>Ga0255053_10000659_pt1 | contig 19180 bp, 16 predicted proteins | sample JV7_2_22_MG_FD_188635 | JGI IMG/M metagenome (GOLD analysis project Ga0255053, IMG submission 188635) | Seawater microbial communities from Jervis Inlet, British Columbia, Canada - JV7_2_22 | ecosystem: Environmental > Aquatic > Marine > Inlet | place: Canada: British Columbia | collected...
TGGATGACTCGGGCCCAAATATCGTCAGAGGGGGCACTCACGGGCAATGCCGCCCCGGAGAATCGGGGTGTTCAAGCTGGAAGACCGTTATCCGAGCGGCAGCGACGGGCACGGAAACGGAGACGGAGACGGGCACGGGTCGCCCGTGCACGGTACACTTTGCCTACAAGGAGGCAGCAATGGAGGAGTACTCGCTGACGCTCGGGGCGCACCTGCTGCTGTGGGTCTTCCCGCTGGTGCTGGTCGTTCTGGTGATCGTCGAGGATCTCCTCGATAGACTCAAACCGGGGCCCGAACGATGAACCCGGTCGAGGGCTCCACCCTCACAACCGTTGCCGTTGTGATGGTCGCCTATCTCGGAGTGCTTCTCTACATCGGCTGGAGGGCGGCAAAGAGGACCCACGGCGGCGAGGACTTCCACCTCGCCGGACGTTCGCTGGGCGCGTGGTCGGCCGGTATCTCCTCCACTGCGAGCTCTGAATCCGGTTGGGTCACGCTCGGCGCAGTCGGCATGACCTTCACCTACGGCGTGTCCGGTCTCTGGTACGCACCCGGTTGTCTCCTCGGCTACCTTGTCAACCTCTACCTGGTGGCACCGCGATTGCGGCCGCTCTCCGCAGACCAGGGATCGGTCACCCTCACCGACGTCATTACCCGCCGTTGGGGAGATCCGCGAAACGTGCTGCGGGTCACCGCCACGACCATCATCCTGATCTGCATGATGGGCTATGTCGCGGCACAGATGACCGCCGCCGGCAAAGCCTTCTCTTCTTCCCTCGGTTTCGAGGGACGAAGCGGCTACATCCTCGGGGTGGTGATCGGCGCCGTGGTGATCATTTTCGTGACCTCTCTCGGCGGGTTCCGGGCGGTGGCCTGGACCGACCTCTTCCAGGGACTGCTGGTGGCGATCGCCCTCATCGCCCTGCCGCTGTACGCGATCGCCCGCCTCGGTGGGTTCGGTGCTCTCGTCCAGGGCCTCGGGGCAATTGATCCCAACCTCCTCAGCGCTGGCGGTGGTCGTCTCGGGCCTGCCCTGTGGGGTTTCATCATCGGCCAGCTCGGGATCGGTCTCGGCTACCCCGGCATGCCGCACGTCATCACGCGCTACATGGCGACGCGAGACGATCGTCAGGTGCAGCGTCTGCAGGTCATCGCCATGTTCTGGGGAGTGGCCGTTTTCTACGGCGCCGGCCTCGTCGGTCTCGCGGGTCGTGTCATGCTCCCCGGCCTCGCCGATGGCGAGCAGGCGTTGATGGCCCTGGCTCTTCAGCTCGTCCATCCAGTGCTCGCCGGCCTGTTGCTGGCGGCGGTGATCTCAGCCATCCTCTCCACCGTTTCGTCGCAGCTTCTGGTGGCGGCATCGGCGGTCTCCTACGACGTGGTCGAGAAAACCCTGGGCAAGGCGAGCGACGATCGCCGCAGCCTCATCCTCGGCCGTTGGACGGTGGCGGTGGTCGGGCTCCTCGGCATCCTGGTGGCCCTCTCCGAGGTGCGCCTCGTCTTCTGGTTTGTTCTCTTTGCCTGGTCCGGTCTTGGAGCGGCCTTCGCCCCGCTGATCCTCCTCTCCCTCATGCGGCGCGGCGTCAACCGCCACGGCGCGCTGGCGGCGATGCTCACGGGCACCGGCGTCACCGTTGCCTGGAAGCTGGGTCGCGACGCCGCATCAAACCCCGAGATCTTCGCCCGCGTGTGGTGGATCACCTTGTTGGCGGCCGCCGCGATCCTGATTCTCGGCCAGCTTGCGCGCGCCTTTGACACGGCCGATCGTGTCGCCGTCGTGGCCGCCGCCTCACTGACCGTGATCAGCTGGTGGGTCGTACAGCGGTGGGGTCTGGACAATCTCTACGAGCTCGTACCGGCCTTCTTCCTCGCAGGCTTCGCAGCGTTGGCGGTGAGTGCGATCACTCCGATCTCGGTGGAAGAGGCCAGCAAGTAAAGCGTTTAAAGTCAAGAGTTTAGAGTTTAGAGTTGGAAGTTCCGGGCTCAACTCTCAACTTTCAACTCTCAACTCTTAACTGCCTTCTCGCGGAGGCGGTGTCATGCCGAATGAGAGGCGCACGTACTTGCGGGCCTCTTCCTGGAACTCCTTCAGCCGAGGCGAATCTGCGTTGACGACCAACCTGTGGCGCTCGAGGTTGGGGTTCCGGCAGAAGCCGTCGAGGGGCACGCCGCCGATCCCCGTCTCGAGGTAGAAGGCGACAGTCGGCGAAACATCGGATTTTTCACCAAGCTCGCGGCAGCGCTCCGACAGCCGCGGAACGGCGTACATAGACCCCTCCCAATCGAAACCTTCGGGATCGGGCAGGAGCGGCTGTTCGGGATCGAGCAACTCCTGGTAACGGTTGAAGGCCTCGCCCAGCAGCAGGCGGCGCCGACGTTGCAGGTGGCGCCCGATGCGCATCTGGAGCCGGATGCGATGCTCGACAAGCTCGTCGTCGCCACTGATGAAAGGGGCAAGAAGCGAGGCGGTCGCGGCCTGGACCGCGTTAGAAGGTCCGGCCATGACGTTCTGGGCATAGCGCACGATCCCGTCCTGCAGGGCTGACGAACGGGTCAGAAGGGCTCCGGATCGAAGTCCGGTGACGCCGTGGGTCTTCGACAGCGAGTCAATGAAGAGTACCGACTCCGCGTAGCGCGGGTCCTCCTCGTACCAGGTGAGCAGATCGCGGTGCTGCGGGTGGAGCCGCACGTAGACCGAGTCCAGGATCACCGCCGCGCGGGGCCAGCGGTCGAGGACCGCGTCGACGAATGCTCGCATCTGCTCGGGCGGAAGTGTGCGGCCGGTGGGGTTGTTGATGGGCATCAGATAAACGCCGTCGATGTCGACGTTGTCGGGCACCTGATCGAGGTCCTCAGGGCTCGGGTCCATGTCGGCGCGGCCCGGCGGCAGAAACGCCACCCTCATACCCAGCAGAGCCATCTGGTCCATCGGGCAGGTGAACGTCGGGATGGGCACGAGCACGGTGGCCGGGCTCCCCGTTCCGGCGCGGTTTCGGCGTGCCTCTGCCACACCCTGGAGAGCGGCCTGCAGGGCCTGATTGCCGCCGTGGAAGGCCATGATCTGCGGTGGTGAGTGGGCCTCATTGGAAAAGTCGATGCCGAGCTGACGCGACCACAGGGCACCCCAGGAATGGGTGACCATCGGATAGCCTATCGAATCGACGTTGTAGCCCATGGGGTGGGCGCTCAGCTGCCGCACCCAGCCGCCGACGTACTCGAAGGCGGACATGAGAAGACTGTACCAGTCGTGCCGGAGGCAGGGGTCCTCAGGATCGTCGGGGGGAACTGTCCGCCGATCAAGGTCGCCTATGGCAGAGGCGAGGTCGTTGTACCCCTTGGCCCGCATCGCGTTGACCGTGCGGCTCATGAGCCGAATCGGGGCGCTCGCGTAAAGGTCTTTGAAGGAGTTGAATACTTCCAGCCGGACCTCGCGTTCGCTCTTCGCCATGGGTTCCCCCTCTCGGTCGACTGGTTGGCATGGTACCCGGGGAGTCGCCGAGCGGCAAGGAGACAGCGGAAGTGTCAGATTCCCGGCTGGGTGGCCCGCAACACGCGTTCCCGCAGCCGGTCGAGAAAATCCTGTTCCTTGGGGGTCAGTGTATGCGGACCGGTGGTTTCTATCTTGATCCGGATGCGCTCGAACTCGCGCGCTTCATCGGGCGTCAGCGAGGCCGCCCCGGAAGCCGGACGGGGTTGTCTAATGGCCGGGGTCGGGTAGGTGGCGCGGAGGTAGAGAAAATAGATCAATGCTCCAGCGAGAGCTCCGCCGAGGTGGGCGCCGTGACCGATCGGCAGCCCGCCGCCGCGGCCCTGTGCGATCAGACCCCACAGGTCGAGACCAACGAAGGCGAGCACACCGGCAAGTGCGGGCACCGGCACGATGCCGAAGAGCAGGATGCGGTGACGTGGAAAGTGGAGGGCGTAGGCGAGCAGCAGCCCACTGACCGCGCCCGAAGCGCCGAGGGCTGGAATGTTGTCCCTGCCCAAGAGGAATGACGACACCGCACAGTGGCTGACCGACGCCACCACCGCCGCCGCCAGGTAGACGAGGACGAAGACCCGGGTTCCCCAAAGGTGCTCGAGGACCGTCCCGAAGCTCCACAGCACGAACATATTGATTGCCAGGTGCCAGAGCTCGTTGTGGGAAAAGGCGGCGGTGATCAATGTCCACACGTGAAGGTGCTCGATGTGAGTGGTGCTGACGAGGAAATTCTCGGTCATGAACTCGAACAGCCCGGGCACCAGAGGCGCCGCCTGCCAGGCGAGGAAGACGAGCACGTTGAGACCGATGATTATTGAGACCGCCGGCGTCCGTGGCCGTCTTGGACGTGCCGGGGGATAAGCCGGCCCATCGACCCGAGATTGAAGTGGAGCGTTCATCGTCGCCGCATTATGGCAGAACCCTACGGAGGCTTTCGTGGTAGCCTCGAAGAAAGCGTCGGAGGTTGGCCCTTGCAGCGTTCTCGTTGTCTTTCACTCATCGCAATCATATTGATGGTGGCCGCGCTTTCATCCGCTTCAGAGCTCGGCGACCGCCTCGATCGAGAGCTCAAGGGGGGTTGGGGCGTGCTCGAGGTCGAGGTCTATTCGGCCTGCGGAGGCAGCTACTCCGACAACGAGGTCGGCGCGGCAGGCGTCGCCAGCAAGGCCCGCCATCGTTTCGCCGCGGGTGAGATGGTCAAGATCGATAACGTCAAGGTCAAGCGGCAACGGGTGGACCTGATGCTGACCCTGGACGCACCGCTCCGGGTCTCCCACATGGATGGACCCTTCGAGCTTTTTGATCAACGCTCGTGCCGGGTCCAGCTGATGGTCTACGTGCCCCGCGAGCTGGTAAAAAGTGCGGATCTCGAAGGACTCCTCACCGAGGTCAAGAAGCACGTCACCCTGTATTCGTCCCGCGACGATGCAGAGATGTCGGATGACTGGAACGGTCGCGAGATAGAGCCGCTGCCCGGTGATTACCAAGAAACTCTGCACCGCCATGCGGTGTGGAAGGCCGAGCAAACCAACGTGGCGGTCCGTGACGGCATCGACCACGCCCTCTCCGAAGCGGCTGAGGCGATCGAGGACCTCGATGACGATGCCGACTACCTGGTCGGATTTGGCGAAGGTGCCGAGAAAATGGGCGGGTTCTCCGTCACCAACTGTGCCTCACTGTTGAGCGTGTCGTTCACCAGCTATCGCAAGAGTGCACCCGCGGACACGTCGAGGAGCTGGAAGGATGGTTGGGATGACGGCCAGAAGCTCGTCTTCCACGTCTTGCTTGCCGACCGATTGCGGTTCTGCCTGGTGCCGGTCCCGGTCTCTCCCTTGCCGTGATCGTCGCCGGCCTCCAGTTCGACATTGCCTGGGAAAACCCGGATGAGAACTTTCGCCGGGTTGCGCCACTCGCACAACGAGCGGCGGCGATGGGCGCCGAGATCATCGTCCTCCCCGAGATGTTCGCCACCGGATTTTCGATGCGGGCCGAAGAAATGGCGGTCCACGCCAACACCATCCATGAGTTCGTCGCAGATCTCGCCCGCCGTCACGGCGTGTGGGTGATCGCCGGCTACGCCGAACCTGGCGAAGAACGGCCGGCCAACTCGTGTTCGGTGATCGCCCCCGACGGTCGCGAGGTCCTCCACTACCGCAAGATCCACCCCTTTTCCCTCGCCGGCGAGCCCGATCATTTCGAGGCGGGGGAAGGCCTCCACACGGTCGAGATCGGCGGCGTACGGGTGACGCCGCTGATCTGCTACGACCTCCGTTTCCCGGAGCTCTTTCGCGCCGCGGCCATGACCACCGACCTCTTCATCGTCATCGCTAACTGGCCCGAGCACCGCGCCCACGCCTGGCGCACCCTGCTCGCCGCGCGCGCTATTGATGATCAGGCGTGGGTTCTCGGGGTGAACCGGGTCGGTGAGGTCGACGGCTACCCCCACTGTGGCGACTCCAGCCTCCTCGACCCGTGGGGAATGGTGGTGGCCACGCTGGCCGACGAGGCCGGGATCGTGACTGGGGAAATCGACCCGACGGTGGTTCGCAGGGCTCGTGAACGGTTTCTCTTCCTCGCCGACCGCCGACCCGATCTCTACCGGCGTCTCGAGGACGAGGACTGAACCGCCCACACTCCCGATGCTCGATACTCGATGCTCGATGCTCGACGTGTCACGGCGAAGCCCGCAGGGCGAAGCCGGATCCACCCACCCGCCCACGCAAAGACATCTTACGATCTAGGTGCATCCTGCATCCTGCATCCTGCATCCTGCATCCGGGTGGGCGGGCGGGCGGACCCTGAACCCTGCAGCCTGAACCCTGTATCCATAATCCGGTTTTGGAAAATATGCCTTCCAGCTCTGCTCCGCCGCACAGCAGGGAATATCCCTGCGCGGGCATGCGCTAAGCTGATGGGAGAGCAATGGCAACGACAGTCACCGTCAAGGTCTACTTCGAAGCGGCGCACCGGCTGCACAACCCGGCAAAGTCGGACGACTGGAACCGGCGCGTCTTCGGCAAGTGCAACAACCCGCACGGTCACGGCCACAACTACGTCATCGAGGCCGCGGTCCGGGGCAAACCTGACCCTGAGAGTGGTTACCTCATCGATATGAAAGACCTCAAAGAGGTCCTCAACCGGACGGTTGTCGACCACGTCGACCACCGCCACCTCAACATCGAGGTGGCGTGGCTCGAGGGAGTGATCCCGACCGCAGAGAACCTCGCTCGAATCTTCTTTGAACGCGTCGGGCCGGAGCTTCCGGAGGGGGTCGAGCTGGTCGCCCTCACCGTGCAGGAAACCGAGCGCAACTCCGCCACCTACACGCCGGACTGACGCTCGTTCCTCGATGCTCGATGCTCGATTCTCGATGATGCTCGACTCTCGAAACTCGATACTCGATCCGCCCGCCCACAGATAGACCCAGATTGACCCAGATCTACACAGAAAGATTCATCTGGGTACATCTGGGTGATCTGTGGATTTTTGCCTGAGTAGGCCGGGGATAGACGATCGAGCATCGAGTATCCAGGATCGAGTATCTGTGATTGGAAAAGCGTCTAGGCTTTGGAGCCGTCGGCGGCGAACTCCTTGAGCACGGGTTCGAGGCCAGTCCAGAATTCGCCATCGGCGACCATCAGCGTGCCGAGATAGACCAGCGCCGATTTGCCTTCAGCCCCAGCCAGATCGCGCCCCGCCTTTTCCACCTTGTCGGCATCCGGTCCCTCGAAGTCCTCGGGCAGGTCGAGGGCCCCGTCGTCGTGCGGCAGGCCGACGGCATCGAGATAGCCGACCATCAGCGGCCGACGTTGATCCATGTGGAGGTGGAAGAGGTACTGGAAGAGAACAGTCTCCGGCAGGCTGTCCGCCATACGGACCAGACGGCCGGCAACCCTTTCCGCCGCCAGCTGGCGAACCGATTGCTGCCGGAACTTGAGCTCGGCGGCCAGGGCCATCTCGAGGGCGGACCGGTTCTCACGGTCGGCGCCATTCCAAAAGGCGACGGCCGCGGTCTTCTTCTCGTCATCGTCCATCAGGTCCCACACCGCGTACGGCCCACGACTCTCCACAGCTTCCAAAAACGTCGTTTGATCAGCCATCAGCTACCTCCACATCGAAACCACAGGGTACCGCACCCGGAATATGTGCACGACCCGAAAATCCGAAATCCGAAATCCAACTAGAACTTGTACTCGCCCTCGTCGATGACGGCGACCTGCCGGCCGTCCGGGTGGATGATGACCGCGCGCTCGACCTGCACCGGGTTGCCCTCGGCATAGACGATGTCCTGGTGAACCACGGATTTCGGGCTTTCGAAGTCTTCCACCCCCACCACCCCGCCCAGGTGGTCGGAGCGGCCGAAGGCCCAGTGGAAACCGGCCTTCTCGTCCTCGAGCACCTCGCCGGTGACCTCGGCCCGGTCGTTGACCCCGAAGGCAACCTCGGCAATATTGGCGCGCGCCGGGTCGGCATCAAAGAAGGCCGCATAGCGCTCGGCCACCGGGCCCTCGCCCTCGACAATGACCACTGTGTTGGCGACCACGTGGAAGAGGACGAGCTCCTCCTCCTCCATTACCGGGATGGTGCCCGCAGTCCACGATGGCACCGCTTCGAACTCGCCCTCGTAGGGCACGACAAAGGTTTCGCCCGACGGTAGGTTGATGATGCGATCACCCTCTTTACCGCGCGGCAGGAAGCCGTCGTCCATCTCCGGCGAGCGATGACGAAGATCGAACCAGCATCGGTGACCGGTCGAGAAGAGCACGTCACAGAAAACGGCGCCATCCATGATGTCGAAGATCGCCTTGCAGCGCGCGGCCACCTTGGTGTAGTCGGCCGCCAAAGCTGTCCCCTCCATGCGTTCCTGCACTCCCGGCATCGACGCCGCGCGGAAGTCATCCTCGGCATCGGCGAGCTTGGCGAGCGGGGCGGTAGCCGAGAATTCGGTCATGGCGATGACCAGGGTCGACGCCTTGAGAGCATCCAGCAGATCCACATCATCGTCGCCGAGCCGTCCCTTCGCCGGCAGATCGGCGTTGTTGGCGCCGGAGGCTTCAAAAGTGAGAATCGGGCGCACACTGAAGTCGCGCTCGGATGCGATCTCGACCATCACGCCGCGCCACCTTTCGGCCATCAACCGTCGCGCCGACCATCCTTCGTGATCCGGTACGTCGTCGCGGGGCAGATCGACCGCAAAGGTCACGACCTCTCCCGGCTGGGGATTGAAAACGTCGAGCAAGAGTTTTTTTACGTCAAGCATGTTCACTCCTTTTACGCGGTCAGAACCGCCAAAGAATTGTACTCCCGCAGCAACGGTATTATCCTGCGCTTCATGACAGACACCGATATCACTGCTGCAGTCGTCGGAACCGGCCACCTCGGCCGCCACCACGTTCGCATCCTCGCGGGGATGGAGGGGGTCCTTTGCATCGGGGCCTACGACACGGATCGCGAGCGTCTCGCCGAGATCACCGCCGAGCATGGGGTACCGGCGCTCGAGTCCGTCGAGGCCGCGGGGGTCGCGGATGCCGTGGTCGTCGCCACCCCCACGGTCAGCCATCGCGAGGTCGCCGGCGCCTTGCTGGAAGCGGGCTGCAACGTGCTGGTCGAAAAGCCCATCACTGCCACGGTTGCCGAGGCCGAGGAGCTGATCGGGCTTGCCGATGAAGCTTCAAAAGTGCTCGCCGTGGGCCACGTGGAGTATCACAACCCGGCGGTGCAGGCGGCCCTCGGCCTGGCTGACGGCGTTCGCTATCTCGAGTCGCAACGTCTGTCCCCGTTCACCGCGCGTTCGATCGACGTCGATGTGATCCTCGACCTTATGATCCATGATCTCCAGATCACGCTCGCGGTGGCCGGAGAGACGCCGTCCGAGATCCGGGCTGTTGGGGTGCCGGTCCTCACCGACAAGGTCGACCTGTGCCATGCCTGGGTCGAGTTCCCGTGCGGCCTGGTGGCCAACCTCACCGCCAGCCGTGTGTCGGCCGAGCGGATCCGCAAGCTCCGCCTTTTTGCCCGCGAGTCCTACTTCTCGATCGATTACGCCGAGCAGAGCGTGTCCTCGGCCCAGCTCGTTCGAAACCCAACCGGGGTCGAGATTGCCCCGCGCCTGGTCGAGGTCCAAAAAGACGAGCCGCTCAAGGCCGAGCTCGAGGCATTCATTGCCGCCTGCCGCGGCGAGGAGAGTCCGATCGTCAGCGGCCGCACCGGCGCCGCCGCGCTTGCGGCTGCGATCACGGTGCGGGAGTGTGTCGAGAGTCGTTAGATCAATGCCCGTAAAAGACCGCAATTCGGAGGGTTTCAATGAGGCCGCAATTCCAACAGCTCGACGGGGACCTGGCCGATCGGATCATCACCGAGGCAAAGACCGTGCTCGCCGAGGTCGGGGTCGACATCGCCGATGATGAAACGAGGAGCTTCCTCGCCGATCACGGCGCCGGTGTGGACGGCGACGACGGCCGGGTGCGAATCAGCGACACCATGGTTGAGGCGGCGCTCGACACCGCACCGCTGTCCTTCTCTCTCTATGACGTGCTCGGTGAGGAGACCCACCGCTTCGAGGGCAATCGGACCCACTTCACGCCGGGTTCGGCGGCGATCAACATCCTCGACCGTTCGTCGGGTGAAATCCGTTCCGCCGTCACCAGCGATCTGGTGGCCCTCGCCAAGTTGGTGAGTGGACTGCCAAGGTACGACGCCCAGAGCACGGCGCTGGTGAGCTCCGATGTGCCCGAGGCCATCTCTGACAGCTACCGGCTTTTCCTCGGATTGCTGCACTGCGAAAAACCGGCGGTCACCGGCGCTTTCACGATCGAGGGCTTTACGGTCATTCGCGATCTGCTGTTGGCGGTACGCGGCTCCGCCGATGAGCTGGCCGCACGACCGGTGTCAATGCTCACCTGTTGTCCCACCGCGCCACTGCGGTGGACCGACGAGGGCAGCCAAAATTTGATGGACTGCGCCCGCCTCCGCATCCCGGTCGAGATCATTCCGGTGCCCCTGACCGGCTTCATGGCGCCGGTGACCCTCGTCGGCACCCTGATCCAGCACACCGCCGAGGTCCTCTCGGGTGTGGTCATCGCCCAGCTTGTCCAGCCTGGCACCCCGCTGCTCTTTGGCGGCTCCCCGGCGATCTTCGACCTGCGCTACGAGACGACCCCGATGGGCGCGATCGAAACCACGATGCTGACCTGTGCGGCGGCCGAGATCGGGCAACGCCTCGGGCTGCCGACCCAGGGCTACATCTCGCTGTCGGACTCCAAGGCCCTCGACGCCCAGGCCGGGCTCGAGACCGGCATCGGTGCGACCCTGGCCGCGCTGACCGGGCTCGACAACGTCTCTGGCCCCGGCATGCTCGATTTCGAAAGCTGTCAGAGCCTGGAGAAGCTGGTGGTGGACCACGAAATCTGCCTCATGACGGACCGCCTCACGGCCGGCATCGAGCCGCGTGAGGACTTCCCGTCACGGGCTCTTTTCGAAGAGCTATTGGCCGAGAAGCACCTGATGATCGCCGATCACACCCGCCGTCACGTGCGTTCGGAGCTCACCTTCCCCGGCCCCGTCATCGACCGTATGAGCCGGGCGCGGTGGTTGGAGGAGGGGGCCGCAACTCTCGGCGAGAACGCGGCTGGGGAGGTCGATCGAATTATCGGCGAATTCACCCCGAGTCGTATCGGCGATGACGTGTGCAAGGACCTCGAGGAGGTCATGACCGCCGCCGCCCGCGCCAACGGGATGGAGACCCTCCCTGAGAGGTAATGCCGTGGGACCGGCGCGATTCCAGCCGGTGGCATTATCCAAGCGGCTTCAGGCCATACACCTTGGTATGTGAATTCCAGCCGGGGCACCATGTCCGGTGCCAACGCATGACCCGCTCGAAAGTCGAGCCTGGATTCTTGGCTGCATACGGACAAATCCCGCAGCTGTGGCACAACTTGGCCCATGCTCTGGTGGTCACACCGTAATCCCGCTCACTCTGGGTGGAGTCGTTCGTATCCATCGCTCGATCCCCCTTTCAGTTCTTTTCGCCTGTCATCGCCCTACGGCTTCTGATTCTGTAGACGGGTCGGAATTCACGAGGGATACAATTCGGATCGGTTGAGGCTCAGTCGCGAGCGATGGCCACCATTAATTCATTGATTGCGGTCGCAACGAAACACGTTGTCTTCGTCGCGATAGAACGTACATTCGTTCTCCAGAGCCTGCTTGAGGCGACGGCGCGCCCGGTGGATTCGGATCTTGGCGTTGGCCAGCGAACAGCCCGCAATATCAGCCACCTGCGCCGCGGTGAGCCCTTCGAGATCGTGCAGGACGAGGGCGGTGCGATAGTCTCCGGGCAGGCCATCGATGACACCGCGTACGCAGTCAGTCATCTCTTCCACGACGAGTTGACCCTCGATTTCCGAATCTGAGACCGGAAGGTTCGTTGTCTCATCAACGTCCACGATCTTCGCCTTGAACTCGGGCCGCCGGAAGTGATCGGTCGCCACCCGGGTGGCGATGGAGAAGGCCCAGGTCTTGACGCTCGAGCGACCCTCGAATCCCGGGAGGCCACGCGCAATCTTCACCATCGTTTCCTGCAGAAGGTCTTCCGCGGTTGCATGGTTGCCAGTCAGCCGCTCGAGGTACCGTCGAAGGGGGTTCGACAGTTCCTGCGCCACACCTTCGAACGATAGGGATTCGGCGATGGACTGGGTCACGGTTTCCTCCCCGGTTCCCGCACCGTGCGAGAGTCCCGCAGGCCCGCAATCCGCAGCGGTGGCTCGCTCACCGAGTTCTTGTCTCCACTCTCACACAGGCTTTGCTCAATTGAGCATACCACCAGACGACCAACATCGATGTCAAAACGCGAAGCTCATGTATCCCTTTCCCGCAAGAATCCGTCTACGCCATCGAAAGCGCCTTTACAGAACGGCGCGAGAAACGAAAGGGGAAGAATCATGAACGAGCAAAACCGGAATCGCACCCAAGAAGCGGCGGAAGGCACGGCTGAATTCGCGATGCCCGACTGCTGCGGCCCGATGATGTCTCGAATGATGAAGGCGTGCGGCCCTAAAACCACCGGGAATGGAGAAGCGGAGAGTGAAGCGGGTGGAGCGGGTGTGCCGAGTTGCTGCGAATCGATGATGGCCCGACTGAGGGATGCGTGTTCAGAATCATCGACCGGTGAGGGCGAAGAATCATCGTCCGACGAGAAAGGCTCAGGCTGTTGCTCGTGAGCGCCTACAGTCACCCATCCTTGGCAGACCTCGGTCTGCCGAGGATGGAATTCGATCTTTCGATGGAGCGATGAAACGAGGTCCGATGTAATGGACCTGAGGGAGGCGAGTGATGTGTGCTGACAGTGAAGATCAAGTCACCGACAGACGTTCAGTCTGCGCAGAGATGATGAACAAGACGTCCGAGGGAGAGAACCCGATGGAGTCCTGTCCCATGTCCGCGATGTTCAAGAAGGCCTCTGGAAAACGCGGGTTCGTGCTGCTGGCGATGATCCCCGGGCTTTTGTTCGTGCTCGGGGGGTTGGCAATCATCCTCCAACCACAGATCCTGGTGTGGCTGATCGCCGCCGCGTCGATCCTGGTTGGAATTGGGCTCCTGGCGGCCGCCAGCCTGTTTCGGAAGCTGGCTTCGAATCTTCAGGCTGCAACTGACTAGCGGCGTGGCCCAGAAGATCCGTTCCCCGGGGGCTCATTAGTCGGGGAGAGAGCAAGGAAGAAATCTTGAAACGAAGGCTGCTGAGATTACCGGGCTCATCCAAAGCCCCGGCTCACGCTGAGTCATTCCCGATCTCTGCCGGTCAGCTGTGCACGCTCAACCGGAGGAAGATCGTCCCACGCAGCCGCCAACCAGCTCACACCTTCGAGGAAGGCGCGGGCACGATCCGTCTTCGAGCACACCGAGCGCACCAGCTCCCAGAAGGCCGGCGAGTGATCGAGGTGAAAGGTGTGCGCCAGCTCATGCGCGACCACCGCCTCGAGCACCCAGGGTGGCATCTGTCGGAGGGCGGCGTTGAGCCGGACGATCCCGGTCTGAGGACTGTAACTGCCCCACTGGGTCGTCTGGTTGGTGACGAAACGAACCTCGGCGATCTGGGGAGGTTCTGGAAAGCGGGCGGCCATCTTTCGTGCGATCGCCTCGGCGCCACCGTCCGAGTTGAGGGTGTCCGCGCGGGACCGCCGAACCAGCGTTCGAGCCAGCTCTAAAATTGTCTCGTCGAGCTCCCGCACAGAAACCCGATGCGGCGCGCTCACCGACAAGGTCTTTCCGTGCAGTCGGGCGTTGATATTTTTTACCCGCTTTCGCACCACCTTCAGCTCGAGGGCCACGCCGTCCACTTCCAGGGTCCGTATTCCATTTGCCATGGACATCACTCTACCTGAACGCGTTACACTCACCACGGAGCAAAGGTGAGACCCACGAACCGCACCGCACGACCGTTACGACTCGTCGCTGTGCTCATCGTCGCTATTCTCGCAACCACTCCACTCGCCTGGGCGGACTACTGGTACGAGCACTATGCGAGGGCGGAGACGGCGCTCGACAACGACAACTGGGAACGGGCCATCGAGGAGCTGCAGCAGGCGCTGGAGCGCAAGGGTGACTCCGGCGCGCGGGTGCGGTCCTACGGGATGAAGGTGGTCGCCTACTTCCCGTATCTCAAGCTCGGCATCGCCTACTACCACCTCGGGCAAGTCGAAGCGGCGTTGCAGGCGTTTCAGACCGAGGAGCAGCTGGGCGCTATCCAGGGGTCGGCGTCCGATCTCGCCGAACTCGAGCGCTACCGCAGCCTGGCCCTCGAAGCTCGCGCAGCGGCAGCAGAGGTCGAGGAGGAACGCATCACGCAGATCGTGCGTGAGAGCCTCCGTGACGCCGAGATCCTTGAACGACAGGGACGGCTGCCCGAGGCGATGGAGGCGCTCGGCGAGGGCCTGGCCGTCGACCCCGAGAATCCGGACGCGGTCGCAAAAATGGAAGTGCTGCGGACCGAGGTCGTCCGCTTGGAACGCGAACGATCCGACGCGACCCGGTCGGCGGAGTTCGTCAGCCGCGGCAGATCCCTCCTCGACGCAGGAAATTTCGCTGAAGCCTCGAGCCTCTTCCGGCAAGCACTCGAGATCCGCCCGAGCACTGAGGCCCAACGGCTCTTTGATCGAGCTCGGGCCGGGCTCCTGGCGGGAATCCAGGCGGAGGAGGACGCCGAGGCACGGCAGGTGGCGATCGCCTCCGATTTGAGCCAGGCCCGCGAGCTGCACGACGCCGGGCGTCTTGCCGAGGCCCTCGATCGCTTGCAACCTGTGCTGGCCGCTGATCCTCAGAATCGGGATGGCCTGGCCCTCCAGAAGCGGATCCTCGAAAGACAGCAAGATTCTGCGGTCCGCGATGCGCTTGGCCGGGCACTCGAGGAAGCGGAGGCCGCGGTCGAGGCCGGCCACTTCGAAGGTGCGATCTCAGCCGCCAATCGCGCCCTCGCCCTCGACCCGGGCAATGCAGACGCTCTCGAACACGTCCGAAACTCCTACGGGCAGATCAGTCGCCGCCTCCTCGGCTCACGGACCGTCGAAAACCTCCCCCCGGCCATTCGTTTTGCCGACTTCAGGAGTGACCGCGCAGACGGGACTCGAGCTCAGCTGGTTCGGAGCCCGGATTTCCGCTTGAGCGGCGTGGTCATCGACACCTCGCCGGTCGACGTACGATTTCGTGGTCCAGCGGATCGTGAGATCCCGGGCAGCAGCACGAGCCAGCCGATGGGAGAGATTTATATCACCGAGTTCAGCCTCGACGATGAGCTGGTCGACGGCGCCTCGACCTATCAGCTGGTAGCGACCGACAACGCCGGCCTGATGACGAGTGCAGAGTACACGGTGGTCTACTCGGCGCCCTTCTATCGATCACTTTGGTTCCAGCTGACCGTAGCCCTGGTCCCGATCGCCGTCCTTGCCGGGGTGTGGGTGCATCGCGCGCGGCGACGTCGCCAGCTCATGAAGCGCCGTTTCAACCCCTACATCGCCGGCGCCCCGGTGCTTGACACCAAGATGTTCTTCGGCAGGGAGCAGCTCATCGAACGCATCCTGCAGACCATTCATAACAACAGCCTTCTGCTCTACGGTGAACGGCGGATCGGCAAGACCTCGCTCCAGCACCATCTCAGGCGACGGCTGCTGCAGCTTGACGATCCCGATTACGAGTTCTTTCCGATCTTTGTAGATCTCCAGGGGACTCCCGAGTCGCAGTTCTTTGCCACCCTCGCCGAGGATGTCTTCCACCAGCTCGAGTCGCTCCTGGGCGGAATGCGGCCGGGAGAGGGCCTCGACTCCGATGCGGATTACGGCTATCGCGAGCTGGTGGCAGACCTCCGCCGGGTCCTCAAGGTCCTCAAGGAGCGAAGCTCGAAGCAGGTCAAGCTGGTGCTGTTGATCGATGAGGTCGACGAGCTCAACGCCTACGACCCGAGGATCAATCAGAGGCTGCGAAGCCTGTTCATGAAAAGCTTCGCCGAGAACCTGGTGGCGGTGGTGTCGGGGGTCGAGATCCGCAAGCAGTGGGACAAGGAAGGCAGCCCCTGGTACAACTTCTTCGAAGAGATCGAGGTCACCCCGATCGAGCGCGAAGATGTAGTGGAGCTGATCACCAGGCCGATCGGCGGCGTTTTCAAGATCGACACGGCGGTGATCGACCGCATCATCGAGCTCACCGATCGCAGGCCATACCACGTGCAACGGCTCTGCGTCGCACTCGTCAACCGCATGTACGAGCAGGGAAGGCGGCAGATCACGACCGACGACGTCGCCGCCGTCGCCGGGAACAACGCGTGACCGCAGCTCAGCCCAGCCCCAATCCCTACGTCGTCGGCCAGTGGGTCCGCGGTGAGCGGTTTTACGGCCGGAACTCTTTGATTGACGAGATCCTCAATGGTCCCCGCAACTCGCTCTGGGTGCTCGGCACGCGCCGGATCGGAAAAACCTCGTTGCTCAAGCAACTCGAACACATCACCTCGTCGAACGGCTCTGACTACGTGCCGATCTTCTGGGACTTCCAGGGGGCCGACGACCCCAACGAGCTCAAACTCACATTCACTGACGCCCTCCTCGACGCCGAGGATCGCCTCGAGGCCATCGGCATCGAGGTTTCCAAACTCGAAGATGAGGATCTCTTTACCTCGATGGCCAGGCTCCGCCGCAAGCTCCGCAGCCAGGGCCGCTCACTCCTTCTGCTGTGCGACGAGGTCGAGGAGCTGCTCAACCTCCACCGCCAGGATCCGGCGTTGCTTCGCAAGCTCCGCCGCGCCATGCAATCGCAGGACGGTGTCCGCTCGGTGCTTACCTCTTCGGTCCGCCTGTGCGAGCTGGCCGAGGAGCGCGGGGATACCTCTCCATTCCTTCACGGATTCAGCCCGCCGCTCTACATCAGCGGCCTTTCTGCCGAAGAGTCCCTCGCACTGGTTCGACAGGATGGGTCGCCAGCGGAGACGCGCCCGGAGATTGAGAGTGGTGATGCGGTCGAGATCTGCCATCGTTGCGATCACCATCCCTATCTGATCCAGCTGGTCGGCAAGCGTTTCCTCGAGACCGGCGATCTCGAGGAAGCCTGCCGCCAGGTGGTCAGTGATCGCATGATCAACTACTTCTTCTCGGTCGACTTCGAGATGTTGTCCGCCACTGAAAGGTCGGTCCTCCGCCTGATCGCGGAGCAGGGCACGGCGACCGACGCCTCGATTCACGCGGTGATGAAGGGCGACACGGCCGACCGCGACGACGCCCTGCAGCGGCTCGAAAACCTCGGATTTATCGGCCGTGACGAGAGCCGAAACTACGTCCTGTCGAGCTATTTTCTGATTCGCTGGCTCGAAGATCTCGCGATCACACAACCGCCACCGCAGCCGACGCTCGCCTCGTTGTACGAGGACCCCACGATCTCGATACGGACCATCGACAGCCGCTACACCCTGCACGAGGAGATCGGCGCGGGAGCCACCGGCAGCGTCTTCAAGGCACGAGACGCGATGCTCGACACCTGGGTCGCCGTCAAGCTGTTGAAACCGGAGTACACCGCCAACCGCAACGCGCTCGAGAGGGTGCGACAGGAGATCGTGCTGTCACGAGACATCGCCCACCCGAATATCCTTCGCGTCTATCACCTGGCCTCATACGAGGGCGGAACCTACCTGACGATGCAGTGGATCAAGGGCGGAACACTCGCAGACAGAATCTCGGAGCGAGGGGCACTTCCCGTGCCCGAGGTTCTGACCATCGCCACGAAGCTCTCGTCGGCGTTGGCGGCCGCCCACAGCCACAACATCCTCCACCGCGACATCAAGCCCGGCAATATCCTGGTGGACGAAGAGGGCCAACCGTTTCTCGCCGACTTCGGGCTCGCGCGCCTGATCGGAGGGCACGGTCTGACCCAGCACGGGGTCTTTGTGGGTACACCGCACTACTGCTCTCCGGAGCAGGTGGCCCTGCAGGAGCTCGACGAACGTTCTGACATATACACTCTGGGATTGGTGATCTTCGAGATGGCAACCGGCCGGCGGCCCTTCGAGGCCGAAACGGTGGCCGAGATCCTGGCCATGCAGCGGAGCGCCCCTCCACCCGACCCGACCTCGATCTCGCCCGGGATCCCCGGCGAGCTGGCGGCGATTACCTTGCGCTGCCTGGCAAAGGACCCCGCGGACCGCATCGCAAATGCCAAGGAACTGGAAGAGGCCCTCCGCCGCATCGCCGACGGTCTCTGACCTCAGAAGCTGTAGATGCCCGAAATCGCGAACTGATCGACCGCATCCGAGAGATCGGCGCCGATGTCGATCTGGAAGCGGCTGAACGCGATCCCGACGCCGACGCTGACGTGCAGCGAATCCTCGCCGGGAGGAAACACCGCGCGTTCGAAGGGATCGTCTCCTTCATATCGGAATCGATGGTCGGGATCGCGCCACAGCCCACCGCGGATGGCAATCAGCGGGCTCGTCGTCAGGAACACGTGCTCGACGCCGATGTGGAGCTCGTTGGCGTCGTCCAAGCGGAGGTCGGTGGTGTCAACCTCCTCCGAGCCGAGCGTCTCCACGATCACCGAGTACTGCACGCGATCCCACTCGAATCCAATCGTCAGGCGCCCGTTCGGTGATCGGTAGGCGACCCCCAGCCCCCACACATCCGGCATCGAAATTTCCCGCCCGGATATGCTGCCAAGATCCGACCCCTCGGGTTCCCAATGCGCCGGTCCGGCACGGTTCGTGATCGTGTATCCGAGATCAGGACCCTGCCGATAGACCCCGCCGAGCCGCCAGCCCTCCGCGAAGCGCCACAGAAAGCCCGCATTGAAACCCCAGTCCGAGCTCTCGCTGGCGAATCGGCTGGTATCGAACACTCGGTCCGCAAGGAAGGAGTTAGGCTCCCAAAAGGTCTCCGGGAACCGATCCATGAGGTAACCCGAACCCGAGACGTCGATCGAGCCGACGAAGTAGGAAAGGCCGAAGCCGAGGCTCAGGGACTCACTCAGCTCGAGGGACCCTGAGACCCCATTGTTGATGATCTCGAGATCAGTCCTGGTCACCTGATCGAGCTCACGCCGGGTGCCGCCTTCCTCGGCATCACCGAAGAGGCCGTTGAACTCCGTGCGCACCGCAAAATCGGCCAGCTGGTGACGGTAGACGGCCAACGACCATTTGTTGCCCGGATAGACAAATGAGAGGAAGGACAACCCAGA
>Ga0255053_10000661_pt1 | contig 19161 bp, 18 predicted proteins | sample JV7_2_22_MG_FD_188635 | JGI IMG/M metagenome (GOLD analysis project Ga0255053, IMG submission 188635) | Seawater microbial communities from Jervis Inlet, British Columbia, Canada - JV7_2_22 | ecosystem: Environmental > Aquatic > Marine > Inlet | place: Canada: British Columbia | collected...
TTGGCCGTGACGGGAAAGACGCCGCAACTTTCGGACGAGCGCCTGGTCGAGCTCTCCCTCGACGGTGATGAAGGTGCCTTTGGGGTCCTCGTGCGGCGGTACCAGCGGCGTCTGACTGCTTTTCTCAGTCAGCTGGTGGGTGATATGGAGTTGGCGCGCGAGCTCTCCCAGGAGGCTTTCGTTCGAGCCTGGTCGGCTCTTGAGCGGTTCAATCCGAAGTATCGATTTTCGACCTGGCTGTTTCGAATCGCTCACAACCTCGGCATCGACCAGCTTCGCAGGCGCCGCCTCCTGACAACACCGCTGTATCGCACCGACTCCGAGGGTGACGAGGTCGAGGTGGTGGTCCCCGATCTCGACAAGGATCCGCTTGGTCATCTCGAGAATCAGGCCCTCGCATCGGAACTGCGCGAGGTGATCGACGGGCTTCGGCCCGAGTATCGCGAGCTGGTGCTGCTGCGGCACTTCGGTGGTCTGAGCTATCAGGAAATCGCGGATTTCACGGAAATGCCGCTCGGAACGGTCAAGAACAAACTTTTTCGCGCCCACTCCGTATTACGTAAGGCATTGACCGAATTCCTATGAGGAAAACGGTATGATTCGAGGGGAGGCCCCAGTGGCAACGGACTGTCAGACAATCCAGGAGATCCTCACCGAGAACGGCGGTGGTCTCGAACGCCTCGATGGCGCGGAGAGCCAGCACCTCGAGGTGTGTCCGGATTGCCGGGAGGTGGCCGCTGCCGAGAGGGCGCTGGGACTGCTCTTTGCGAGGGCAATCCCGCCCGCCGACCGTGTCGTCGAGGAGCGCGTACTCGCTGCGCTCCGGCCGGCCCGGATCCGACGCCGCATCGTGGCGTTTCTGCCGGTGGCCGCCTCACTACTGGTCGCGCTGGTGGGCGCCGTCATGGTCGGAGGGGTGCCCGGGAGTGGCATCCTCGGCCTTCTGCCCGAATTCTCGACACAGGGGTGGATGGCGTTCGCCACCAGCGTTTCAGATTGGGGCGCTGCGGTGGCTACTGGGGCTCGGGCAGCGGCAAACACCCTCGATCCCGCGTTCCTCGCCGGTGCCGGTCTGGTGAGCATCTTCGGTCTCGTTGGGGTGGCGGTGACCGCCCTGCGTTGGCGGAGGGTCTCGCTGTGGCGCGACGACCGGTAAATCCCTTCCGCCTTCACCTCTTCCTGTTGCTCGCTCTGATGGTTTCCGGAGTGGCTGCAGCTTCCTCCGGGCGAACCGCGGTTCTCTCCGACCTCAGGATCAACGAGCAGGTAGCCGGCGATGTTGTGGTCTTCGGCGCCGACCTCGAGCTCGGGCCCGAGGCACGGGTCGAAGGTGATGCGGTGGTAATCGGTGGCGATATTCGCGTTGCGGAAGGTGCGGTCGTCACACGGCACGTGGTTGCGGTCCTCGGTGGAGCCGAGGTGCCTGTGGATGCCGACATCGGCGGCAGGGTGCTCTGCTTCTCATCGCCGGCCACTCTCCTCTCAGCTTCATCTGCGCGGGAGCCCTCGCTCCATGCCGATTTTTCGATGCGCCTCCTGGCGGCCGGAGGATGGCTGCTGGTGACCACCGGTCTTGCCTTTCTCTTTCCGATCAGGATGCGCTACGGAGCGTGGGCGGTGCCCTCGCTCGGAATCAAGATTCCGGCTCTCGGAATGATGGCCGGTTTGACAGTTTTCGCGTCCCTTATCGCGTCCCTCGGTCTCGGCCCCGTCCTTGGCGTACCGCTGGTCGGTGGCTTGATGGTGATCTTCTTCGTAGCCAGGGCTGTGGGTCTCACTGTCCTCGGTTGCTGGATCGGGGCGATGGTGCTCAAACGCTGGGTCCGTCATCCCCTTCCCATCAGCCTCGAGGTCTTTGTCGGTGTCCTCGTCCTGCTTGCCGTGAGGTTTCTGCCGATGGTCGGCGAAACCATGTGGACCCTGATCTCTCTGGTAGCACTCGGCGCCAGCATTGCCGTCCTGGGGGTTTCAACCGATCTCATGCGCGCCGAGCCCTCGAGCGCGAATCAATAGCCCAACCACCCGATTCTCGATTCTCGATCCACCCACACGCCCAGATACTCGATACTGGATTCTCGATTCTCGATCCGCTCACATATCCCCTCACAACATACTCCAGGAATTTATGCTTTCGTTGCATCGAGCATCGAGCATCGAGCATCGAGCATCGAGCATCGAGCATCGAGCATCGAGCATCGAGCATCGAGCATCGAGCATCGAGCATCGAGCATCGAGCATCGAGCATCGAGGATCCAGCATCTGGGGGCGTGGTGGGTGCTGACTGGAGTCAAGCTGAGACTGGTGCTATACTCCCCGTTCCCTGCGGGGAGAGGTGCGTGTGAAGATCGACATTTCAAAACTCGAACACGAGCCGCTGCGCTTCGATGAGGAGCTTCTTGTAGAAGCCGAGCGGCTCGGCCCCGATCAGGTAGCCGGCCAGATCACGGTTCGCCTTGCGGGTGAGGTGCGCCCACACGAAGACATCTTTTCGATCGCCGGGCGCTGCGCCGCAGAAGGCCCGTTGCCGTGCTCGCGGTGCCTGGAGCCTGTGCCCTGGAGCGTCGCAGAGGACTTTTCGTTCGAGTACCACCTGCCCGAGTCGGCGCCGCGCGACGTCGAAGCCGGGCTTGATGAAGGCGATCTCAACGTATCATTCCTGCACGGTCAGGAGCTCGATTTGACCGAGCTCGCGGCCGAGCAGGTCTTGCTCGCCATGCCGATGCGGATTCTGTGTCAATCGAGCTGCGCCGGGCTGTGCCCTCACTGTGGAACGAATTTGAACCAAGTTGATGACTGCGGATGCAAGCCCGAGGTTGATCCGCGATGGGGAGCCCTTGCGGATCTCGCCGGCGGCGCCCGTGAGAGTTGATTCCCGAACTGGAGACTGACGATGGCTAATCCGAAACGAAAAATCTCGAGGACGCGCCGCGACAAGCGTCGCTCCCACCATGCTCTTCAGACCCCCGGCAAGAGCCTGTGTACCTCGTGCTTCGAGCCGAAGGCGCCCCACCAGGTCTGCCCGCACTGCGGCAGCTACAAGGGTCGCGAGGTCATCAGAGTCGAGGAACTCGACTGAGAATCTATGGCTCGGAATGACGGGGCCCGCCGGCTGATGGACGAGCATGCCGGATAAAGGACCGATCGCGGTCGACGCCATGGGCGGCGACGGCGCCCCGCAAACGATCGTTCGCGGAGCCCTCGAGTCGGTCACCGATTCCGGAATCTCGGTCTGTCTCGTCGGTCCCCAGAAACGCTTACGGCGCGAGCTCGGCCGATTCCGGTTTCTGCCCTCCGGTCTCGAACTGGTGGACGCCCCCGATGTGGTCGGCATGAACGACCCGGCTATCAGCGTCCTGCGTGGCAAGAAACATTCGTCTCTCAACGTCTGTGCAGAGCTCGTACGCGAGGGTCGGGCCACCGCCATGGTGACCGCCGGTAACACCGGTGCCGCCTGGGTCGCCGCCAAGGCCGCCCTCGGGATGATCGACGGCGTCGACCGGCCGGCGCTGGCCGCGGTGGTACCCAAGAAAGAGGGTCATACCCTGGTCCTCGATGTCGGCGCCAACATGGAGTGCAAGCCATACCAGCTCGTGCAGTTCGCAGTCATGGGCTCGTTCTACGCGGAGGCGGTGCTCGGTGTGGGTTCGCCGAAGGTGGGCCTGATGTCGGTCGGAGAGGAGGAGAGCAAGGGCGGCCCTCAGGCGCGTGAGCGCAACAGGGTCCTCAAGGCAGCAGGCATCAACTTCATCGGCAATGTCGAGGGCGGCGATGTATTCAATGCTGACGTCGACGTCATCGTCTGCGACGGTTTCACCGGCAACGTGATCCTAAAGGTCGCCGAGGGCTTTGGAGAGATGGTGGTTGGCATGCTGATGGACGAAGCCCGCCAGTCACCGATGTACGGTGCGGGCCTCTTGATGGCCAAGGGCGCCTTCCGCAATCTGCGCTCCCGGGTCGATTACTCGGAGTACGGCGGCGCACCCTTGCTCGGTGTCGGCGGCGCCTGCCTCATCGGCCACGGCAGATCGAGCGCCAAGGCGATCCGCAATGCGGTTCATTTCGCCGCATCCTACGCCTCGTGCGGAGTCATCGAGCGCATCGGCGACAAGATCCTCGAGGTTCTGGCGAGCTCCCCCGTCGGGAGGAAAGACTGAATATGGTCAACCCGGCGAAAATCGCCGCTCTTTTTCCGGGTCAGGGCTCGCAGGCGGTCGGGATGGGCCGTGACCTTGCCGAGCGCTGGTCGTCAGCGGCGAGTGTCTTCGAGGCAATCGACAACGGTCTCGATGCCAGCCTCTCCGAACTGTGCTGGAAGGGCCCCGAGGGCGACCTCAAGCTGACCGAGAACACCCAGCCGGCGTTGCTCGCCCACTCGGCTGCGGCCTGGACCGTGCTGTCCGACGCTGGTTTCGAGATCGGTGCGGTCGCCGGACACAGCCTCGGCGAGTACTCGGCGGTGGTTGCCGCTCGAGGTCTGGACGTGGCCGACGCAGCCCGCACGGTCCGGCTGCGCGGTCGCCTCATGCAGCAGGCTGTGCCGGTCGGTGAAGGTGCAATGGCGGCGGTGATCGGCCTCGACGATGAAGAGGTGGAGGCGGCCTGCAAAGAAGAAGAGGCGTCGGGCAGCGGATCTGTCAGAGCCGTCAACTTCAACTCTCCGGGACAGGTCGTGATCGCGGGCTCGGCCGCGGCCGTGGCCGGTGCCGGCGAGCGCTTGAAGGAATCCGGTGCGCGACGCGTGCTGCCGCTGCCGGTTTCGGCCCCCTTCCACTCGCCGTTGATGGTGCCAGCCCGCAAAGGTCTGGAACCGACGCTGCGAGAGCTCGACTTCCAAACATTGGCGGTGCCTCTTTATCGCAACGTCGATGCTGGTCGGGTGAGCGAGCCAGACGAGGTCTGCGACGGCCTCATCCGCCAGGTGGACGCACCGGTCCTGTGGTCGGAAATCATTCGGCGGATGCGGGCGGACGGGTTTGAGACCTTTGTCGAGGTCGGCACTGGCAACGTGCTCTCGGGCCTGGTTCGACGCATCGACCGCGACGCTGTGTGTTACCAAGCAGGTACCGTGGAGACGGTCGAAAAGGTCATTTCCGAGCTCATCGGCTGAACGCACCACAGAGACACAGAGGGCACAAAGTCGCACAGAGAGAAAATTTGAGTGGGGCGATCGCGTGTTCATTGCCCAGGCAACCACCAGCGCCCACAGGTGCCGGATCGAGAAAATCTGAAAACTAATGTGATTTCCTCCGTGTTATCTCTGTGCTCTCTGTGTCTCTGTGGTTAAATACGGCGTCGAAATAAACATGATTTGGTGCTGATCAGGGAGGGGCCAATGGGAGAGTTTGACGGGCAGGTAGCGGTGGTGACCGGGGGGGCGCGCGGGATCGGCGCCGAGATCGCACGGCGTCTGGCGCGCGGCGGTGCGAAGGTGGTGTGTGCGGACGTCCTCGATACCACAGAGATCGTCAATGAAATCAACGGCACCGGCGGCACGGCCGAGGGCCGCGAGCTCGACGTCACCGATGCTACAGCGGCGGCCGAGGTGATCGCCGCGATCCATGAGGCGCACGGCAGCATCGATGTTCTCGTCAACAACGCGGGCATTACTCGCGATCAGCTGCTGGTTCGAATGAAGCCGGAGGACTGGGACCTCGTTCTCGGAATCAACCTCGATGGAGTCTTCAAGGTCACCCAGCCGGTGGCAAAGCTGATGATGCGCGCAAGAAGCGGTCGCATCGTCAACGTTGCATCAGTGGTCGGGCTGATGGGCAACGCGGGGCAGGCCAACTACGCCGCTTCCAAGGCCGGCCTGATCGGTTTCACCAAAAGCCTAGCCCGCGAGTTGGGTCCGCGCAACGTGACTGTCAACGCGGTTGCGCCCGGCTACATCCAGACTCCGATGACCGACAAGCTCACCGATGACCAGCGCGAAGCGCTGATGAAAACCGTTGCCATCCCGCGGCTCGGAACGCCGACCGACGTGGCCGATGCGGTCGCCTTCCTGGCCGGTCAGGGCGCGTCGTACATCACAGGAGTAGTGCTCAATATCTCGGGTGGGTTGTACATCTGAGAAGTCTGATTGTGGCGGACCCGTCCGGGTCGCTATCGCTTTCGAAATATCGCCTCCAGGGTTCTTATTCGATCCCGATCCCGATAGCGATCGCGATAGCGATCCTGGCACCCTGATTGCGCGCAGCGACTTGCACGGTACATGCTCCGATGGAAGGCCACTGTTCTTCCGGGTTACACTGATGCCTGGAGGTGGCCGATGCCAAGCGAGATGAGCGTGGCCGATCTCATGACTACCGATGTGGTCACCCTGATCGAGGATGAGACCCTTGCCCACGCCCAGCGCTGCATGGCCCGTGGCCGCATCCGTCATTTGCCGGTGGTTCGCGAGGGACAGCTGGTCGGCCTCATCACCCACCGCGATCTGCTGGCAGCCTCGTTCTCAATCTTCGCCGAGGTCGAAGCGAATGAGCAGCGACGGGTCTTCGATTCCGTGCGGGTGGTGGAGGCCATGCACCGCGACGTGGTGACGGTGTCGCCCAGCCTCGCGGTCTCCAAGGCGGCGCGGATCTTACTCGAGAACAAGTACGGCTGCCTGCCGGTGGTGGATGACGAGCAGCAGCTTCAAGGCATTGTCACCGAGGCCGACTTCCTGCGCTTGACGGTGCAGCTCCTCCCATGACCGTCGTTGATTGGGTGCTGATTGTCGTGTGGCTCGGCCTCACGTTGGGAGGCTTCTGGAAGGGCGCGGTGCGAATGATCTTCGGAGGTGGTGGTTTGGCGGTGGGGCTGTGGTTGGCCGTCATTGCCGGCGCCGATGCCCAGGCAGCCCTCGAAGGCGTGATCGGCATTCCATGGCTCGCTGCGGCCCTCGGACGCCTGCTGCTTGTGTTGCTGACGACGGGTCTCTGCCTGCTCGCCGGGTGGGGCATCGAACAAACCCTGAAAGCCCTGCACCTCGGCTGGCTCAACCGCCTCCTCGGCGCGGCGCTGGTCGGCCTGGTGGCCGCATTCCTGCTCGGTCTGGTGGTGGTGGTGGCGATCCAGTTCTCGCCCGAGCTTGCCCAGCTCTGTCGCGAGTCGCAGGTCGCACAATATTTGCTGTGGCTATCAGAGATGTTGTTGGGAGCTGTTGAGGCTGTCGACATCTGAACAACACGCGGTTCAGTTAAGCGTAAAGGGCGCCGGGGGCCTTGAATCAACCTACTGAGCGTCCGCAGTTGTTCTTGACTCGTTACTCTTAACCCGAAGCGGGGATCACGCGACGACTGAAGTCTCCTTTATCGGTCGATAAAGGGTGTCACGAAGCACGGGCGTTCTCCCCGCTTCGGTGATCAGCCGTTCGAGCCGGCGGCGCGCCATGCTCGTGCCGGCGGTGCCTCCGGCGGCATGTGTGATGCGTTCGTCAAAGATGGTGCCGTCGAGGTCGTTGGCGCCGAAGTGGAGGGCGACCTGGGCGATCTTCTCACCCAGCATGATCCAGTAGGCCTTGAGGTGGGGGACGTTGTCGAGCACCAGACGAGAAACCGCGAGGGTCTGCAGGTCGAGCCGGCCGCCGGTCGGCGGCAGATGGTCGAGGGCGGTGTTGTCGGGGTGGAAGGCGAGCGGTATGAGGCACTGGAAACCACCGGTCTCATCCTGCAGTTCGCGCAGGGCGATCAGATGGTCGACCCGCTCCTCGGCAGTCTCGACATGACCGTAGAGCATCGTGCAGTTCGACTTGATGCCGGCGGCGTGGACCGTCCGTGCAGTGTCAATCCAACGTGCTCCATCGGTCTTGTGGTCGCAGATTTGGTCGCGGACCCGCTCGGCAAAAATCTCCGCACCACCGCCCGGACATGAGTCGAGACCCGCATCGCGCAATCGCGCGATCAGGACTTCGAGAGTGATCCGTGAGGCCTTGGCGATGAAGTCGAGCTCGACCATCGTCAGGGCCTTGAGGTGGATCCATGGGAAACGCCGTTTGAGGGCGCGGAAGAGATCCTCGTAATAGCCGACCAGAAGCCTGGGGTGGAGCCCACCGACGATGTGGAGCTCGGAGACTGTCTCGTCGACGTCGCGGGCAGCGATCTCCACCGCCTGGTCAACGGTGTAGGTCCAACCTTCGTCCTTCTCGCGCCAGGGAACGTAAAAGGCGCAGAGCTTGCAGGAAGCGACGCAGACATTAGTTGGATTGAGGTGGCGGTTGATGTTGAAATACGTGGTGTTTCCGTGCAACCGCTCGCGCACCAGATTGGCGAGCCGCCCAACTCCGAGGAGATCGTCGGTGGTCGCTGCGAGCAGGCCGTCATCGTGGTCCAGCCGCACTCCACCCAACACCTTTTCGGCGACCGGCTCAAGGGACGGATCACGCAGTCTGAGGTTTTCGATCGTGACTCTCACCGGCCCATTATGCTTGCGACAGAATCTCGTTTCAAGATGATCGCACTATTTGAGCTGCAACGACGACAGGAACTGTGCATTGGACGGGAACTCGCGCACCTTTTGCAGGAGTAGCTCCATGGCCGCCTCAGGCGACAACGACGACAGCGCCCGCCGCATCAGGTGGAGCTTTTCGACCTGCTCCTTGGGGTAGAGCTTCTCCTCCTTGCGGGTCCCTGACTGGGGGATGTTGATGCAGGGGAAAATTCTCTTGTCAAAGAGCTTGCGGTCAAGCACCAGCTCCATATTGCCGGTGCCTTTGAACTCCTGGAAGATGACCTCGTCCATTCGCGAGCCGGTGTCGATGAGGCAGGTGGCGACCACCGTCAGGCTGCCGCCGTCCTCGACATTGCGGGCCGAACCGAAGAACCGGCGCGGCTTCTCCATCGTGCGGGCGTCGATGCCGCCCGACAGGATCCGTCCCGAACCCTTTTGAAGGTTGTTGAAGGCCCGCGACATGCGAGTCAGTGAGTCCATGAAAACGACCACATCCCCGCCCATTTCCACCAGCCGGCGGGCGCGCTCGAATACCATCTCCGAGACCTGGATGTGAGACTCCAAAGACTGGTCGGTTGAGGAGGCGAAGACCTCGCCGCGAGCGATGCTCCGCTTCCAGTCGGTGACCTCCTCGGGCCGTTCGTCCACCAGCAGTACGAAGATCGTTGTTTCAGCGTGGTTAATGGCAATTGCATGGGCCATCTGCTGAAGGAGGGTGGTCTTGCCGGCCTTCGGCGGCGAGACAATCAGGCAGCGTTGGCCCTTACCGAGTGGGGCGATCAGCTCGGCGACCCTCGGCTCGACGATTTCCGGATCGGTCTCGAGATTGAACCTTTCGAGCGGATCGATGCTGATGAGCTCGGTGAACGGAACCGCGCCGGTCCGGTACTCCTCGGGTTCGAGCCCTTCGATGGTCTCGATCGCGGACATGCGTGGCCGGTCACCCGAGTGTGCCTGGCCGGTGAGCATCAGGCCGCTCTCGAGGTGCAGTGGTCGCACCAGCTCGACCGGGACCGTGGGGTCCGAGCGGTCGGCAACGAAGTTGCGTTTCGAAGCCACCAGCAGCGGGCTGCCGTTGTCGCGAACCCAGAGATAGCCCTCGACCTGGATCGGCGGTCCCTTCGGGCCCCCACGACGACGCGGTCGGCGGCGGCGGCGACGTGAGCCCGAATTGCGTTGCTGGGGCTTTTGCTGTTCTCGCTGGTCGTTCATTCTATTCCTCTTTCGGGAGAGCGGGTCCGGGCGGTTCGGTGAGTGCGCCGAGGGGTGACCACAGACGCACTCAAGCCGTTGAACTCATCGAGCGAACCGGACGATGCACTCGTTTCCTGTCGTGTGCTCGGCCATCCGGAGCGGGGCGGCCCGGGCGCCAACGCCTCATTCGAGGGGCGGGCGTCTTCCGCGGGCTTCCAACTCCACCCTACCCGGAAACATCGCCATGCGCAACACCCTCCAACGTTTTTATCGGGTGGAGGGTTGACTGCTTGTAATTGTCACTGTGGACGACTCACCCTCCCGACCAGGAGGAGGATCGGTATCATCACCGAACTGTTGTCGTGATCCTCAGTTCTTGCCGATCATGATCGACACGCCGGTGATCTTCTGATTGCTCATCTCGATCGCCAGCGGCGGTTGCTTCTTGTTGGCCTTCTTGACGACAATCTTGTTGCCGTTCTGCTTGACCTTGTAGCGGGTGCCGGCGGCCAGAGTCAGCTCCTTCGTCACATCTGCGGCAATTTTTTTCGCGGCCGTGCCCTTGAGGACGTTGACCGTGAACTCGGTGCCGTCCTCGCCGTGCGGTGTGAAGACCATCGAGAAGGTCCCGTTGGCGTCCGGCTTGCCGGTGATAGTGATCTTGTAAGAGTCGCGATAGACCGTCGGAATGGTGATCTCGCCGGGCTCTTCTTCTCCGTACGCGGGCAATGCGCTCACGGCGAGGCACACGAATAGACCGAAGGCGACTACTGACGACAGTCTCAGATGAACACGATTCACTGGATGCATGGTGTCCTCCCTGACAGCGTGTTGTGAGAGTATACCCCTTCGTCTGCGGTCGTGATGGTTGTTTTCCTGGTGTTGTGACCTCGGTCATCTCCGAGGTGTGTGCAACCGTTAGAATCGAGCGCCGTCCTGTATGAGCCGGCGTGCAGAGAGGATGATTGTTGTTCGAGAAGATTGTCGTTATCGGATTGATCTGCGTCTCCCAGGTGATGGGAACAGGCGGCGCATTTGGGGCCGATCTCCCGTGTTCGGTCTGTGCGGGTGTTCGATGTGCCGATCCAACGGTCGCCCTCGACGGGTTGGCGAATGAGCCGAAGCTCGACGACGACGACGCTTTCTTCCTGGCATGGACCGTGCCCCTCGACGGCACCGCGAATATTGATTCCATCGACAACGTGCGCGGCGTCGGTGCGAAGCCGTGGATGCGAGTCATCTTCCGGACCCCGCAGCCGATCGTGGACAACCTCGATCGTCTCGAGGCCGAGCTCGAGGAACTCGCCGCGCTGGTTCGAGGTGGCGGGGAGGGTCTCTTCGTCCAGGCCGTGTGGCTGCCCGACGGAGGTGCAATCGATGTCCGCGATAACGCCTTTCTGATCAAGCGCGCAGCGGTCGCCGTCACCGGCGCGTCGCCGGACGCAAGCTTCATCGCCGGCCCTCTCGAGGCTGATCCCGAGTCCCTCCGCGCTCTCTACCGCGAGGAAGTCGCGGCCTATCTCGATCTGATTGCGCTCGCTCCCGGTGACGACCTGACGGCTGCTGTCGCGACGCTGGGCGAGCTCGACCCCGGCAAGCCGCTGGTGCTCGACGCGTTGCCGATGTCTGGGAAGCCGGAGAAGACTGTCGCCCGGGTGGCAGAGTTCGCTGCCGCAGGGTTCGTGGTCACCTTCTTCGAAGCCGGTCGCGTGACCGCTGCTGATCTCGCCCCCCTCAAATGGATGGCGCGGGAGCTTCACGGCAACCTCGTTTTCGACCCTTACTCGAGCCCCTCTGGTGCGCACTCGGCCTGGGCCTTCGTGCGCGAGGATCTCGGTCTGCGTGTGATCGCCGAGCCGGAACCGGGCACCGCCGATCTCGAGCTCGTGTTTACGGACGCCCAGTTCCGGACGCCGACGGTGGTCGATCTCGTGACCGGCGAGGAACGATACCTCTACGACACCAGCCGGGGTGCGAACGGATTGATCGTCCGGCTGCACGAACCCGACGACGCGGTGTTGTTGCGCCTCGAGCGGCCGAGCGCTGAGGAGCTTGACGCTTTCGGCCAGCAGATCGATGTCGGCGCGGGCCGTGAGATTCCGGTCGAGGAGATCTTGCGGCGGTTGCAGGCCTTCGAAGACGCCCAGGCGCGTCGGCTTGACCACTTTCAAGCGTCGAGGTCCCTGCACCTCCGCTTCCAGGCTGCCCAGGGTGCCTTTGAGGCGTCCTACGTCGGCGACTTCTTTTACCGCCGCGACCACGGCTTCGACTGGGTCTGGAGAGACTTCTACGTTGGCGGCGTCAAATGGAAATCGAAGAAGATTCCGAGTGTGCCGCTGATTCAGCCCGAGAAGGTCGCCTCGTTGCCGGCCGAGATCCGGCTCACCAAGGACTATGACTACCGGCTCCGCGGCACCGCGACCGTGGACGGCCGTGACTGCTGGGTGATTGATTTCAGACCTCTCGAACCGGCGCCCGGCCGTAGTCTCTACCGCGGCACCGTGTGGGTCGATCGCGAGATCCACGCCCGCGTCCGCACCCGCGCGACCCAGGTGGGTCTCGAGGGCTCGGTTCTGGCGGCCGAAGAGACGCGATTCTACGTGCCGCTTGACCGCAGCGGGCTCCAGTCGGAGTGGACCGCGGAGAACTTCGTACTGCCGGTGAGGATTACGGGCCAGCAGACGCTCTCCATTCTCAGCGCCACGCTGCCGGTGGAGGTGGAGACCGAAATCACAGATATCCGTATCAACGGCGAGGCCTTCGACCGCAGCCGCGATGCGGCGCTAGCATCCGACGCGACAATGTTGCGGGACACCGACGACGGCCTCCGTTATCTGAAGAAAGGCGAAAGCGGTGAACGCTACGTGGAGACCGAGTTCGATTCGGATCGGCTCTTTCTCGTGGGTGGCGTTTTCTGGGATGAGTCAGTGGACTATCCCCTCCCATTGGCGGGGGTGAACTACCTCGATCTGGATCTCAAGGGCACCGGCGCCCAGGTCGACGTCTTCTTTGCCGGCGCATTCCTCGCAGCCGGCATCGCCGACCCGCAGCTCTTCGGCAGCCGGTGGAACGGTGGCGTGAATCTCAACGGGCTCTTCTTCAAAGCGCGAGACGAGCTCTTCCGGGAGGGCGTGGTGGTACCCGAGGAGGACGTCAAGAGAAGGACCGCGTCGGCCGACGTATTCGTCGGTCGACCTTTGGCGCGATTCCTCAACTTCGAGCTGACGTACGGTCTCCGCATGGAGGACTTTAGCCGGGCTGACGACACAGCCGAGGACTTCATCATCCCACAGGACACCCTCACCAACTACTTTCAGGGCGTCGTCCAGTACAACCGCGCAGGCTATCGGCTGCGTCTCTCGGGGGGCATCAACCGCCGTTCCGGTTGGGAGTTCTGGGGCCTCCCCGAAAACGACGAGTTCCATCCCGATCAAAAGGACTATCAGCGGTGGCAGGCTCGGTTCGGCAAGACCTGGTGGCTGCCGAAGTTCCGCAGAGTACGTGTGTTCTTCGAGCATCTCGACGGCTCGAATCTGGACCGCTTTTCGGGTTACGACTTCGGCATGTTCGGCGATGCCTCGGTCTCCGGCTACCAGAGCGGGCTGGTCCGCGCCGAAAAGGCAAACGGCGCCCACCTTCTGGCCGGCATCAACTACTTCGAGAAAATCCGTTTTGACCTCAAGGCCGACGCGGTGTGGGCGAGCAACACCATGACCGGGCTCGACAACGAGCTCCTGGCCGGCATCGGCCTCGAGGGCACGATGACCCTGCCGTGGCAACTGATCATGAACTTCGAAGCCGGCTATGCCATCGCCGGGCCGGGCAAGGGGAACATCGCTCTGCGGGTTTTCTTCCTGAAGCTTTTCCCCGGGAGCTGAGTACCGTCAGCCGCCGAAGAGCCTGTTGAGATATGCGGGTGAGATGCCTCCCGGCCGACTATCGCGGATGCAACCACGATGGCAGCAGCGAGTAGGGATCGACGTTCACCGCCTGGTTGTAGGCGACCCCGTTCTGGCCCAGGAGCTTCTGCAGCTCACCCTCGTTGAAGGCATCGAAGGTCTCGGTCGCGCCGCCGACGTGCTTGCCGCCGACAAATATCTGGGGAATGGTCTTGAGGTCGAAGCGAGAGTTGAGCGCCGCCCGAACCTCCCCGCCCCAGTCGTTCTCCTGGTATTCGACCGAATCGAGGTCGATCGACCGGAAGGGGATGCCGCACTCGGTGAACATCTTCCGCACCGACCAGCAGAACTCGCACCACTCGAAGGCGAACAACACCACCGGCTGCTCGGGATCGTTGATGGCTTCGTCGAGGAAGGCCTCGGCCTCGGGAGTCACCGGCTTCGGCTCGGCGTCGGTCTCCTCCGGTGCCGGCGGCGGCGCGTCGAAGCGGAAGCTCGGGGTCGATTTCGAGATCTCGATCTCATCGGCGGTCATGTCTTCCGAGATGTCGTAGAAGAGCGGCGTCGTCATGTAGCGCTCACCCGTGTCCGGCAACATCGCCAACACGGTGCTGCCTTTCGGTGCCGTCTTGCAGACCTCGATCGCCCCCGCCAGGGTGGCTCCGGCCGAAATGCCGACGAAGATTCCCTCCTTCTGCGCCAGATTAAGCGAGCAGCGCAGAGCGTCGTTGCCCTTGATCGGCATGAAGATGTCGAGCAGGCCTGCGCCCTGCGCGTCCTCGGCCAGCTTGGGGATGAAATCGGGGGTCCAGCCCTGCATCAGATGGGCGCGGAACGACGGGTGACTCTCGGCGATCGAGCCGTCGTCGTTACGTGCCTGCGGGATGCCGCTGCCCATGATCGCCGAGTTGTCGGGCTCGCAGACCACGATCTTGGTGTCGGGTCGCTCCTTTTTGAGGACCCGGGAGACTCCCTTGAGGGTGCCACCGGTACCGAAGCCCGTCACCCAGAAATCGAGTTGTTCGTCCTTGAAATCTTCGAGGATCTCGCGAGCGGTGGTCTCCGAGTGGACGTTGGCGTTGGCCTCGTTTTCGAACTGGCGACACAGAAACCAACCATGGGTCTCGGCCAGCTCCTGGGCTTTCAAGAGCATGCCGGTGCCCTTCTCCGAGGCCGGCGTCAGCACCACCTTGGCGCCCAGGAAGCGCATCATCTTGCGCCGCTCGACCGAGAAGTTCTCGGCCATCGTGACCACCAGTGGGTAGCCTTTCTGGGCGCAGACCATTGCCAGACCGATGCCGGTGTTGCCGCTGGTCGCCTCGATCACGGTCTGTCCCGGTGAAAGCTTGCCCGAACGCTCGGCGTCTTCGATGATGCCCAATGCCAGCCGGTCCTTGACCGACCCCATCGGGTTGAATGACTCGACCTTGACGTAAAGCTTGGCCCCGTTGGGTGCCAGCTTGTTGACTCTCACGACCGGCGTGTTGCCGACCGCACCCAGGATGTTGTCGTACTTGGCCATTGTTCTCTCCCTGTTTGGCTCAGCGAGGAGTATAACCTATTTGATATCTGGACTCATTCCGGAGAAAACTCGGCAAAGAGTCCTGAAGGGAGGCCAGACGATTGTTCGAGAACGCTGCGATGAGTTAAGATTGAGTTATGAAACTCGTTGAAACAGCGAAGGTTGAGCGTTCGGCTGTGGTTATTTCGAATCTCCACGAGAAGTCGGATGAGCGGGACTACTGGTTATCGAAGACGCCGACCGAAAGGCTCGCCGCTTTGGAGCTGATGAGGCAGGTTATCTATGGGTACGATCCATCTACCACAAGACTTCAGAGAGTTCTTTCAGTCGTTCAATCGGCACAACGTTAAATTCCTCCTCGTCGGCGGATATGCGGTCGGATACCACGGGTACCCTCGGGCCACGATTGATATCAATGTCTGGGTCGCATCGACCCCGGAAAATGCTCGATGTGTTGTTGAAGCCCTAGAAGACTTCGGTTTCGGCGGAGAGGCCCTGTCGGAAGAGCTTTTTCTAAAGGGCGATCAAATCATCCGAATGGGTCTGCCTCCGATGCGCATCGAGATCCTGACCTCGATTTCAGGCGTCGAGTTCGGTGAGGCTTACGATCAGAGAATCGAGGACGAACTCGACGGCGTTCAGGTCACGCTGATCAGCCTGCACCACCTCAAGGTCAACAAGGTGGCGGCCGCGCGGGCAAAAGACCTTGCCGACCTGGAGGAGTTGCCCTGATCGAGTATCGAGTATCGAGTATCCAGCATCGAGCATCCAGCATCCTGGACAGTGGGCGTTTTTAGCACTCGGTAATATTGATCGCCAGACCACCCTTCGATGTCTCCTTATATTTCGACTGCATGTCGAGGCCGGTCTGGCGCATGGTATTGATCACCTGGTCCAGGGAAACGATCCCTTTGCTCTCGGCGCGCAGCGCGATGCGGGCGGCGCTGATGGCCTTGACCGCGGCCATCGCGTTTCTTTCGATGCAGGGGATCTGGACCAGCCCGCCGATCGGGTCGCAGGTCAGACCAAGGTTGTGCTCCATGCCGATTTCGGCAGCGTTTTCCACCTGTTCCGGTGTGCCGCCGGCGACCTGGGCCAGACCGGCAGCCGCCATCGAACACGCGACACCCACCTCGCCCTGGCAACCGACCTCGGCGCCTGAAATCGAGGCGTTGGTCTTGTAGAGCATTGCGATGGCGCCGGCGGTGAGGAGGAAATCACGTTCCGCCGTTGGCGGCAGTCTTTTCACGAAGCGCTCGAGGAAACGCAGGCACGCGGGGACGACGCCGGCCGCGCCGTTGGTGGGAGCGGTGACCACCCGGCCGCCGCCGGCGTTCTCCTCGTTGACCGCCAGGGCGTAGAGCACGATCCAATCCATTGCGCCCAGCGGGTCGCCGTAGGCCCCCTCATCCTGTCGGGTGAGTGTCTCATGGAGGGCGGGCGCGCGGCGCCGCAAACCAAGGGCGCCGGGCAGCTCGCCGCGCTGCAGGTAGCCGCGCTCGATGCACTCGTTCATGGCGCGGCGAATTCGCTCGAGCCCGGCCTCGATCTCCTCCGTCGATCGCCACGCGTGCTCGTTGGCGAGGATGATCTCGGCGACGGACTTACCCGTTGACCGGGCGATCTCCAACAGCTCGTCACCCGACGAAAACGGATGCTCGACCTTGACCGGATCCTTGATCAGCTGATCGGCCTCGGCGGTCTTGTGGCCGACGATGAAACCGCCGCCAATCGAGTAGAACTGTTTGGCAAAAATCTCTTCACCGGAGTCATCGAAGACCGTGAAGAGCATGCCGTTGGGATGGAAGGGCAAAAGCTCGTCGGGCTTGAAGACGATGTCACGGTCAAGCATGAACTCGATTGTCCGTTCGCCACCGAGCACCAGCTCGTTCGAATCCACGACCCCATCGAAGAGTTCGTCCTGGCGATCGGGATCGATGGTTTCCGGCTCTTCGCCCTGCAACCCCCAGATCACCGCCCGATCGGTGTTGTGGCCGCGCCCGGTCGAAGCGAGTGAGCCGTAGAGCTCACAGCGGATCCGAACCGCGCGCTCGAAAAGCCCGTGCTTCTTCAGCTTGACGAGCAGAAAGTTGGCCGCACGCATGGGGCCCACCGTGTGCGACGACGACGGCCCGATGCCGATCTTGAAGATGTCGAAGACGCTGAGCTCCATGGCCGAAGCGTAGCAGACGGGTCAGGCGGCAGGACATCTGGCCCGAAAACCAGATCATCGGCAAGAAGACCAGCCCATGCGCCCTACTACCAACCCATGCGCGTGGTGACCAAGTCGTGTGGCACTCAGTTGGAGGATTGTGGACGGGGGTTTGCCAGGCTACTCGCTCTGCCGCGGCATGAGTTGCCCGGCTTCGCGGTGCGGGCTGTATCGTGGCTTGGCTTGCCCGGGTCCGGCTTCGCCTTCGGCTACGCCGTGGCAGGCTTCGTTCCCGACCAGGGGTCGAGAACGAAGCCTGGTGGACGCGGTCGCGAAGAATTCGAACCGCTGCCTCGATGCCGGTTGATATTCCAATCGCCGAAACTCGGGAATCTCCCGTGTACCAACAGATCGCCGCGAGGGCCGCGCAGCTCCGCGAGCTCGGGATGACCTATCCGGAGATTGGCAAGAGGCTGGGCCTAGACAGGTGGACGGTCGGCAAAGCGGTGCGCTGGCTGAAGCGCTAGTCCAACGCGGGAGTTGCTTACAACAACTCTTCCATCGACTGAAGATGCGCCACTGTCGTCGCAAGCCCGAGGCTCAAGAACGTGTTGAGAAGATCCGAGGTTGAAACTGGCGGGTTCTTGAGCGCTAGTCGTTGGCTGCGGACGGCTCGACAGACCGATCCTGGGGAGAGATCGTAGAGGTGAGTCACGAACTCATCGGGGTGTTGAACCTCAATTCCGTATCCGTCCAAGATCTCCTCAGGAAAATCCCTGATGTTGTACGTGACGATCACACCCGCCTGGGATCGAATCGCTGCCGCAAGGATGTGCCGGTCTTCCGGATCCGGAAGTTCCAGAGAGTCGATGAGCTCTTCGAATCCCGTTACGAGGCAGTCCGGGACCGTTCGATCCATCAGGTCCCGGGTTCTTTGGAGACGCTCCCTGGAGAGATCGGGCCGTTGCGACAAAAGTGATCGGATCCACTCCTCGTGGATTCTGTCCGTCCAGCGAGCTCGAAAGAGATCGGTCAGAGCAAGACGAAGCAGCAGGTCCCTGAGCGGGGCAGGGTAGAGCACACAGGCGTCGAGGACGGCGACGAATGAGGACATTCGTCAGTACCCGAGATCCAACTCTTGAGCCTCCTCCGCAAGCTCGTCAAGGGCGCTACTTCGCTGCACATACGACTTCTTTTTGTACGTCACCAAGTCTTCAAAGCGCACCCTCCTGTGGGTACCGACCTTTCGGTATGGGATTTCACCCCGTTTCAACAAAGCCACCAGATGAGGGCGAGAGACGCTCAGGAAGTCAGCCGCTTGCTGGGTTGTCAATTCGGCATCGTAGGGAACGACGGTGACGGCTCGACCCTCCGCCATCTGAGCGAGAACCGACATGAGCATCCGAAGCGCCGGGAGGGGTACGGTGATCTCATCTTCCCCATCGACAACCCTGAGCTGAGCCGCGTCACCTCGACCGATGATCGTGGCCAGCAGCCTGCTGCTTTCTCTGGCTACCCTCGCCTCGTCCTCTGACGGAAGCGTGGGTCCACTGAAATCAAGTGCTGCGTTGTTCATCGTTCGACCTCCATTCATAGTATAGGGCCTAATCGAAATAAACGCAACATTTGAAACAACCAAAATCAGCTTGTTCTTGGTGAACCTCCCACAGCCCAGGCTGTGGACACAAATAAGAACCGCCGCCTCTCGGCGGCGGGTTCGATTTCTTCATGTTTGGTGGAGCCGAACGGGATCGAACCGTCGACCTCCTGAATGCCATTCGCAGTTTGGTGGTTGAGCACGATCCACGCTGTGCGCCTGCGTTGGATTCTGTTCGTCCCGAAATCTACTGAAGGCGGCGAGGTTGGTTGATTCAGGTTGACGCGGAACGATTGAATTGAGGTGCGTTCTACCCTGTCGAATTTTCCGTTTGGGGAGCGCGCAGGGGAGCGTGAATGGCGGCACGCCT
>Ga0255053_10000663_pt1 | contig 19144 bp, 16 predicted proteins | sample JV7_2_22_MG_FD_188635 | JGI IMG/M metagenome (GOLD analysis project Ga0255053, IMG submission 188635) | Seawater microbial communities from Jervis Inlet, British Columbia, Canada - JV7_2_22 | ecosystem: Environmental > Aquatic > Marine > Inlet | place: Canada: British Columbia | collected...
CGCCGCGAGATGAGCCGTGCACCACCCATAGCACTGCCTACAAGGATCGCCTCGAATTGGCCATCAACTCTCTCATAGTCAGCTAGACGCGCCGCGATGAGATGTTCGACCATGAGTTTTTCAGCTTCACGGGGTGGAAGTGAGGTCCATCGAAATTGCTGGCGGACGACGGCACGGGCGACCGAAACCGGCAATCGATTAAGCAGGGCAAGCCCCATCTTCTCAAACGCGTTGAAGTTAAAGACGGTTTCAGGATGGCCAGAAAGAACCCCGGCAATTAGCCTTGTTAGCATCGGAGAGGCGCTCTCCGCGCTTTCGAAGGCCTTCCGTTTTATCGCCGTATCTCCATCAACCATAAATCCTTCTCAGATCTTCGCGCTTAGATCTTCCCGAGCGCCTGCGCTTCTTGCTCACTCTGGGCTCGCGCCCGCATTTCTTGGCGGAGGCTGGAGATATCCTCCGGTACTTTGGAAGCCGCAAAAGCCAGGATTATCGCTCCCAGCACCCAGGCAATCAGGCAGATCCACAGGATCGCATCGTGCAGAGAATAGCGCACCGCAATCAAGCCGGCGATGAAAGGGGCTATCGCAGCCCCCCCGTTCTCTATGAATAGTTGGACAGACAAAGCAGTACTGCGGATTTCAGGCAGCGCGATGTCGTGCACTGTTGAGACGATATTCGCCGATGAAAAGGGAATGAAAAGTGCCGTCAAGATAAGCATGCCCATGAATAGATTGCGTTCTGCTATCGGAATATTCATCGTGATAGTAAGCAGCACCGCACCCAGCAAGACCGCAACCATCGCCACAAGCAATCTCCCTCTAGGCGTTCGCTTGAAGGCGAAGTCTCCTACAGCCCCACCTAGGAAGTAGCCGAATGCGAGCACAAGAATAGTCGGGGCGAGCGTGAACAGAATCGCACTTTCATCAAATCCTCGCTCGACTTCTAAATACCGAAAAAACCAAAAAGTTATTACATTCCAGGGAAAGACACCAACGAATCCCTGGGCGAACAGCAGCAGGAGCGTGCGCTTCTTGAACAACCCCAGGGCATGCTTGCGATCGAATTTATAAACACCAATGTCCTCGATCCCTTCGAGCTCAGGTTCACTGCTGCCCCGCGGTGATTCACGCACCACGAAGAAGATGATCACCGCCAGAACGAGCCCCAATGAGCCCGTCACATAGAAGATATTTCGCCAACCAAGGCTCGATGCTAAAAAAGTCGCCACGACGAGACCGAGCATGTAGCCCAAAGGTTGGGATAATTGCAGGAACCCGTAGACTTTGCCGCGCACACTTGGTTTGAAGTAATCGGACAACAGGCTATATATACCCGGGTAGCTCGAGTCATCGATACCCGTGGATGCGCGTGTCGCCAAGAATGTTTTATACGTTGGAGCAATGGCGCTCAACCATGTCGTCGCTCCCCATATCGCTGAGGCGAGCGCCAGCAATTTAGGTCTGGAGAAACGATCGTAAAGGTAACCCCATATTGGATAAAGAAATGCACCGACCAATAATGCGCCAGTCACAATTGCCCCCATCTGTGCTTCATTTATCCCGAATGTCTCCATGATTGGCGTTGTGAGCGGCGCGATGAGGAGACGATCCGATTGATGCAAGAGCATGAAGGCAAAGAACACAGCGAGAACGAGCCAGCGGGATTTCTTATTTTATGACATTTACTCCTCCGGTGGGTCAGGTCACTCGAGGTGGAGGGGGCAGTTGATGGCCTTGTTCAGCCTCCGGGTCATCGCGCAAGAGTTGAATTGCATGGGGCAGCGCGGGAATGATCACGGTCAAATTCTCCGCGACTGCTTTCGGGGAGCCGGGTAAATTAACGATTAAAGTTCGTTTGCGGATTCCAGCAACCGCTCGCGACAGCATTGCATGGGGAGTCTTGCCCATACTGCGCGCCCGCATCGCTTCCGCCAGCCCCGGCGCCAATCTCTCCACAACATTACCCGTCGCCTCAGGGGTCAGATCACGCGGGGAGAAGCCTGTGCCGCCGGTTGTCAGAACAAGATCGATCTCGCCGCTATCGCACCATGATGCAAGCCTCTCTTCGATTTCAGCCTGCTCATCCGCGATGATGTCGGAGGCGATCACTTCCCACCCTTGCTGAAGGGCAATTTCCTGGATGCGCGGCCCAGACCGATCTTCGCGCTCTCCCCGTGCTGACCGATCCGAGATCGTGAGAACGGCAACCCTCACTGGATCACCTTCCCCAGAACATATAAATCCATCACTTCAGCCCCAAACGAATCATAGAAATTTAATCCTTCTTCATTATCTTTCGTAACTAGCAAATAATACTTCCGGCAGCCTTTCGACCGCAAGCGGTGCTCAAGCTCAACCATCAGCGAACGCCCTATTCCACCGCGTCGCTCACCTGGCAATACGACCAGGTGATAGACGAGTCCACGGCGGCCGTCGAAACCGCCAAAAACCGTGCCTATAATCCGTCCATCACGTTCAGCGACAAGAAAAAGATCGGGGTCGCGTTGCAGTTTCTTCTGGATCTCGATTGGCGAATCCGATGGAGACAGCTGAATACCCGGGCCCGATGATCCCCAGAGTTTGCGTACTTCTTCGTAATCTTCTTCAAAGAGAAACTCGCGGATTTTCATCTTTTCAACCCATAGCAATAAGACTTGTGCGAACCAGAGATGTCTGGCTCGCACATAAAGTTACAAGAATTCTTCAAAGCAGCGTTAAGAGATGCCAATGGATAAAACCGGTTTTATCCCCCCTCAGGCTCGACCAGCGATTTCCAATCACCATGAATGCCGTCTTCAGTCACCCCAAAATAGACACGGTGCCCCTTGGCAATTTTTTGGATCAGGTCATATCGCATTCGGGTGCCGCGCTTCTGCTCCTTCAACACCCCCAGATCGCCTTTCCAGGAGCCTTTAACGCCCGTTAGGTCCTCTGGTAACTTACGAAATTCAGAAATTGCGTAATGCCAGAGCCTCCGAGCTGAACTCTGGGTGACATTCTTAACCACGTTTCCGTTTCGCAAATCACGCATCGTGTAATACTGGATACCATTCCGTTCTTCCGAACCTACGATTTCTACTCCGGTTCGTGGGTGTTGAATTCCGGCTAGAGGCTCCTCCGTGACTTCCGGCTTCTCAGGGACTTCAGGTTTTGCACGCTGTCCTCGATGCACCAGGTTCACGATTTCATCCCGGACTGCGGGTCCTGTCTCAGCTTCATCCCGGACGTAGACTTTATTGTCATCGACCGCATAGGGCGGGTCATCACCGCGGGGGATGATCACCCGAATAACCGTTTTCCCTCGAGTCTCCATCGTATCAACTTGAACATCAAGCTGGGGGCTGATGCGTTTGCTTAACTCCTGCTGGAGTTGGCCAACGCTTGTCTTAGCTTTTGTGACCCCCACCGGTTCTTTCTTCGCTTCAGCCGGTATGCCGATATAAAGAGTTCCACCATTTGAGTTTGCGAAGGCGCAAACGTCAGCAATGACTTTATAAAGCCGACCTCCGCGCACAGTCATGCTCTCGTGAAAATCCTGGTTGATACTCGGCCCATCTTCACGTGCACGCTGAATGAAATCGAAGTCCTGGTCGGTTGCAGGCCAATGTGGGCGCGTGCGCGCGAAGTCGTTGCTGATAAACAGTTCTCTCAACGTTGCGAAAGTGACCGTTGGCAGCATTACCAGAGTCGCTCGATCTCCAACTCCGAGGTTCTTCTTGTTCTTCGGATCCGTTCGAATTCTGTGCGCATCGGAACCTTGAATACAGTGCATTCGACGCGGGTACTCCGGCTTTGTTCCGTTAAAAAATGCAGCCGTGGTCCTCCGCCCCTTCAGCCCCAAATCTGTAACCTCCAACGCATGAAGATGAGAGTCCTGTGTGTAGGCGATCTTGGTTTGACCGCCAAATCCAAAGCCGCGCATCGCAACCCCATGGGTTGAATTCGCGTGTGCTGCAATCGCCAATCCGCCCGCATCATCGATCAGCCGGTATGCCGTTAGAACGTCAGCGGATGCTCCCACGGTCATCGAGCCGTCATCAAGCTGATCTGAGGGGATATTCAGACTGAGCAGAAGATGCTCAATTTCTCTCACAGATTTCTCGGGCGGAAATATGGCTAGAATGTGAAAACCAAGCGTAGCCGTGAATTCAAACCCAGGAAAAACCGTAACCTTTTGTAACAGCCGGCGATACTCCTCAAGGCGACTGCGCTCATCTTCGGTGAGCCTGTTGAGGGATTCCAGCATCGCTAACTGTTCGATCTCATCCATCATCTGTCGATAACCCGCCACAGTATTGTGATCGGTGAAAGCGATGATGTCGAGACCTCGAGCTTCGCTCCGGCGTAAAATGTCTAAATATGTTACATCCGGCTCCTGGTAATCTTTCGATGCCGGCGTGTGTAAATGCAGATCCATCAATCGCCCATGTTTCGTTGCATTTTTACTTTTTCTTTTTGCCACGTAATTCTATTCTCCTATCGAGGTGGGGAAATATTCGTCCTACTTGCCACCACCAGAAATGTGTTTCTTAATTATCTCCAATAGCAAGTCAGGCGGATAGGGCTTCAAAAGGAAGTCATCCGCTCCTTTCAACTTGCTCTCATAACTCAAATCCATCCCAGAGGTCATAATGATGGGCAGATCGGCTAGCGAAGGATTCAATCGAATTTCAGCCAGGATCTCTAAGCCGTTGCGTTCAGAAAGAATGCAGTCCATCAATACCAGATCTGGCTGTTCATCGATCAAAAAACCCGGAATCCCTGTCCAGTCCCTACTCGCGAATGCATCAAACCCTTCGAGCTTCAAGAGAGTGATCAGGAGCGAGGTCGTCGATTCGTGGTCGTCAATAATCAATATTTTCGGCATTATTGAGCTCTAGCCGGGGATGCATTCGCGCTCCCTAAATGGCTTCCCCTCTATGATCGTCAGCCTTATAACTATTTCTCGTTGGTTTTTGATTTGGCGGATCGGGCTCCTTTTTTCTTTGAAGAGCTGGGGCTCTTTCTCTTCTTCGGTTTTAGAGCAGTTTCAATAGCCTCATCAATCGTATCGATGTAAACGAACTCCATATCTTTCCTGACCTCTTCCGGCACATCGTCTAGATCGATTTCGTTCCTCTTGGGCAGCATTACCATCTTTAACCCTGCTCGATGGGCTGCCAGGACTTTTTCCTTTACACCTCCAATCGGTAGAATCTTTCCCCGCAGCGTGACCTCCCCGGTCATCCCAACTTCTGACCGAACCGGACGCCCAGTAGCCAGCGATGTCAGCGCCACCGCCATCGTTACCCCAGCAGATGGACCATCCTTGGGTTGCGCCCCAGTAGGGACGTGCAGGTGGATGTCATGCTCACTCCAAAAACCATCCTCAATTGAGTATTTATCGGAAGCCGAGCGAACATAGGAGAGTGCGGCTTGGGCAGACTCCTGCATGATTTGACCAAGCGATCCCGTCAACTGGAATTGCTTGCTGCCAGGCATAGCCGTCGCCTCGATGAACAGCACATCTCCTCCAGCCATTGTATAGGCAAGCCCAGTTGCCACTCCAGGGATCGAGGTTCTTTCAACCAGTTCCTCAGTCCCGTAGAAACGGGGCTTTTTCAGGAATTCGCGCACGCGCGATTTACTGATCCTCAGGCTCTTAACCGTCCCCTCAGCAATCCTGGTGGCTACTCCACGGCAAACTCGACCGATTTCACGCTCGAGATTGCGCACACCTGCTTCGCGTGTGTGTGAGCGGATGATTGTTCGCAGGGACGCGTCAGTGAAACTTATCTCACTCTTCCTAAGACCATTTTCTCGTATCTGCCGGGGAAGGAGATAGCCTTTCGCAATAGCGATCTTCTCGGTCTCTATATAGCCTGAGAGGCGGATGACCTCCATTCGATCTAGAAGAGGTGCGGGGATCGTCTCAAGCCAGTTCGCAGTCGTGATGAACATCACTTGTGAGAGATCATAGGCCACTTCCAGGTAATGGTCACGGAATTCTCGATTTTGCTCTGGATCAAGGACCTCAAGCAAAGCTGAAGCCGGGTCTCCGCGGAAATCACGGCCCATCTTATCAATCTCGTCGAGCATGAATACCGGGTTGCGGGATTCCACACGCCGTAAAGCTTGAAGGATGCGCCCGGGCATTGCGCCGATGTACGTACGCCGATGCCCGCGTATCTCGGCTTCATCGTGAATCCCCCCAAGCGAGATGCGGATGAATTTTCGCCCCGTCGCTCGAGCGATCGATCGACCTAGAGATGTTTTACCCACCCCGGGAGGTCCAACAAAACAGAGGATTACCCCCTCTCTCTCCCGGCGGATTTCGTCGATCGCCTCGCCGCCGATGGTATCACCGCGTTCCAACTTTAATTTTCGGACTGCAAGGAATTCCAAGATGCGTTCTTTAATATCGATGAGCCCGAAATGATCATCATCGAGAACTTTCCGCGCATGTGTGAGATCGAGATTATCTTCAGTGACCTTATCCCAAGGGACGGAGGTTAGCCAGTCAAGGTAAGTCCTGATCACACCGTATTCAGCCGCAGCGGTTGGCAGTTTCTCAAGTCGATCGACCTCGCGCCGGGCTTGTTTCCCGGCTTCCTCCGGCATATTTGCTGCCGCTATTCGCTTGCGGAATTCCTCGATCTCTACGGTTTGCTCATCACCTTCACCCAACTCGCGTTGAATAGCTTTAAGCTGCTCGCGCAGAAAGTAATCACGCTGTACTTTTTCGATCTCAGTTCGCGCTTCCTGCTGAATTTGCTGTCCAAGCGAAAGCACTTCAACCTCTCGGCTGAGCAAGCTGGTGAGGATTTGAAGCTTCTCGGTCGTAGACTCCACCTCAAGTATCCGCTGCCCATCTTCCAGGTCCATTCGCTGGTAATTCGCAATCGTGTACGCGACCTGGAGCGGATCTTCAAGAAGCTGGACACCACCGACGATTTCGCGCGGAAGCGAGGGGCCAAGCTCTGAAGTTTGCTGGAACAAGTCTTTCGCTGCTCGAACCTGCGCCTCGATTTCAACGCTCTCTTCCACCTTTTCGGGCCGGAGGTGGATCCGCGCCACAAGATAAGGTTCATGGCTGATGAACTCTCCCGGCTCGAAACGAGCAATTCCCCTCGCGATCAGACGAATCGTGCCATCCGGGGCTCTAAACAACCGCTGAATTGCGGCGACTGTTCCGAACGAAAATAAATTTTCGGGTCCGGGATTCTCCAACTCAGGATTCCGAGAAGCGACTAGCCCAATCAAGCGATGGCTAGCGGAGACATCATCGACTAACTTGATCGAGCGTGCCTGACCAATTGTCAATGGCATAGCAGTGTGTGGATAGACAACAACCCCCCGAAGGGGCAAGATCGGGAGGTCTTCCGGGATCTGCGATTCCTCAGTTCCCTGGCTCTTGACTTCCTGCGGCTCTCCTTCTTGCGCTCCGTCGTGAACTGGGATTTGTGACGACAAATCGTCCATGCTTTCCTCTGCGTCAACGCGCTTCGTATTATAAATAGGCTCTAATAAGTTGATGATGACACCCCCAACCATCTTTCTTCTCTGATGTCCTTGATGCCGAAACAACCGGCATCACTTGATATCTATCTCGCGGGGATTTGCCTTGGGGAGGACTACCTTCAAAAAACCATCGTTGTACGTTGCTTCGATCTTGTCAGAATCAACCCGGAATGGAACTTGAACATTGGATGCAAACTCGCCGTAATCGATTTCCATTTGGTGATAAGTCTGGCAGATGTTTGTATCTGGGCGAGACCCTCGTATCGAGAGAATTTGACGATCAATGGTTACAGATATATTCAATCCCCGCATCCCTGCAATTTCGACCACCACCACAACTGCATCATCTGTTTCTAGGACATCCGTCGGGGGATGCCACGCATGGGACCGTCGTACAAGACGCCCACCCAAACCTTCAAAGACTTGTTGGTCCCAGGCGTCATTCTCACCGGACATCATCAACGCCCGATGCTTCGAATCGTATTCCTTTTTCATGATTCGCACACCTCTCACAACATACCCAACCGAACATAAATCATTCTACCACAGCGATACACCCCCAATGAAATCACGACATTGCGACCATCACTTGCCTACCGTAGGCAATTGGCACCTCGCAATCTACCCGCTCAGTATTCCGTAAAGAAGTTCTCAATGCGTGAACGAGCGGCGATTAGTTGATCCACCGGGTTGGTATCCTCGGCAACTTAAAGTACAATTCCATGAAGACAATAATCGATCAGCTGGTCATGAGTACAGTGTCGGAGGGTACTATGGACCACACAGAGATTCTGGGGTCCGTCGAGTTGTTTGAAAGCGTCACTCCTGCCGAGCTGCAGGCAATCTCACTTATCAGCAAAGAAGTTATATTTAATAACGGTGATGTCATCACGCGACAGGGTGAACCCGGAGAGTATCTTTACATCGTACTGGATGGTTTCGTTGAAGTTCTCCACAGCGGCACAACGCCGGAGCAATCGCCCCGCACGATCATCCACCTCGGCAAAGGTCAGATCTTCGGTGAGATGGCGCTGGTGGACCATGGCACTCGCTCAGCAACGGTGCGTGCAGCTTCCGATCAAACGAAGGTGCTTATGATTCATTGTGATGACTTCGAACAAGAATGTGAAGAAAACCACCACTTGGGATACGTCGTCATGCGCAACATAGCAGCTGACCTCTCCTTCAAGCTCCGTCATCGCCACTTTGCCGACCGCTGAGGTATAGAAATGCCCGCAATCTACAAAGTGAGTTACGTCGTTTCGGGAGAAGACCATCCGGGAGCGATCCAAAACAGCGATGCAGCCCCACACCAAGGAGATACGATCTCGCTTGGCTCACACGATTTTGAGGTAATTGAAGTAATCGATCTCGTTCCGCCGCGCGGGGATTTCCATTATCTACATGCGACTCTCGTACGAGCACCTGGAAAAGATTGAAAAAAAACTGCCGGGATCTCGGTCAGAATTCAATCTTCATAAAATCCTCAGCGAGGTGAACATCCCCAGAGAAGACAGCCCTCGCCTCGTCTACCAACTTCGCCATATCGGAGTCACCAACAGGGTAGTGAATTAGATATAAGCTATCTACCCCCGCATCGCGGGCGATTGCTCCTGCTTGAGCAGCTGATGAGTGCCCGACGCTTTCACCGGATGCCTCATGAAAAAGCATATCTGCCCCTTGTCCGAGGTTAATAACCGCCTGACAAGGTTCTGTGTCGCAAGAATAAGCAATTACCTTCCCGGTTGATTTAGCCTCGACCCTTAAGCCAATCGTTGGAATTACATGTCTAACAGGCGAGCAGTTGATCGACACGTCCCCTTGTTCGAGGACCATCACGCCCTCATTCTCCGGCAGTCGATGAAATGCGACAGGGAAGAAATCTGGCCAATCTCCCCATTGATAAAAGTCCATTAAATCCTCGACCCGCTTCAAACAATGGTGCAGCCCGTATATACGTAAGACCTGGCGCCGCCCCTCGAGCCACATACTCATGAGAAGTAGAGGTAATCCGCTAATATGATCTGGATGGAAATGCGTCAAGATAATATCTGAAACATCCCCCATCGGGATTCCTAGACGCTCGAGCCGCAGCATAGGTGCAGTGCCGCAATCGATCAATACAACACCAGTCGCAGTTCGGATCAACATGTGCGAATTATCGTGCTCGAGATTAGGAATCGCTGCCGCGGAACCCAGGATAATTAATTCAGGCATAGTTCATGATCCAGAGAGAAGCCAAACAGCGATTCGCGGGGTAATAAATGCTTCGAGAAACGCTGCGGCAATAAGGAGCGGAAGGATAATTCCGATCGAGATTCTCGCCCATTCAGCAAGCGATGTTATCCAGCCATCTCCCAGAGAGCTCCCCTTAGGAAGGCTGATCGCAGCCATTCCCAGTTGTAAGATAGCTGCACCCGCGAGGATAGCAGCCGGGACTTCGAGAATCGCATGTGGTAAGACAAGCGCAGTGATGTACTGTGCAGCACCCTGCCCGGCTTGCGTCAAGAATCCCGCAAAGTAACCTGTGATCGCCAAGGGTGCCATCAGGAGAATTTCCGCCACAACGCCGAAGGTAAACACACCCAAGATCGTCGCCAAAAGGAGCGCTCGAATGTTCGTCCAGAGGATCCTTACTGCTCCACTGGGCGTTAACATTCCAAATCCGCGTAAGACCTCTAGCCAATCTTTATCAAACGCATTGACCTCGAATATCTCAGTTGGCAGTCTAAACACATCTGCCTGTCTATAACCCACTAAAAAACCAATTAACAGGATGATTGAAGTTATCAGGATTGGAAATCTAATCCGCTTCAATGAATTCGAGAACAATCCCCGATACCATTCCATGGGATTCCGGGCACCGGAGCGAAATGAAGATACGAAGCGCCTGGCTGTCCCTCGTAGATCAAGCACATCAATCTCGCGCGCAAGGAGTTCCTCACGATTGAAGAGTCGCAGACCCATCCGCATCAGAACAATCGCGATGAGCACCTGGGCGAGTACGATCCACCATAAAATATGATAACGTCCCCAAAACATGATCATGCTTTCACCAATGATCAATTGAGCAACTGGAATGATAATAAAAGAAGCCAATAGGTTCGCAGCCCTCACCGAGGTGGTTAACGAGGAGATCACAACCGCGCCGCTGACCATCAGGATCGCCTGGATCGTAGTGAGAGAAAGAATCTGAATTAACAACTGCGGTGAAGGAACCCACTGCACTTTTACTAATAACCCAATCAGATAGACGATGATGCCCAAGTAAGCAGCGGCGAGCGGAGGCACAAGCGAGGCGGCCATTTTCCCCAGGTAAAGCTGCCCATCGGTTAAGGGAGTCGCCAGAAGCGGCTCCAACGATTGTCTTTCACGCTCCCCCGCGAAGCTCTCCAGGGCAATAACAAGTGAAATCGAGATTGGAAAAAACCCGACAACCATAAGCAGGAAAGGGATCAGACGTTCGCCAATAATCGGCGCACCGTAACGGCCTACGAAGTCAACTGCTTGAGTTGCGGTGAAGTTCATCAATAGGGGGAAGAACAAAGTCAGCAGAAGGATCGGCGCCAGGATACGCCAATCCCGAAACTGATCCCGGATTTCCCGGCGCGCGACGATCCACGCACCACGGATCAGAGTAATGGGAGTGGAGGCATCAGCGGTCATCGCCCATCCCCTCTCGTAAGCCATCATCACCCACCACCTGAAGATAGACATCCTCCAAGCTCCGCTCGACCCTGGCGAGCGTAACTACTGGGATTTCAGCTTTCGCCAACGCATTCAGGATCCTCGGGTTGACTGTCTCTGCCTGCGAAGTGCTGTATCGAACCCAATTATCCCCTGACGCGATAATAACGATTCCCTCTGGCAGATGCTCGAGCGCTCCGTCCAGAGGTCTCGCCAATTGCAGTTCCATCACCGGATTGCCAACCATCTTCCGCTTGAGCCCAACCGGGGTGTCGTTCGCGATAATCTTTCCTCTACGGATGATCGCGATCCGATCTGCGAGAGCCTCGGCCTCAAACAGGTTATGTGTGCACACAATTATCGCCCGAGCGGCTGATCTCAGCTCGTCAATACTGCTGCGGACATGATGTGCGCTCTCTGGATCCATCGCTGAAGTGGGCTCATCTAAAAGCAAGACCTGCGGTTCGTGCAGCAATGCGCGTACGAGTGCTAATTTCTGCCGCATCCCCTTTGAGTACTGCCCCAGGCGGAGCCCGGCAGATTCTAGCAGTTGATACTCACCCAGGAGAGTGTGCGTCCTTTGTCGGATCGTCGACGGATCTAAGCCGTAGATGCTCCCGAAGAACTCGAGATATTCGCCTGCACGCATTCGTTGATAGAGCCCATGTTGTTCGGTCAGCAAACCTACAGCGCTGCGCACGGCCTCTTGTTCAAGCTCAATATCGTATCCGGCGATTTTAGCGCTGCCGCGTGTCGGCTTCAGGATCGAGGCCAGCATCCGAATCGTCGTTGTTTTTCCTGCTCCGTTCGGGCCAAGCAGCGCGAGGATCTCTCCCGGCTTTACATGGATCGACACATCATCCACTGCCGTGAAGGTCCCAAATTTTTTGCTGAGGGAATTCGCTTCAATACTGCTCATCACTTTACTCGGCGCATTATAGCAAGTTCTCCCACTATCCTTCAATCCTCCTTCCGTCCCAAACTGGGCTGGGTTGTGTCAAACACACTCTGATTTTAACGTGTGAAGAGGCGAGGGCTTCCAGCCGCAGGCGCAACCTTCCTAATGTAGTTTCGCGGTTTAGCCTGTGGCTATCCCTAAAGGGCAGGCTCCTTCAATGCAGGAAAAGGGTTTGGAGGCGTGAGTCATTCGGTATCTCAAGACTTCGCCAGAACCCGCAAGCAGAGCTTGCGCACTCAGAATGCAGCGTCCCGGCAACGTCGCTTCCTATAACTCGATGGGTTATTAGCTTTTCTGTAGTCAGAAGCTCTGCTTCCGGTCGCAGGCGCAGCCTGCGCAATGAGGTCTACACGTTAACCCCCTGCAGGTTTATAACCTGAAGGAGGCTTTATTGATTCACCCCTTGATAGATTCATTGGTGCGGTGTAGACAGGAGGTCCTTACTGAATAAAAATATTAAGCAGCACTCCTCTTGCGATTACGCAGAAAAATCACTAGAGCACTCGCTATCGCAATGAGCAGCATAAACCCTTGATTGAAATTAATGCCAAAGAGTGGAACATAATCTAAGCGGATGAATTCAAGCAGGAAGCGACCAATCGGGTACATAATCAGATACACAAGGAAGAGATCTCCAGATTTAATTCGATCGCCGAATCTACGCCATATCCATAGAAGGAAGAACATATTGAGTAGATTCCAGATGGACTCATAAAGAAAGAGCGGATGGAACTGCTCGAAAGTCGCATATTCTGGAATGCGATTCTGGGGGTTGATAAAAATCCCCCAGGGGAGATCGGTTGGGGGGCCATAGAGCTCCTGGTTGATGAAATTCCCCCAGCGGCCGATCGCCTGGGCGATAGCAATACCAGGGGCAGCTGCATCGAGCAGGGTCCCCATTTCAATCTTATTGCGCCGGGAAAAGATGTAGATACCCAGAACCCCGCCGATGATTGCGCCGGGCATGGCTAATCCCCCTTCCCACGTCGTAAGGATCATTAACGGGTTCTGCAGATAATCCGCAGTTGTGATCCCGGAATAACGCGAGGGAGTGAACACGTGGTAAAGACGCGCTCCAATGATGCCAAATATCAGCACCCATGTCAGAGCATCCCAGACAATCTCGGGGTTTTTTTCCATCTTGCGCAGCATCCAGCGGGCGAGGTACGTAGCCATGATTACCCCGAACATAATAATCATGCCGTAATAACGAAGATAGAGGAATCCGAGGTGGATTCCGTATTGATCGAAGGACATATCCTTATCCTTTAGATGATTGCTGGCGGACGCTGATAATTCGCTGAATAGCGGTTGTATTCGCTAGAATTGCGATCAAAGCTACACCAATCCATGGATAACCAAAAATCAAACTTGGGACAAGTACGATGAACCTCTCAAAGCGGGTCAACACCCCCCCCTTCGCCTCATACCCAAGGCTCTGCGCGCGTGCTCGAACGTAAGAAACAAGGATCGACCCCGCTGTTGCTGCGAATATCAGCATCGCCAGGATTAAGTTCGATTCCTTGACTGCGTAGAAGAGCAAGCCTGCGTATATGACCAATTCCGAATATCGATCGGTGACTGAATCCACAAATGCTCCGAAATCACTTGGCTCACCCCGCAATCGCGCCATTGTCCCATCTAACGCATCTATTGCCCCCATAGAGAGCAGAATTAATCCGCCAACAAGGAAGGAACCGCGCGCCAAGAAATACGCGCCGATCGAGTTTCCTACTAAACCCGATATCGTCAATGTATTCGGTGTGATCCCTAATCGATTGAGGAAGGCGCCGATGGGGTCGAGAAGATACTTGTACCGAATCCTAAGTGCGTCAGTTAAAGTTATCTTTGCTGGTTGTACCGATTTATCCACGCGCGAGATTCTCCCGTCACTCAGATTTTACGATGTGTATGCTAACCGTAGACATTGTAGTGGTCAAGTCGGGCTTTCTTTCTCCTCATCTGGGTCAATTGGAGCTAAGGGATCTTCATCTTCTCCAATCAAGACCTCTCGTGTTCTCCCGCCCGACTGCGGGCGGCCAACAACTCCTAATTCCTCTAATTGATCCATCAACCTGGCCGCCCGAGGATAACCTATCCGCAGACCGCGCTGGAGAAGTGATGCGCTGGCTTCGTCGCGTTGTTTTACGAGTGCGATAGCTTGTTCGATAATATCATCTTGATCCCCAAGTGCTGCCTGTCGGTGAAGCAGCTCTTCCCAAGGCGATTCTTCAGTGTCCGCTGATTCATCACCAAGTTCCTGTCGCCAATATGCCCTCACCCGCTGAATTTCATCATCCGTCACGAATACCCCCTGCAGGCGAACAGGGGCGCCCGCTTCCGGGGAAAGAAAGAGCATATCACCCTTCCCCAGCAGCGTCTCAGCACCGGGACCATCGAGGATCACACGTGAATCAACGCCAGAGGCAACAGCGAAGGAGATCCTGGCTGGAAAGTTTGCCTTGATTAAACCGGTGAGAATGTCTGTGCTTGGTCGCTGTGTTGCGACGATGAGATGGATCCCTGTCGCGCGCGCCATTTGGGCCAGCCGAACGAGTGTGTGCTCCGTTTGATCCGGAGCCATCATCATCAAATCCGCAAGTTCATCGATCAGGATAACGATCCGTGGCAAACGTTCAACGTCCTTTTGGCGTCTAATCTTTCGGTTGTACATTTCGATATCGCGCGCTTTGGTAGACTCCAGGAGCCGGTAGCGCCGATCCATCTCGACCGTACACCAGCGTAATACTCCCACAATGCGCTCTAACTCTGTCTCAACCTTGCCGAGTAGATGAGGAAGCCCATTAAAACGTATCAATTCAACCATTTTCGGATCGATCATCACCAAGCGCATGTCATCCGGCGTATTGTTCATCGCCAGACACACAGCGATCGAGGCAATAGATACCGACTTGCCGGAGCCGGTCGTTCCGGCGATGAGAATATGCGGCATCGCCACCAAGTCGGTCGCAATAGCTGCTCCAGCCACATCTCTACCCAACCCCAAAGCCAACGGTGACGAGATCGACTGAAAGGTCTCCGTTTCCAAAATCGGGCGCAAGCGAACGATCGATGGGCTGCGATTCGGGACTTCGATACCAACGTACGCCTGACCAGGGACCGGGGCTTCGATGCGCAGGCGTGGTGAGGAGAGTGCCAGAGCCAGATCGTTGGCGAGTGCGGAAATCTGAGAAACTCGCACTTTCTGACGGTGGACTTCACCATCCCCGCCCACATGTTCGACATATCCAGGCTCAACTGCAAACTGCGTCACCGATGGTCCAGCTCGAAAATTAACAACCCGCGCTGGTAAACCGAAATCTGCCAGCGTCTTTTCGATAAGACCGGCAGCGAGGTTAATCTCCCTTGACGTGACTGCTCCTTTTTTCTCACGATCGAGAATATCTGGAGTAGGCAGCCTGGGATCACGCTTTGTGGGTTGGCTTGGCTTCTCGTCCGGGGTTTGAGCAACTTGGAAGTTCTTCCTAAATTCCCGCGGGAGCCTACGGGCCGGTCGAGCTTTCACCGATTGTTTCGGATCTTGTTTTGCCTGCTGAGCATCTGCTTCAGCGAGATCATCTCCCTCCACTAGAAACGGAGTACTGCCAATCGCGGAAGGTGCAAAACCCTCGATCGTCCGCTTGAGGAAGGCCGCCACCCCAAGGAATAAAGAAACGAGAAAGATCAAACTCAGCACAAGGACTCGACCGAAAACGCCAAAAATGTCGCCCATAAGCCGGGCAAGCCCCCAACCCACGATACCACCACCAGAGCCAGCCTCCGCTTCGGGCAGCCCCATTCCACTGAAAGTGGACATTAAAGCCAGAGCAGCGAAGACGGTGATTTCCAACGAAACGACTCGAAGCCAGGGTATCTGGATCCAATCACCACGACGTTTGCGAATTGAGAAGTAGGCGGGAATACAAAGTATGATCGGAGCCAAGAAAGCTCCATATCCCAATCCCCTTCGTAAGAGCCCAATAAGAGGATCAATCAATCCGCCACGGGTCAGATCAAACAGACCCAGCAGCACAATTACCGCAACAGTTATGAGAGCAACCGCAGTTAGATCGCTCATCGAATCCATGAGCGTATCGAAAAAAGAACGAGTATCCGCTCCGGCTCGGTCTCCTGGAACTTCCTTCCCGCTTGATTTTTTTTGGGGTTCTTTTTCTTTCATGTCAGTCATGCCAGATTGTCAAATTACGACCGGGCGCGCTCTGCTGCCCACCCGGTACACGCAGGATGAAACGTGGGTTACATCGCTGGAAAGGATTCGGATGGCTCAATCTCAGTCTCAGAACCATCTGCTGTCTTCTGTGGAACACCGCGCAGGCTTAACCCTAAGCGACGCTCTAATGCATCGATGTGGATAATTCGCACCCTCACCAGCTCCCCATCCTGAACAACATTACGGGGGTGGAGAAAGCTGCCATCGCCCAACTCAGAAACATGAATTAACCCTTCCAAACCCTCCTCAATACCAATGAAGGCACCAAATTTAACCACATTCGTCACGACACCTTCCACAATCTGCCCAACAGAATACTGTTCATCCACTCTTTCCCAGGGATCGGGTAGAAGCTCTTTCAGGCTTAGCGCTACTCGATCCTGATCTTGATCAATTGAGAGAATTTGAACTTGAATTTCCTGGTTGCACTCAACAACATCAGATGGGTGCCCCACCCTCCCCCATGAGAGCTCTGAGACATGGATCAATCCTTCCACGCCTCCTAAGTCGACAAAGACACCGAACCGCGTTATGTTGGTGACTTTTCCCTGCACCCGATCACCCGGGTTTAAAGATGTCAAGAGTTCGACTCGCCGCCCTGGTCCTGCCAGCGCTGCACGCTGAGAGAGAACAAGTCGTCCGCGGTCAGGGTCAAACTCAATAACCTTCAAACCCATTTGTTTGCCCACATGATCTTCAAGCATTTTCATCCGCAGTTCATCTTCAAGCTCGGGTTGAATGTCCATGAGGTGCGAAACCGGGATAAAACCACGCAAGCTGCGGGCTTCGACAAGCAATCCACCGCGGTTGCAGCCAACGATGGGAAGATCTACGACTTCATCTTTCTGGTAAAGTTCGCGTGCCCAACCCCAATCTTCTGGGTTACCTTGATTGATTATTCGTCGATCGGAGCTGCTCTCTTTTTCAGGTTCGGGGTGTACGACTTGATGCTCTTCCTCCTCCAATACCGCTGCCCACCATGATTCATCCAGAACTGGCGGTCCATCATGCCCCTTCCCCTCGTTTGTCACGTCTTCCAGTGTCATGCTACCAACCTCTATCAATTCGCCTATTCAGATAGGACCTGCGAAATTTCGTTCGCAGGATAAACCATCCACCCCGAACTCGAATTATTCCAACTTCTGGGCTACCACCTCTTCTGAGGCAACTGCCCCTCGTTCCATACTCGCAATTGCGTCGGCTACAGCCTCGATGGCTACCCGTTGCTTCCGGTACAGATCCGCCTCAGACATCGCCAACTTCATAGCGACATCTCTTACTTTTCTACCCTGCAGAAACTTCATTTCAAGGATATTGTACAGCATCCACTCTGCCGTGAAACGGCGATCTCCTTCGGGCCGCACCTGGTCGATCGCATGGCGAAGAATCGCTCTTAAGGCGTTCACGGGATTCCCCTCATGATCATCTATTGCCCGCCTGACTACACGCAGCCCAAGCAGTGGGCTGCTGGTGAGTCGAGGCCCACCCCAGTAATGCCCAAGCGCTTCACGCACAAACTCCATCAAATCCTCTTCGGATCCAATCCCTTCTACCGGAGCTGTAAGCGCATCCGAACCGGCGTAACGTGCTTTCGCACGTATTCTTTGGATCGTCTCGACCTGCGGCACGAGGCGGTCGACGATCGCGAAAACCTCTCGCTGCAGTTTACTCTCCGTCAGCGCAATCGTGGCTCGCTCAAGAAGCGTGGCCAGATATTCCTCTTCTTCTTCCGTGAAATCAGGTATAGGGCCCCGGGCACGTAGACCCAGGAAGCCGATGACCTCTACGGGGCTGGTGAGTCGCAAGGGAATTAACCAGAACACATCCCAAGAGAAGACATCCCCCAGAACATCAAACTCCTGGCGGTTATCGGTGACCATCAGCGGGGGAAGATCCTTAGAGCCCCGAAGCGGGTCTTCAGAGCCAACGGCGATCTCCATTTCTAGCCCATCCACCCCAACAATCGCAACGAATGCTGAATCAATACCGAGTAGGTCACAGGTTGCATTGAGGATTGATTCGAGAAATTGCCTGAGATCCCCGCTTGTGAGCAGTCGCTCTTCCAATAACTGAAGACGAGCGACATCACCGCGATCCTCTCCATAAAAGAACCAGAGTTCAACGGGGCGGCGTACAAGCGTAATCAGATATTGGAGGATGAGAATTGATGCAACCGTCGTGAAGGGAACCACGCGACTATTCTCGTATCCAAACATCACTGCCAACCGATTAACAACGACGGTGAGCGCAAGAACTGTGGATGCCACAAAAGGTCCGCGAAATATCCATTGAAACAATCGCGCCTTCACGACTCGATCGGGAATCTCGACACCGAAGTATGCTACGGCATAGGACATTAACACCATCTGGACCACAACGAAGGTGTTGATGAGGATCAATATGCCCCAGAAAAGGACGCTTTGTGAAATTAATATTGATCCCCCTAGCATCACCCAGGGGTACGCCGCAAGCAATGGACCAATGGAGCCTGCTAACAGGTAGCGCATCCGTCGTTTACTAGAGCGCGTGAGGCAGCGTTTATATGCCCGCCAAAAGTTAAAACCCGCCAGAATTAAGTTGATGAGCAGGAAAACGCTGAATAACGGAAAGAGTGGTCCGGGCCGTAAATAGGCTACCGAGTCAGCGTGAACGACCTCAGCGGCGATCAACCGGCTGAATGCGACCCCTGCTAAGGTTAGACCGCTGAGAAGATAGCTCAAGCCGACAAGGCGCGATCGACGACCACGGGAGGGTCTGCCCGTAGCC
>Ga0255053_10000664_pt1 | contig 19120 bp, 25 predicted proteins | sample JV7_2_22_MG_FD_188635 | JGI IMG/M metagenome (GOLD analysis project Ga0255053, IMG submission 188635) | Seawater microbial communities from Jervis Inlet, British Columbia, Canada - JV7_2_22 | ecosystem: Environmental > Aquatic > Marine > Inlet | place: Canada: British Columbia | collected...
ACTGCCGCATTAACTGCAACAGATAATTATATTGTAAAAGCAAATGCAACAGGGTATGATGTGGCAGATGGTACATTTGTAGCGTAATGGCTAAAAAGAAAACAACAATTCCTGCTGCTCCAAAAAAGAGTGGCGGGATTGTTAAAAAAGGTAATTATCTAATTTTGGGAGAATACTCATACAAAATTGCATGGCTTAAATCCGTACCAGAAAAAGTTGCAATTGAGATTTTAACAAAAATAGGGAGAGACCACAACCAGATCAAAAATGCTCATAAAAGGGCAAACGGTTTTTCAATTAGAAATGAGGATAAATAAAATTTTATACTTAAATTAGGGAGGGTGTGTTTAATTATACACCCTTTTTTTTAAATTATCAGAATGGATTACAGAAACAAAAAAAATATTGATGTTGTGAGATTGCCACAACCATTTGTGGAGGAAAAGAGATTAAAATGTGCTCCATGCTCAACATGCAAACAATTAGTTTTGGCCCATCCATCAGAAAATGATACATACAAAAACGATAAAAAAGGGGTTTTTTTAAAAAAAGGATTAGACTCTGACGTTGTTACATTCACAATGGAGGATGATGATGGCAACACAATTGCAAATTTGGGAGATGTTGCAACGTTTCCAAATGATGATTTGGCAGTTGGTTTTGTGTACGATTGGCAACAGATTTACAATACACATGGCCATGGATGTTATAAAATAAAGGTAAATTTTACCATTGGAGGCATCACAGGAGATTATACAGTTGGTACATACACACTAAAAAAATACTCAATTCAAAATGCACGTTATACAGTGAGAGTGTTGAGCAAATTCAACTCAGCATCATTAAAATACAATGTTGATTTTACAGACAGTAATTTTGAGGACTCAGTGAGATTTTTTGGATTTTTTGGAAACAGACAACCAAACACAGAGATAAATCAATTAATCAACAAAGGCAGAATATCAGACAAAGTAACAAGGGAGAACCTAAATACATACACTTTGAGAACAGACCCAATTAATGTGTGCTATACAAAGCAATTATTGGAGTTGCATTTGCTGCATGAGGATGAGTTGTTTATTTCAGACCACAATGCATCAAATCACAGTTACAATTTATTTGATTTAAAGGTTGTTTTGGAGGAGTCTGCAGAGGTTGTTTACACAGATGGAGATAGGAAAGCAAAAATAAATGCAACCTTTAGTGATAGATTAAAAATTAATAAAAGTTATTATAATAAAAAATAAAAAAATGGGATTAATTTTATATTTAATTGCCACATTTGTCAGTCCAATATTTAATTTTATTGGTTTAATTACAATAATTTTAAAGCCTAAAAAAATTAGGGGAAAAGTTTTTAAAGATTTGGCAATATCAAAAGACCAACATGCAGGAGTTTATGTACAATTTTGGTTTAATAATTGGATGTTAAAAAATGAAAGTATTGATTTATTTGGCCATCCAGATGAAACAATTAGCAGTGTATTAGGTAAAAATAAAAGAGCAGGAACATTGACAAAATTTGGATTATATTGGGCGAATTGGTTAAATAAAAGGGAGGAGAATCATGTTGAAATTTCAATTGAGGATGATGAAAAACAAAAAAATAAATAAATAAAATGGCTTATAAATTTGAAATTAGAGATACACATTTTTTAATTGTTACAGACACAACAATTGTAGACCCTGTTGATAGTATTGTTTTAGACATACCAAAAGCAGATGCATATTTTGACCATAGGATGTTGAAAGTGAGGACAGATTTAAGCAAAAGTGAACATGCATACATTTATGATAAAAACGGCACATCAACAGATGGCTCAAAAATGTTTAATGAGCCATTAATTGAGTGTCAAGATAATACAGGCACACAATTTACAAAGTCATCATTTATTACATGGATGCGCACAAATACGGGTTTTAAACAGGCCTCAGGGAGTGGGGCATTGCCATGGTTATACTCTGCAACAAATTACACAGAATTATCAACAATAATTGCACCTGCAGCAAATGAGGGAGAGTTGGCAATTGTTTACAATTCACAGGGAACATGGTTGATAAATCGTAAATTAAAAGGAGTTTATATTTATCAATCAGGAGTTTGGGAGTATGCAAATCAAGAGTTGCAGGATAGATTGGCCGCAAAAATTGACTCAGTGAGTGGAGATGGTGTTGATAATACCGACCCATTAAACCCTGTTTTGAGTTTTCCAACACCTGCAGAAATTGGGGCAAAACCTGATTTTATTGAAAATACTGCATTTAATAAAGATTTTGGAAGTAGTGCAAATGAAGTTTTGGAGGGAAATACAAGGATAATAACTCCTGCTGAAATTATAACTATATCAAATCAAAGTGGAATTAATACGGGAGATGAGACAACATTGACAATTCAAAATAAAAGACCTTTAAAGACAGTTAATGGAAATAGTTTGGAGGGTGTTGGAGATATACCAATAAATTCTACACCATACATAAAAGATACTTTAATTATTACAAGTATATCAAATAATTTCATCAGTAATACACCAACAAACATCCCTGGCATGACTTATACTGTTAGCGGATTAAGTGGGAGTAGAGATTTTATTTTTTATGCAGTAGTATTGACAAATAATGACCAAAACGAGGAGTTAGAGTTTTATATCTCAAAAAATGGCTCAACAGATTTAAATCAGTTAATAATTGAAACTGAAAGGAAAAATCAAGATCAAAGTATTCAAGGCACTTTCAGTTTAGATGGATTAGTTAATGGAGATGTAATTACGTTTCAATTTAACACAAGAAATGACAATGTGGACATTAACACAAGGAGAATTTTAATTCAATCATGGGAGTAGATTGTTTAAAATGTATAAATAGCGGTTGTTGTAAATTAAAAATAACTATAAATAAAAAAGAATATGACTCTTTAATACCCAAAATCAAAAAACAATTTGTAAAACATTTGGATGTTTTTTTAGAAAAAAACCCAAGATACAAGAGTAAAAAAAAATTTTTGGAATCCATGTATAATAATAATTATGCAGAAATGAAAAAAGGTGTTAATGGTTATTGTAATCTTTTAGATAAAAAAACTATGCTTTGTTCAGTTTATGAAAATAGACCAAAAATATGCAAAGATTATACCAATGATAAATGTGTAAAAATAAGACTTTTAAAATAAAAAAATATGAATTTTAGTATAAATATAAATCAATTAGCAAATCAAAAACATTTTAATTTGTATTTAAAAAATAATTATATTATTGAGTCAATAATACACTCAGATAATTATATTTTAATATCTGCTCAAATAACAGATTTACAAAAAAATGAAATTATAAATTATTATAATAATATAACGGAGTCAGATTGGTTGGATTTTTATAAAACTGAAAAATTTGAATTGATAAACCAAAAAACAGATTATTTAATAAGTTTAGGATATAATTATAATGGATTAAAATTTTCTTTGAGCGAAAAGGCTCAAACAAATATACTTGCATTATATTCAACAAAGGATGACAATGTGTTATCTTATCCAATATCATGGAACACAATAGACGATTTACAATTTTTTAACATTACTGACTCTCAGACAATTGCTAATATTTATTATACTGCATTAGCTACAAAAAAAAATTGTTTAGAAAGTGGGACACTTTTAAAAAATCAAATAAGATTAGAACAAACAGTTGCAGAGGTTGATTTAATTAATGATAATAGATGATTTTTTCATAAAAAAATGAGTACTTTTAACAAAAAAAACGGTAACAATATGAAAGATAATCCCGAAATTTTAACGGCATTAGCAGCAATGATTGGTGGAATAATGAAAGCTATTAAAATCAGATTAAATTGGAGGAGTACAGTTGCATCCGTAACAATGGCCACTTTAATTGGGTATTTAATGCCTGGATTAATTCATTTAGCAATGGAGGATGCAAATCAACAGATGACAATTGCGGTGTCTATTTTGGTAGGCTTTTTAATGCATAGTATTACAGATATATTGGAGGAACAATTAAAAACCCGTTTTAATATTAAAATTTTTGATAAAAAGGACAAAGAAATTGATTAATATTAATTATATTTACATAAAATTATTTACTGCTAAATAATTTTGATTTTGTATTTTGATGGAAAGTGGATTTGGTTTAATTACTAAATCCACTTTTTTATTTATAGTCTATGAAGTTTAAAACCGTACATAAAAAATTAGATGCTGCCATGAAATTGGATGAGGATAAAGGATGGTTTTTTGCAATTGATAACGGAGTAAAAGAGGAGATTGTGCAATTAAATACTATTGACCAATTATTTGACAAAGGGATTGATTCATTAAATAAAAGTTTAGGAAAATATGCAAACACAACAATTGAGTTGTATAAAAAACCAAAAGGACAAAAATATTCAAACATAACATTAAAGGACACAGGAGCATTTTACAGGTCATTCACAGTTGAGGTAACAAAAGACAGTATTAAAATAAATGCAAACCCAATAAAAGAGGACAACAATTTGTTTGATGATTTTGGAGCAGAGATTGTTGGATTGACAACCCAAAACAGGATGAGAGTGAGTGAGATGATATTAAACAACATAATAATTTATGTTAAAAAGCAATTACAGATATGACCAAAAAAACCATAAATAAAAATGACTACTACAATACGATAAATGAGTGCTTTGTATTCAATTGGAGGCAATGTTTAGCAGGGGATTACACATTTACACGCAAAGATTTAAATGTTGGTACAGAGGAGATGGATGCATTGGCCTGGATAAACATTTATGATGATTATATTAAACAGGTAGGATTGGGCAAAAATTACGAGTTTATTTTAGAGATGAGGAGAGATTTGGCCATTTTACAATGTGATTTTATTATCACAAATAATCGTTTTTTATTAAACAACATCAACACATTAACAGATGATATTAATGAGGCTTTAAAAAATGCAGAGAAATCAGGGGAGGACATGACAACAACACTGTTGAGGTTGTCAAAATGGGCAGGATTTAAATTGGATGAGCGTACAACAACGGTGTTGGAATTGCACAAAATGATTGATCTGGTTAAACAACAGGCAGCAAAACAAACAAATAATACTATTTAAAATGAGTGATATTAAAAGGAGTGACATTGCAGAGGCAGATTTATTTGGAGACATTGGAAAATCTGCAGAAAAAGCAACAGGAGAGGTAAAATTATTAGAGACTCAATTGGAGATGTTGGCAGCACAGGCCAAAAAACTAAAAAACAATGTACCAACTGACACTCCTGACTCTGCTCCAAAAATTAAAAAGGAAAACGAATTAATAAAAGATGCAAACCTTTTAATTAATACTAAAATAAAACTTGATAACCAATTAATCAAAGCACAGGCAAAATTGGATGCCACAACTAAAGATTATAGGGAGGAATTGGCAAAGGTTCGTATTGAAAACGCAAAGGCCAACAAAGAGGCAAAAAACACTGTAATATTACAGGATAAATCTGCAAGTGCATATCAAAAGGCAGGGATTAGATTGGCAGATTTAAAACGTCAATTAAAAGATGCAGCAATTGCAGGGAACAAAACAGAGGAGGAGATTAAGGAGTTGACTGATGAGTTTCAAAAATTAGATAAAGAGGTAAGAGATGCAGACCAAAGTGTTGGAGATTTCAGCCGTAATGTTGGGAATTACTCATCTGCATTTGATGGATTTGGAGAGGGTGTTGGAGAGATTGGCGAAAATTTAGGAGGTGCAATTAGTGGTGCAGGTGGTTTTGGTAGTTCAATACAGGGAGTTATTGGCAAATTAGGGCCATGGGGAGCAGCAGCAGGAGCAGCAATTGGAGGTGCAGTTGCATTAGGAGATGCAATTAGTGATGTTGATAAAGAGTTTGACCAATTAAGGGGAACAATTGCACAATTAACAGGATTAGAGGGTGCAGCACTTGACAGTCTAACGGCATCAATCAAAGCATTTGAGACAACATTTGGAGCAGAAACAAATGAGAGTTTGAGAGCAGCAAATGTATTAATTAAAGAGTTTGGATTGTCAGGAGAGGAGGCAGCAGGATTAATTGAGCAAGGATTTTTATCAAATGCCAACATACAAGGAGATTTATTGGAGGGGATTACTGAATACTCAACACAAATAAAAGCAGCAGGAGGAGATGCAGATGATTTATTTAAAATATTGGATGCCTCAGGTACTGCAGGGGTGTTTAGTGATAAAGGTATTGACACAGTAAAGGAGTTTGGTTTAAGAATTAGAGAACAAACAAACACAACATCTGATGCATTAAGAGCAGGATTTGGAGATGCATTTACAGATGAGTTATTTGGAGGCATTAATGATGGCTCAATTACAACTGTTGAGGCATTGCAAACTGTTACAAATGCATTGGAGGACACAGAATTATCAGCACGTGACAGGCAGACAATAATTGCAGATGTTTTTGGTGGTGCAGGAGAGGATGCAGGGAGTTTTTTGGAGACATTAACGGAAATAAATTTTGAAACTGCATTTAATGCAGATTTGAGTGGAGAGTTGGCTCAAAGAAAACAAAAGGAGTTGGAGGCAAATGAGGCGTTGGCTGCTGCTCAAAATGAGTTATCAAAATCAATTGAGGGTAATGCTGCATTGAGTAGGTTGTGGACTAACATCCAAACAGAATTAATAACAGGTTTTATTGGCATAATTAATTGGATTGGTAATTTAGTTGACAGTTTTGAGAAGTTAAAAACAGACCCAGTTAGAGCATTGTCAGAAATTGGAAAAGCAATTACAGATTTATTACTCTTTCCAATTAACAGAGCTATATATTTATCCAATCAATTAATTGGATTATTCGCTGATTTTGAAATACCGTTTTTAGAGTTTCCGTTGGATGAAATTAATGATTTTAATGCAGCACAAAGAGAGAGCAACAGAATTGTAAAACTATCTCAAAAAGCTATCGAAAAATACAAAGATGCAGTTACTCAATACATTGGCAAAGAACAACAAAGAGTTAATTTATTAACAGATGGAAACACATCACAGGAGCAAAGAAACGATTTAATAAAAGGATTAACAGAGGATTATCCTGAGTTAATAAAAAATTATGATCTGGAAAATTTAAGCCAAGAGGATGCAATTAGATTAAATAAGGAGTTGCAGGTTGAAATTACAAATACTGCAATACTTAAACAAAAGGCATTAGCATTGGGGATTGTTGAGAGCAGGAGACTACAGGAACAGGCAAAGATTGATTTAATTACAAATAAATCAGTGAGAGAGCAAAAGGAAAAGGAGTTAAATTTTGAGGTTGAGAGACAATTATACAGGATTGATTTAATTGAGGAGGAGACACGTATAAAATTAGGATTAAAAGAGAGGGAGATTGATGAGATTAATGATTTGAATGAGGATGGAGTTGATGATGCTGCAGATGGTTATAAAACAGATTTAGACAATTTTAGAGCAGCATCAGAGGCAAAGATTGACCAAGCTGAAAAAGAGGAGCAGAGGATTTTTGATTTAAGGACTCAAAGAGAGCAGGACATAAAAGATAATGACAAAGAAAATCAAAAAACAAGAGACCAAAACGACAAAAACGAACAGGACAGGATTAAAAAAGCCAATGCAGAACAGGAAAAAGAGGAGGAACGCAGACGAAAAAAACAGGAGGATTTTGATAAACAGGAGGCAGAGGATTTAAAGGAACTTTATGAGGACAGAGGAGAGATAATTGAGGCATTTACTGATAAAGCAATTGAGAACCTGGATAAACGTTTGGATGGATTTAATGATGAGATTGATGCAGCACAAAAACAGGCAGATTATTTTGCAGAATTGGCAGCAAATGGCAACATTAATGCAGAGCAATCATTGGCAGAACAAAATGAGATAATTGCAGAGGCAGAGGCTGAAAAAGCAAAAATTGAGAAACAAAAACAGGCAATCCAATTAATCAGCAGTGTTGTATTGGCTTATAATAACGAATTAGGAGAGGGAAAAACCACACAAGAGGCATTAAAGGAGGCCTTAACAGGTACAACAACCATCTCTGCATTTATTGCTGCACTACCAACATTTTTTGATGGTACAGAGAACACAGGAACACATGGCAATGGAATTGATGGCAGAGGAGGATTTAATGCAATATTGCATCCAAATGAGAGAGTATTGACCAAAAAACAAAATGACATGATTGGAGACATCTCAAATGATAATTTGGCCGAAATCATGCAAAATTATAGGTTGGGCAATTTGGATATTGGAGCAAATGTGATGAGTGCAACAATGAACACTGAGAAATTGGAGAGCAAATTGGACTCTGTTACTGATGCAATAAACAACAAACCTGAGATTGATATTATCAAATTGACATCAACGGCAATGATGATTAAAGAGGCTCAAAAAAGGGGCAATTTTAAAACAACTAACAGATTTAAGGTAAATTAATATGATACAAACAAAACATGTTATCAATGGTACTGAGATAAGGCCATTAAATGCAGACACAATTGGATTTGTTGTTGATTATACTGCAGACTATAATTTGCCCGAATTAAACACAGACTCAATTATTTTGGTAAATGAGGCCCGAAAAATTGTAATAAATCACATTAATAGTTTGGGAGTGTTTGAGGGCATCCCATACACAGTTGAGGTTTTAGGTATCACATTGGATTATTACATTGATTTAACAGAAAGTCCAAGAATTGGAGACAGTCAAATTGAGGTAAAAATAAAAAGGCGTAAAAGTGTCGAAACATTTACAGAAAAAGCAAGGGGATTGAGTTTTGAGGCAATAAATAAAACTCATCCTTTTACAACAGGATTGGCAAAATATGGAATTTTTCAAGACCAACAAGGCATCCAAATAATAATGTTGTCAATGAATGTGTTTGCATTATCAAAGGAGTTGTATGATAGTACAATGGTAATTGCAGAGGACATTGCAGAACTCACAAAGGCATCAAATGTTGAGCCAATTTTGACTGCAATCCCTGTACCTCCTGCAATAATACCTGTGCCATTGCCAACTGTTGATCTGGTTAAACCTTTAGATGTTGCATTTATCATTTTAAAAATTGCACTCCATGTTGCGTACACTGTTTTTATTTTACTGCAGATAATATTATTGATTAAAAAAATAATTGACATTTTAATACCTCCTGTTAAGACTTTTAAAGTCACTCAGGTAAAACATTTGATTGAGCGTGGTTGTGAAAAATTAGGATTTGAGTTTGAGAGTGATTATTTAGATGCAAACAGTGGCATCACAATTTTGCCTGTACCATTGTTAAATGCTGCACCATCAGTTTTTGAAATATTTAATCCATTTGACTCAACTGTTTATACAAAAGGTTATCCCTCTGCATTAGATTCAACACCAACATTGTTGAGTTTGATTGAGGCAGTTAAATCAATGTGCAATGGAGATTTGAGGGTAAATGGTAACGTTGTGAGATTAGACCCAAACATTAATGATGCACCGAGCACCCAGATCTCAAATACTTTAAATCTGCAAAACAAAAGAGAGGACGAGTATACATTTAATACAGGAGACTCATGGAAAAGATATTATTTATCATATCGTACTGATGTGTCAGACATTCACACGCTCAACAATTTCCAAGATGGAAACACAGAATACTCAACAGAACCAATTACAATTGTAAATGAGGATTTAGTGAGTATTAAAGGTTTGGTAAATATCGAATTGCCATTTGCATTGGGAGCACGAAAAAAGGAATTAAATTTTATGGAGTCTCAATTGCTTATTTTGGCACAGGCTGCAGATGTGTTTATTAACTTTTTTGGAGGTAATGGAAATAATGCGGCACGTGTAAATGCGAGAGTTGGGATTTTACAAATATCTCAACAACAATTCACAACAACAAAATTGCTTTATTTAAACGGCCAAAAACAACCAACAAATTATTTGGATAAAATTGGAGCAGATGGATTGTACACAAATCACACATCAAACCAAGTAAAAGAGAATTTTAAACGTATATTTACATCAACAATACCATTGTCAGACTCAAAATTTAATGAGATTATCAATGGAGGTAATTTTGTTGAGGATGAAATTACAGGAGAGGAGTTGGAGATATTGAGATTTGAGTGGATAAATGAGAGCAGGGAGGCAGTGATTGAGTACGGTGTAAAATCTGACGAGGGAAACAATACAAAAACAATTAAAATATTTTAAAAATTATGATTAACTTAAAAGGTATTGAGATGGAGGCCATGATGCGTGACTTAAACGGAGTCACAAAACAGGCTGAGAATTTAGTAAATAGTGCAATGCAGGATGATGTGATGCATTTAATGACTGATGACCAAAAAAGAGAGATGAGGGATGCACGTAAAACATTGAAAAATATTAATAGCAAAAACATGGCAAAAATGAGTGCCATTTTAAGCAAATTTAAAGGTAAATAAATATGAGTTTATTAATATACGCTGAGGAGTACCATGGGAGCAATTTTTTATCATCCAATGTTGGAGATTGGGTTGAGACTGCATTTGAGTTTATCCATAGGGTTGATTATTCTGCAGAGTACAATCAAAACAAAATCATTTGGAGAATGGTTGGAGGTGTTTTTTGGTTTGAGTTAACAAATGGAAATGAATGGAGTGATTATGGATTTGTGGGGGGTAAAAACATAGACATTAAAGTTACTGTAATTGGTGCAGCAGTTTCAACAGTCTCATCAGTCATACAATACATTGATGGAGATAAAATTTTTTTAACAACAGACCCATTTACAGGTACTTTTGATGATGGCACATTTTCTCCAAATTTCAGTGATACAACAGGACAGTTGGAGTCTTTTTTTGAAATAACACAAACATCTGCACCTGAGGCATTAGAATATGATTTTAATTTAGCAAACATTGATAATCCATCACTAAACTCATTGATTGATGGAGGTATTAACCGTTTTAAATATACAGAATTAGACACATTGCCAATTTTGGGAGCATCATTTGTAATGAGTCCTGTTGCAAATCGTTCAGGGGGTTATTTTTCAGAGCCACGCATTAGGTATATATCAAATGTTGATGGCTACAGAAAGTACAGAATAACATTTTTCTTTTTTGTTTGGCCATTAATACAAGACAATCAAAATGAACCTCAATGGTTTAATGGTGTTGATACAGTTGGCCCAAATAACAGAGTGAGAGTTTTCTCACAATTAAATAATTCAAACTCAATTTTAGAGGATAAAAGTGCAAACACAGATGGAAACGTTGGAGGATTTAATGAGAATTACAACACCTCTGTAAATCCGTACACTGTAAACAATGTTATTTTTACTGATGCATCTGCAAATGTAATTGAGGGGATTGACTATTGTAACACTACACATGTAACTGCAACAATAACAGGCTCAACATTTGACCCTGCAAACTCAAAATTTAATGTTGGATTGGTTTGGAGGAGTAATGATGCAGACAATTATCAAAATAAATTAACAAATTTAGGCCAAAATTTAATGGTTGCTGCACCAATACAAGAGTTTATAGATTCGGCAACACCAGACCCATCAACATACAATGGCAACAATGAGCCAACAACAGGAGCAGGATGGGCATTTACAAATGTGCAATTTAGTTTAGTTGGTACACAGTTGACATTTGAGGCCGATATTTTACCAGATGCTCCAAATGAGGTGTTTTTTAATGCGTTGGATGATGGTGCAAAAAGATGTACTTTGTGGATTAGTCACAACAGAACTGATTTACCTGCAACGGACAGAGATAGAACATCAATAAAACTTTATGATACTGATGTAATTTGTGCTCCTGCAGTTGGAGACCCTATTAATGTACTAAGTGAGGCATTTACAGACCATGGAGATATTGATTTAAGTACTGCAACAACTACAACTGAGGATGATGTGTTGTATTCAATGGATTTTTTATTAAACAATGGAGATGAGTACAATGGATTAAGGGCCTCAATACAAATGTATAATTTATCAACTGAGGAGTTTTTTACATTAGAGGAGTTTTTTATTGGATTTACCTCTGTGCCTTTTATAAATGGAATTTATGAGGCAAATGAGGCAATTAATAGAAATTTCAATTTACCACCTGCAACAGATAAAAATCAGATTACATTAAACCGTTTGCCAGGCTCAGACATAGTTGGAGCATACGGGATGAGATTGGAATATGGTTTTGAGAATTTATGGAGATATTGGGATTTTCAAAGTAATGCAGATAATGATTTTTTTGATTTGGCACAACCTAACAACGGACTCAATAAAAATTGGCAAAGATATTCAAGTGACCCAAATTGGACAATAAGAATGGCCACTTTTATGGTTAGAGATGTTGATGATTTTAATTATTCAAGTTTTGTGATTAGAGATTATGATGATGAGGATGTTACTACAACATGCACATTTATCGATTTATCAGACCTATCAACACCAACTGCATTAATTGCAAATACATTGATTGAAGTGACTGCAGTACTTACATGGAATACAGGAGTTTTTGACCCGTTAAATAATTGGTTTTCATCAACAATTGAGGACTTTGAGGCAGGAAATAGATGGCTTTTATCATCAGTATTATCCCAGGGCGGTATAAGTTCAAACCCATTAAAACCCATAACAGGACAAACAATGTTGGATGTGTCGATTGTTGGAAATGTAGCAACATTAAAATACATTATAGACACAAACATTGTTGATGCATCAAAGGTATCGTTAACTCATAGGGTTTGGACATTATCAGGTATTGATGGCAAAATCATGGAGGATGGAACTCAAAAAATAATGGAATTAGGAACAAACAAACAATTAGAAACATAAAAAAATAAGTATATTAATAATAAAAATTTGCAATTATGGCAGGGAGAATAAGTGAGTATATTGATGCTCCAAAATTAGTTGGTACAGAGTTAATGGATTTATCTGTTGTAGATGGAGGCTCTCCATCTGGATATGTAACAAGAAAGGTTACAATTGATGATTTTTTAACGGATTTTCCAAATTTATACTCAGATAGTGGAACTTTAGGAGGTAACAGAACAATCAATCAGAGTGGGAATACATTATATTTTAATGATGGAGATTGGGGCGTTGATTTTTCAAATAACGGAATAATGTATGATGATTTAACAAAAAGAGTTGGATTTGGAGAGGCTACACCATTGGCAAAAGTACATATAAAAGGAGGGATTGGAGATAGATTGTTTTTTGTTGAGGACTCAATTGGAAGTGATGTTTTTGAAATTGATGAATTGAATAATATATCATTTCATCATACCTCCCCAGAGGCACCAACACACATCAAAACAATAAACGGATTCGGAACATATATTGATGGTTTAAATGTTAGCGCATCAACCTACATTTTAAAGCTAAGGGATGGAAATGGGGATGATCAACATAGATTCAGGTCTAGCGGTAGAGTGGAATTATGTTTGGATGGAGATAGGTTTCAATTAGGAGCAGGAGCAGGAGTTTATCATTTTCATCAAATCGCACCAACTGCAGGAGGCTCATCCGCAACAATTCATAGTGTTGACAGTTTAGGAGGTTCAAGATTTGAAGTAAAGGCAAACGGGAGGATTTTATTAGGTAATTTACCAACATCAACAACAGGATTAGTTGCAGGAGATTTGTGGAATAATGCAGGAGTAATTAATATAGTTTAAAATTAGTATATTTACAAAAAAAATAATTATGTTACAATTAAATAAAAAACTAAACAGGATTAGTGGTGGAGAAATTTCAACAGGCTCAATAATTACCTATAAAATAGGAACAGAGGAGCTTACTGAGGAAACAACAATAATTTTTAATGTGTTTGATAATGCTCCAAAAGTTGTTGAGGGAAAACCAATACCATCAATTGACATTGAGGAGTTGATAAAAGATGGTAAACCTGTAAACGGAGGAAAATACACACCATCTGATAATGTTTTAAATGATTTACCAGAAAATGCAAAATTGGTAAATGTAACAGACAGAGTTGCAAAGGCATTTTTGGAGGAGGCATTTTTTGGCCCTAACACAATAACTGAATTAGGAGCAACATTGCCTGAGTAAATAACCAGATCAAAAAACAACCTTAAAAGGGCATTAACATTGAGTTAGTGCCTTTTTTTTGTGTCATTTTCTTATTTAGAATGATTATAAATAAGACTTATTAACAATAATAATCATTAATTTATTTGTCAGTAAGTTATTTAATTATTAGATTTGTACTATACAAAAACAAAACAAATGAAAAATTTAATAAATAGTGAGCAGGACATAATTAATTTATGTAACAGAGTTAATGGTGTAAAATCTGCTCCAATGACTGCAATGGAAAAAAAAGCCTCAGACATTATTGAGGACTTAAAAAACAATTCAAAATTAACATTATCAGAAACTTTGCAATTTTTAAAGGTTATAGAGAAAAGAGTTAATATATTAATTGTATTAGAGGACTTAGAAAAAGAATTTAAAGGTAATGAGTAAGCCAATAGAGATATTAATTGGAGAGGCATCATTAAAATCATTGATGCCTCAACTCAGAATAATTGCAAATCATTTTGGCCTTAAAATCAACAATGCAAAGCATTTAAAAATAATCAAAAAAGTATTAATTAATTCAATCAAAAACAACTAAAAATGGAGCAGCCAATTTTTTACACAGAGCAGGAGGTAAGATGTTTTCAAAACATTGCATTGTCTGCAATAATCAAATACATGGAATGGGAGTTTGAATATAACACCCAAATCAAAGAGGAGCAGAAAACAAAAATAATTAAATTACAATCTTAATACAAAACAAAATGATTTTACAAGACGATTTATTAAAATCAATGTTAGCATTAAACTCCTATATTGCAGGAAATTGCTATATTGTAAAAGGTAACAGAAAGAAAAAATATTTTAAATCTGATGCCTATGCAACAAAATACAAAACAAGAGATAAAACAAGAGAGCATCAATTAAATTACATCAATATTGTATGCAGGATTTTCAACATAACAAAAAAGCAATTAATCTCAAAAAATAGAAAAACAAATTTAGTGTTTGCCAGATATATCTGTGTAAATTATATTTTTGAGAGCACATTGCAGAGTGTTCACGACATTGGAGAGATTATGAGTATGAGTCATTCAAATGTTTTAAACATACTTAAAAACCACAAAAATATGCTTGAGACTAATTACACAAAGTACACAAAGCATGTAAATGACTTTGAAAAATATATTAATCAATAAATACAAAATAAAATGAAACGAATTTTAGAAGTACAAAAAAAAATAGGCAAACTTTCAAAAAATGCAAAAAACCCATTTTTTAAATCTGCATACTTAGATTTGAGTGATTTACTTACACATGTAACACCATTAATGCAGGAAAATGGATTAATATTAATGCAACCAATCAGAGACAATCTTGTTTATACTCAAATAATAGACTCAGACAATGGAGATGTATTGGCAGAGAGTTGTTTAATGTTGCCAAACTTGACAGACCCACAAAAATTAGGCTCTTGTATTACATATTTTAGGAGATACACATTAAAGAGTTTATTAGCAATCGCAGAGGGGGATGATGATGGCAATTTAGCAGCAAAACCAACACCAGCTGCAAACAATAAAAACACTTTAGATGATGACAGATTTAAAAAAGCAATTAAGAGCCTCTATGATGGTAAAGCAAAAGAGTCTGATATTAGCAAATATCAATTAACAGATAATCAAACACAGGCTTTAAAAATAGCCTTAAAACAAATAAATCAATAAATTATGGGAGCAAATAGTAAGTATTTTTTGGATATGAGAGCAGGAGAGCATTCAATCCAGTTAGATGAGAGTAAAAAAAACACAATAAAAAGAGGGGCAGAAAATGCCAAATCAATCATTGAGGCACAGGATGAGGATTTATTTAATATCTTTGGCCAATCTCAAAGGATGGAGGAGTTTTTAAAAGCGTTTAACAAAGAGATGAGATCTGGATTGTTAGATGAGTTAAAAAGTGAAAAATTTGAGGCAAATGGGATGGAGTTTAGTGCTAAAAATGGAGCAAGTAGATTGAATTACAAAGAGGATGACAAATGGTGTGAATTGAAACAATTATTAACAAACAGGGAGGAGTTGTTAAAAGTTGCAGAAAAACAAAAGGATTCCTTTTTTGATGGGGATGGTGTTGAAGTCCCAAAAGTTTCAAGGAGTCACACAGGAACAATATTAAATGTTAAGTTCTAAATTTAGCTGATTTAGAGTTGTAAAAATGCCACTGCCTGATGTTAGGGTGCAAAATTCGGATAAATTCAAATCCTTGCGTTAATCGAATGAGTATAAATAGATTTTACAGTGGTATTTTATTAATGAATTTTAGAGTTGTTGGCCCTTTGTGGTTATGCGTAAACAACACTCATTTATCTCCTATGGCATTAAGGGAGTTTTTTAAAAAAATAGGATTATGAATGTATTAAATGTAAATTTAGCAGAGGCTATTACAAAACTTTGTGAAGTTGTTGAGGCTAACAATTTAAACAACAAAGTTAACATTATTGAGGGATGGGCAGAGGTTCAAGTAAATGGTGTTGATTATCAGGCTCAAATTGTTTTAGAGCCACGAAAAACACATTATACAGATGAGCAAATTGTATCTGTTAGAGATTTTGATGAGGATGAAAAATTAATTAAATTTGATATTAAAAAGTAAAAATTATGAGTTACAGTTTAAAAGGAGAGTTAAAAGTAATCAATCCAACAGTTGTTGTGAGTGAGAAGTTTAAAAAAAGAGAATTTGTATTAATTGACAATGCAGGGCAATATGCTCAAATAATTCAATTTCAAGCAGCACAGGACAGGTGTGATTTGTTGGATAATTTTGCAGTTGGAGACATTGTTGATGTGCATTTTAATCTGAGAGGCAGAGAGTGGATAAATCCACAGGGAGAGGCAAAAGTGTTTAACACATTGGATGCATGGAAAATCGAAAAAATGGGAGCAACAACACCTCCACCAAAAACAAATGAGGGTGGAGTTGATGATGATTTGCCATTTTGAGCAAACAAAATAATTAACAAATTTGATTGTGAATTGAATTAATTAATTATATTTGCAGTATGGTTGTGCTCTGACATTTAACAACTAAACGAATTTAAAATGTACGCTTATAATGAAAACGAGGTCAGAGCCGTTGGATTTATGAGCGTTTTTTTATACTCAAAATTATGGTAAAACTAACAAAACGAAAAGGATTTAATTTTTTTAGGTCATATTATGACGTTTATAATGAGTTAGAAACTGCAGAGGATAAAGTGTTGTTTTTGGACGCATTATTTGACAGGCAATTTTTAGGTATTAAACCAGATCTACCAAAAGGGATGGCAAAATTTGCATACATCTCACAGACCAATAGTATTGATAGTCAGGTAAAAGGCTATGAGGACAAATTAAAATCCATAAATAAAGGTGTGCCAAATTTTGACCCTTGGCAAGGGGTAAAAAAAAATGATTTAACCCCTACCCAACAAGAGAAAGAACAAGTACAAGTACAAGAGAAAGAGCAAGTAAAAGAGAAAGTAAAAAGGGTTTACTCTGACGAGGTAAACGAATGTTTTTTAAATTGTCTTAATTATTTTGAAAATCATTTACATCCTAAAAACAAAAATACATGGTTGGATGTGATTGATAAATTAAACAGGATTGATAAAATCCCTTTTGAGATAATTGAAAAAATTACAAAACAGGCAAGGCAGGACGATTTTTGGAGGACTAATTTTATGAGTTTAACAAAATTAAGGCAAACACAAAAATCATCAGGATTAAAATATATTGTAGTATTAAACGAAAAATTTAAAAACAATGGCACAGGAATTACAAAAACAAACTCAAAACCAACCCTTAGTGAGTTATACGAACAACATAAAGGATATTTCACTGATACAGGCAGCGAATAACAATAAAATAAAAAAATATGCAGGATTGCAGGAGATTGGTGGGATTTTGTTTTATCTATATCAAATGACAGGACTCAACAAAAATAATTATCCAACAAAGGAGGAGAGTTTAATATTGGCAAATTTTATACATTCAGAATTTCAAAATTCAACATTGGAGGAGATTAAATTGGCATTTACATTGGCCATCAAAATGGAACTATCTCAATTTTTAGGTAAAAATGATAGTGTTGAGCATTTTCAATCGTTCTCCCCTGTCTATTTTAGCAAAATAATGGCAGCATTTAAAAAGTACAAGGCCCACCAATTAAAATCAATTCTGCCAAAGGTGTCAAGTTTGCCAAAATTTAAAGAGGTTACAGATTATGAATTTTTGAAGTCTAATTTTATAGACCAATTTGAAAAATTTAAAGATGGCCATTATCCATGGAGTTATGGTGCAGATGTAATGATTTTTGATTTATTGGTAAAGCATGAGATTATAAACATCCCTCATGCAGATAAAGTTGCCAAAAGTCAGGAGATAAATAAAAATTTGGATGCATCAAAATTTGATTCTGTTGAATTATACAGAGCAGAATGGAGCAAAAAAGTAAAAGTTTATTTTTTTAAACGGTATATTGATGAGGTCAAAAATTTTGATCTGGAAATTGAAACAATATTAAAAAATAAAATACAATGAGAGAACCAAAAGAAAATGAGGAGGATGAGATAATTGACCCTAATCAATTAGACATTTTTGATCTGGGAGCATAAAAAATAATAAAACCTGCCAACCGTTAGGAGTACAGAGATAATGTTTTTTTTGATTAATAAGTTTTTTAATTGGGGATTTTCTTGCATTTTCGTCTGTTTGATTATGGCAATCAATGGCAGGTTTTTATTTAGAATGAGTATAAACAACATAAAACGGTAAAATCAAAAGGTTTTATTAATACATTTACAACATCAAAAACAAAATAAAATGGTAAAATTAAATACTGCAGCAGCAATTAGAGAGCAACATGATAAAACGTATCAATTTAATAGATACATCAACCAAAATAACAGGTTGAGTGGCAGAAAATGGAGGAGGCAGCCATTGAACATGGATTTAACAGGATTTGAGGCCTGGTTTAAATCATGGCTCAAAGCAATGCATAAAATTGAGGATTTTAATCTGCACCTGCAGAACATAGAAAAAAACTACAATGCAAAAAAGTTGTATTTT
>Ga0255053_10000665_pt1 | contig 19115 bp, 18 predicted proteins | sample JV7_2_22_MG_FD_188635 | JGI IMG/M metagenome (GOLD analysis project Ga0255053, IMG submission 188635) | Seawater microbial communities from Jervis Inlet, British Columbia, Canada - JV7_2_22 | ecosystem: Environmental > Aquatic > Marine > Inlet | place: Canada: British Columbia | collected...
ATCGGGTCAACCGGATCCGTTTCAGGAGCGAGAACGAGCGCAAGCTCCAGATTGTACTTTGCAGACCAGTGCTTGTTGTCCTTGCGCAGGATTTCCCTGTAGTTTTGTTTCGCGAGTTCGATCAGCGGCATAGCGAGGTCGTTGTCCCCGGCTTCCCGCAGTTGTTTCGCTTCCCGAAAGTACAGATTTGCCAGGTTGAACGTGATATCCAACTGCAACTGACTCTGCATGTCAGGGGCAATAGCGGCATATGCTTTGACAGCTGCCTTGAAGTCGCGTTGTCGCTGGAGTTCATGGGCTTTAGCGAACTGTCGACGGGCGTCATCGCGACCGCTCAACTGTGCCGCGGTTCCCGCGGCCAGCGCCCGGTTGAATTCCAGATCTTGCGACAGGTGAAATCCGTCGAAGCTCACCGCCAGAATCAGTGCCGGCAGAATGATAAACACGGACAGTTTGCGGCCCTGACCTACCATCGCCTGACCTCAATTCTTTCCACAAACAAGAGCATGGCAATCAGAACCATGCCGACCACGTAAAACCAGTCGCCTGTCTTCTGTCTGGGAATTACGTCGACATATCGAATCGGCAGGCTTTGCAAGTCATTTACCTCGGCAATCGCGGCGGCGAGCGCATTCGGATCTTCAGCATCGAACACACGGTAGGGCGTTTCAAGCGTCTCGAAATATTCGTGGAGCACTCGCGCAGGAGCCATGTCGTCACTTTGCTTGCGAGCTTCGGCTGAAGCGATTCCGGGACTGTATCGCGATCGGATATATACCCAGTACAGTGCGACACGATGACGTCGCAACATGTCTTCAATGTGGATTCGGGTAAGTTTGTCCAGCCTGGCGCCGCCGTCCGAAACGAGCATGATGACTCGCGAGCCGGTATACGGCTGCCCTTCAAAAAATCTCAACGCCGCAATAAGGCCGTCTCCGACGTCAGTTTCGGACAGACCGCGTCCGATGTTGCCTGCATTGATCGCTGCCTGGATTATTTCTGTCTTGTCCGTCAGTGGCAGGACCTGTATCGGCTTCGTGCTGAAAACCAGCATGCCGTACTTGTCATTACGCCGGTCCGCAACAAAGTCCGAAAGAAGTCGGCGAGCAACCGTTCCCTTCGCATCGGTGTCTTCCGTGATCAGGGGGTTTCTGAACTGCTGGCCGGCGAACGGCTGATCCATACTTCGGCTCCGATCGAGAAGAAGTATGATTTGTGCGCCTTCGCCGATTCGTTCTATGTGTTTTTCCGGGAGATATGGGCCGCTCAGTCCGATCACCACGAGAGCCAGGGTCGCGCTTCGTGCTACACGAAGGCCGATAGCGATCAAGCTTGATATTCTGTCTGGCGGTATCAGCGTCAGGGACGAGAAACGAACGACAGCGGCATCCCTGGAAAAGAGTGGTGCCAGGCAAATCACCAGCAGAGTGAGAACCCAGGGATAGGTAACGGAAACGTTCAAGCGGCGGATCTCTCGAGTTCGCGACAGCGACGACAAATGTCCAACAATTCCTGCCAGGCTGAATCGTGCCCGGCTGTATCGGCATCTTTGAAAAAAACTTCCTCCGATCTGGCATATAGCGTCGCAAGATCGGATTTCAGCCCTGTATATATCGAGTTATTCGAAACGAATTCGTCGAGGTTGGCGGCGAATACAACCTCGCCGGCGGCCGTGTTCATTGCTGCGTGAAATGCCTTCAGAGCATGCCGATAGCTTTCGGCATCGGCGCTAACGCGCTGTAGTTTCCGCAGTTCACGAAGTGCGCGGGAAAAGGGATACCGGTTCCGCCTGAGTCGCGGCAGGACATATTGCTGGTAGGCGAGGTAAAACAGCAAACCGCCGATGAGCGTTGTCCAGGTCAACAGGCGGAGGTATCGGCCTCTGACCGGAATCTCTTGCGGTTGACGGTCCGGCTGTAAGCTTAAGATTTCCCGCGCTTTCGAATTCGTGACCGGGCCTGCGCTGAATGTCCACTCGGGAATAAAGACGGGAATACGGTTGGGACCGCCCGTCGTCATGAACTCGAGTTGCGGCACCGTGACCGATGTCAGCTCCTGCGGCGCATTGAATATCTGATAATCCACTGTGATTCGGTAATGGGCGCCCTGTTCCAGGTGCCGAACATCGACTTCTGCCGCTGATAGCTCGAGCCACCGGTTGAGCCGCCCTGTTTCAGGCAGCGTCGCCATCTCAAGGAGAACCGGTTCATTGAGAATCAGATGCATCTCATGCCTGAATCTGTCGCCGATCGTATATCCGAAATCTCTGGGAGTGACGATGCGGATGTCCACTATCCCCTGCGCCACAATCGCTGCCGGCACCAGCGACAAGACCAGCACTGTCCAGAGCCTGTCCCTATTCATAAAAATACCGACTCACAGCTTCGGGCTCGAATTTGTCCACCAGATACAGCGGTCTCAGCTCAAAGTCGGAAAAACAGTGGAGCAGCTGGTCATGATGTTCCTGCAGTCTGGCTTCAAAGCGTCTGGCCCAGGATCGACGAAGCAGAATCGTTCTTCGGGCCCGGGTCTCCGGGTCATACAGATGGGTGAGCCCGAATCCGGGGGCCCGATGCTCTCCCGAATCGACAAGAACGACCGGGACTACGGCGTGCGGGCACAGTCGGTTCATCAATGAGCGCAATAATCTGATAGGCAGGTGAAAGTCGGACACGAGAAAAATCAACGCCCGCGAATTAGGTATCCGTTCGGCCCCCGCCAAAAGGCCTCTGGCATCGGCGCCGGACGGCACCCAGCGACGGAGGCGCTCGGATAGCAGCGTACCTACGCCACGCGTTCGGCTAAGTGGCAGGGAAAGTTCGTCGCGCACGACAGTGTCACAGGCGATGAATGCGAATGGGTCGCCCACTCGAAATGCGGAGTACGCCAGCGAATTCACGAATTCGATCAGCAGATCAAATTTACAGGTCTTGGCGACAAAACTCATGGAAGCCGACACATCAGCAAGCGTGCAAACCGGAATAACGCTCCTCTGCTTGAATACGCGCACGAGTAATTGGCCGAACGGATCTCGCAACGATGCGCGCAGATCGAATCGTCGCGGGTCACCAGCGACGTGTAAGGGCGCGATTCCATGAAGTTCATACCCGCTGCCGCGCTGGACGCCGGGATGGCTGCCCGGATAGTACGACGCGGCCCGCCACGGGACACGATATTGAAATTCGGCCACGCGCTCCATCATCAACGTCTAGGGCGTGGCGACGGATTGTATGATGCGATTTGTCAGTTCCTTCGCCAGTTCCGCCCGGTGCAGCTCATAAGCAGGCCTGAAGAAAATCCGATGTGCCACCGTCGCAAAATACACATCGTGAATGTCTTCGGGTAAGACGCTCTCGTGGTCGTTCAACCAGGCAGCAACACGCGCGGCACGAAGCAGATAACTCATGCCTCGCGGGCTGACGCCCGCCTGAATCAGTCCGGCCATGTCCACGTCCGGAATTTCGATTCCGATGGCGCCCGGGTCCGCGGTAACGCGACAAAGTTGCAACGCATATTCCTGTATTGCTTCGCTCGTATGAATATTGCTCTGTATGAGCGCAGCCACACCATTCAAGTCACGGTAGTCCACTATCCCGGATGGAACCCGATTGAGCAGTTGATCTGTATCGTGAAACCGGGTATCGACCATCAATTGTCGCAGCAAACCCGGGTCTGTCGGAGACTCGATTTCGATTTCCATCAGAAATCTGTCCCGCGCCGCTGCAGGAATCTCGAACGTTTCTTCTCTTTCCACTCGATTTCGGTCCGCGAATACCTGCAGGTGTGGAAACTGATATTCGCGATTGAACGCTGACACACTTCGCTCCGCCATTACGCGCAGCATCAACGAATGCATCTGCGGTCGAGCGCGATTGACTTCGTTAAAAAAGAACGTTGCGAGTGCCTCGCCGTGTTTGAGCAGCGGTCCGGGCGCTACTTGCGGTTTTCCATCCGCATCCACGTAGGTGTAGTACACCAAATCGCTCGGCATGAGGTCGACGGTGCCTTCGATACGCTCGTATCCACCACCCAGTGTACGGGCGACAGCGCGCAGAAGCGTGGTCTTCCCGACACCGACGTTGCCCTCGAGAATGACATGGCCACGAGTGAAAACTGCGGTGCAGAGCAGGCGCACAGCCTCCTCCTGACCGATCATCGCCGTCTTCACTGCTGCCTCGATTGCCAGTGCAGATGCTCGCCAGTCCGCTAATTGCTGTGTCGGGCTCAGATTCGTTGTCATGAAACTCCTTGAACACTGTCACGATGAATATTGATTTTTCAACGTTTTTCTATTTCGACCCAAACAGATCTATTGCGACGCATGTACCGTAAGCTGACACACCGCATGTGCTCTGCTAGCATCCGCCGTAACGACTAGAAAAAAATAGCTGTGGGGTTCGGTGAAATCGTGAAATTCGTGCCTGTCATACTGACCTTGTGCGCGCTTCTACCGTATTCCACTGCCGACGCAAATGATTTTCCAACTTTGGCTCGAGTAGAATATATATTGCGTTGCATGGACTCTAATGGGGGTCAAAAATACGAAACCCTGTATTCCTGCACATGCATCATAGACAAAATAGCAGACAAGATCGCTTACGACGAGTTTGTCGAAGCGGAAGTTTTTCTTCAGTTAAGCAGCACTCCAGGAGAACGTGGGGGCGTGTTTCGGGATCCGGATCAGGCCGGTCTGCTTGTCAGGAAAATAAATGATCTCACTGAAGCCGCGGAAAAATCGTGCCTCATGGGATTAGGACCGAATACCACCGATGGGGAGACAGAACGCAGTTGAAGGAGCAATTGCGAAATGTCGACCTAGGAAGATTACGGCGGTGGCGATACTTGCAACGGTACGCTCTAAATCAAGCAGCCCGGTGACAAGGTGTATTAACCATATGGACGTATCAAAATCACCAATGGAGGTTGGGGAGATGATGAAGCGATTAATCACGATGATAGGCGTTGCACTGGCGATAATTGTGCCCGGGACGTCGACTGCAAACAGTGAGTTGATGAAGCTTATGGATAACCCGAATAACTGGGCTATCTGGGGAGGCAATTATACCGGCCAGCGCTACAGTAAGTTGGATGAGGTCACCAACAAGAATGTTGGCGATTTACAGGTGGCCTGGACTTTTTCGACCGGCGTATTGCGCGGTCATGAAGGTGGGCCATTGGTAGTGGGTGACACGCTGTATATACACACACCTTTTCCGAATAAAGTGTTCGCAATTGACCTTAACGACCAGACCATTATCTGGCGTTACGAGCCAAAGCAAAACCCGGACACGATCCCGGTAATGTGTTGCGACACGGTATACCGTGGCCTGGCATATGCGGACGGAAAGATCTTCTTGCAGCAGGCCGACACGAACCTGGTGGCGCTCAATGCCAAGACCGGCAAGATGATCTGGCGGGTCAAGAATGGTGATCCCTCAAAGGGCAGCACCAATACCAACGCACCGGTGGTCATAAAAGACAAAGTGTTGACCGGCATCAGCGGTGGTGAGTTCGGTGTTCAGGGCTTCCTGGCGGCATACAATATCTCTGATGGCAGTCTGGCATGGAAAGGCTTTAGCGTCGGGCCCGACGATCAGACGCTGATCGATCCGAAAAAGACCACCCATCTTGGCAAGCCGGTCGGTAAGAGTTCAGGCACGAATACCTGGAAAGGCGATCAGTGGAAAATCGGTGGCGGAACGACCTGGGGCTGGTACACCTACGATCCGGAACTCAATAGTGTCTATTACGGCACCGGCAATCCGAGCACCTGGAATCCGGTGGTCCGGCCGGGCGATAACCGCTGGTCTATGACGATCTTCTCACGCAATCTCGATACGGGCATGGCCAACTGGGTCTATCAAATGACGCCCCATGATGAGTGGGACTACGATGGTATCAACGAGATGGTTCTCGCCGACATCAAGGTTAAAGGTAAGGATCGCAAGGTTCTGGTTCACTTTGACCGCAACGGTTTCGGTTACACGCTTGACCGTGTAACAGGCGAACTGTTGGTAGCCGAGAAGTATGACCCTGCAGTCAATTGGGCTACACACGTTGACATGAAGACGGGTCGGCCACAGGTCGTAGCGAAATACAGCACCCATCAGAACGGCCAAGACGTCAACACGGAAAACGTCTGTCCTGCAGCACTGGGTAGCAAGGATCAGCAGCCGGCGGCGTTTTCGCCGCGTACCGGCCTGTTCTATGTACCCACGAATCATGTCTGCATGGACTACGAGCCGTTTGAGGTGGAATACACTGCCGGTCAGCCATATGTTGGCGCCACGCTCAGCATGTTCCCGGCGGGTCGGGTCACGGGTGACGGCACCAACCATCTGGGCAATTTCATTGCCTGGGATGCATCGGAAGGCAAGATTGTCTGGTCACTGCCGGAGCGTTTCTCCGTATGGAGCGGCGCGTTGGCAACGGCAGGAGATGTCGTGTTCTACGGTACGCTTGAAGGCTATCTGAAAGCGGTTGACGCCAAGACCGGTAAAGAACTGTACAAGTTCAAAACACCGTCTGGAATCATCGGCAACGTGAATACCTGGAGCCACAAAGGCAAGCAATACGTTGGCGTGCTCTCCGGGATCGGTGGCTGGGCAGGCATCGGCATGGCTGCAGGCTTGACGGGTGACACCGACGGGCTGGGTGCAGTCGGTGCATACAAGGCGCTCGACAACTTTACACAGTTGGGTGGTGTATTGACGGTATTTGCATTACCCGATTAGACTGCTGCGTTTGACCAGCAATTGATTTACATTTCGACCCCCGGCTGCTTGCAGCGGCCGGGGGCTTTTTTTGACGCACTCTGTTAATCGGGAGAATCACGGAAATGCGCCTCAACCACAGAGCTGGCAATCCGGGCTATGCGAGTGTGATTTTGCTTGCTGCCGTGCTTTTTACTTTCGCCTGTGCGGCGGATACCACGCAGGATCAACAGACGGCAAATTCAGAGGCGCCCACCCCGGAGGCGGCTTCCAACGAAAATGCTGCCGACGCGCTTTACTCAATTGAATGCGGACAAGTGAACGACGCCGGCGAACCATTTTGCTACGTCGACGGCGATACTTATATTGGCTGGCGAACGTTTCATGGCTTTTGCCACGTGTGCCATGCACAGGATGCGGTGGGCAGCACGTTCGCGCCGAATCTGCTGGATCTCATGAACGACATGGACATGGCTTTGTTTGTAGAGAGAGTAAGCGAAGGATTCACCGGGCAAGTCGGGGTGATGCCGCCCTGGAAAGATAATCCCAATGTAAGAAAACGCTACAAAGAGTTATACGCATATCTTTCGGCGCGCGCATCCGGAACCCTTCCGCCAGGTCGTCCCAAAAAGAAACCAAAATCGAATTAAATGCGCGTGCCAGATTCTATCTTTCACCGATGGCTGCTGCTGACCCTTGCGTACGGCTTGTCGATAAACGCATTTGCTTACGAAGGGCAGGCATTTCGAGTTTGCGCCGACCCTAACAACCTGCCTTTTTCTGCCAGCACGCAGGACGGCTTCGAAAACAGGATTGCGGAAATCTGGGCAGGCGAACTCGGCTTGCCGCTGGAGTACACCTGGTTTCCGCAACGGCGCGGATTTGTTCGAAATACGCTAAAAGCGTTGGATGAATCGGGATTTGACTACAAGTGCGACGTTGTTATGGGCGTAGCGGCTGCATTCGATCAACTCTTGACAACCAAACCCTATTACCGTTCGACGTATGCGCTGGTGTATGCGAAAGGGCGGGGTATCGATGAAGTCAGCAGCGGCAGCCAATTTATCAATCTGAATCCTGAGATTCGCGATGGTCTGAAAATCGGCGCATTTACGCCGACGCCTGGCGCTAAATGGCTTGCGCGTCATGGCATGACCGAGCAAATGGTGGCGTTTGTCGCAATGTCAGGCAACCCGGAGGCGTACCCCGGTGAGATCATCGAGAAGGAGATCGCGGGTGGAAACCTGGATGCCGCAATTGTATGGGGGCCGATTGCCGGCTATTTTGCCAGCCGGGCAGAAGGCGTTGACATCGTTGTCATACCTCTGGAATCGGAGCCTGGCATTCAATTCGATTTCGCGATTTCCGCGGGTGTGCGATACGGTGACGGCGAGCGAAAACGTGCCCTGGAAGATCTGATGGACAGCACCGCCGAACCGATGCAAGCCGTATTCGCAGACTACAACGTACCGTTGCTCGATCTTGCGGGCGCGCCGGATCTTTCTCAATATGACGATGATGATTAGGCGGCGGCGTGGAGTCATCTCTCCGATAACGGCGAATTAATATGCTCGGATCGCTATCAAAAGAACACATCATCGCAAAGCCGGGTTTCAATCGCTGGCGCGTTCCGCCTGCCTCTATCGCAATCCACTTGTGCATTGGCTCAGTGTACGCATGGAGTATCTACAATCCTGCTCTGATCAAAACACATGGAATAGTCGCAAGTGCGGCCAGCGATTGGACACTCAAAGAGGTTGTCTGGATTTTTACGGTGGCAATCGTGTTTCTCGGATTGGCAGCCGCGTTCGCCGGTCGTTGGCTTGAGCGGGTCGGACCACGCATGGTGGGCGTCGTTGCCGCCTGCTGCTGGGGTGGCGGATATTTGATTGGCAGCCTGGGCGTTTATACACATCAGTTGTGGTTGCTTTATTTGGGTTACGGCGTCATCGGCGGTTGTGGTCTTGGACTCGGTTATGTTTCTCCGGTCAGTACCCTTATTCGATGGTTCCCTGACAGGCGCGGGATGGCGACAGGTATGGCGATCATGGGCTTTGGCGGAGGTGCCATGATCGGCGCGCCGTTGAAGGGACTCTTTATCAGAACCTTTTATCGCGCGCCTGAATACCTTGGCCCTGTTGCCGACCTCAATCTCGTCACACAAGCGGGCAAACGATTTGCCGAAGTTGCCGGTGAACTGAAAGAAGTCGTGATTATCGGTGCCAATGACATCGCCGGCATGATCGTTCCCGGACTTGCGGGCGCCTATCTCGTTGGCACCGGATCCACCGGAGTTGCGCAGACATTTGTAACGCTTGGCATTATCTACTTCGTCGTGATGATGATTGCCTCTTTTGCCTACCGCGTGCCGGCGGAGGGCTGGCAACCCGCAGGGTGGACGCCGCCGGATCCCACCAAGGCGGCCAGACAAATGATCACCCATCGCGATGTCGATATCGATCAGGCGCTGAAGACAAGGCAGTTTTATCAACTTTGGATCGTTCTCTGTTTCAACGTTACAGCAGGCATCGGCGTGTTAGGCGTCGCGAAGACCATGATGAGCGAAATATTCGGCAGCTCTCTCCCAAGCATCGTCGATGGAGCATTTGCCGGAACCTATGTTGTGATGATCAGTGTTTTCAATATGATTGGGCGATTCTTCTGGGCGAGCACATCCGATTACATCGGGCGGCGTAATACATATTGGATATTCTTTGGTCTCGGAATCTTGCTTTATTGCTCGATACCATTTTGCGCCCAACGCGTCAGTGCCGATCCGAGCGTCGTCTGGCTGGTCTACTTCTATGCGGCCAGCATGATCATATTCACCATGTACGGCGGCGGCTTCGCGACAATTCCTGCGTATCTCGCAGATGTATTCGGCACCAAGTATGTCGGCGGTATACACGGTCGGCTGCTCACGGCCTGGAGTACAGCAGGCGTACTGGGACCGCTGGCTATCACGTCATTGCGGGAAACCTCCATCAACAGAGCTATTTCAGACCTGGTCACAAACATTGACCCCGCCATTTTTGCGTCGAAATTTGGCGCGAGTATCGATCAACTCGAGACGCTGGTCGCACAAAAGAGCGTCACGATTGCCAAGCTAATGGAAATTGCGCCGCCTGGAACTGTAGATCCGACCAGCAGCCTGTACAACACAACGATGTATCTGATGGCCGCGTTGCTTTTCGTCGCTCTGCTTGCCAATGCCGCTATGCGACCGGTCATGGAAAAACATTACCTCCCAATGGGTGGCACGGCCAACAATTCGGAAGACTAGCCAGATGGCAGCAAGATAAACCGTTGCGCCTGTCGCGTGGCCAATTCGGAATATAGTTCGAAGGTCAAATAAAATCAGAATGCAAACTTGGGGAAATTCATGGGCAGCAAGGGAAGCAATAATCTGTCTTTCAGTCTATTCATTGGATCGGGTATCGCGCTTTTTAGCATGAGCTTCGTACATTCACAAAACGCTTTAGGAGATGGGATAATGACACAAGTAAGAGAGAGCGTTTCACTTAGTGCTGCACCGGCGGATGTTTGGTCATACATTGGCGACTTCGACCGATTAGATTCCTGGCATCCGGCGGTGGCTGCGAGCGAGACGAGTCAGGATGGTGCATCAAGAATCCGCCATCTTACGCTCGGTGACGGTAGCATTATTGTCGAACGGCTTGATTCGCACGACGACGAGTCGCGAAGCTACACCTACACAATCGTGGGTGCAGGCCCGTTGCCGGTCCGAAATTATCAATCCACGATCGAAGTAATTCCGGATGGCACAAACGCGCGAGTTACGTGGTCGAGCGAGTTCGAAGCGCTCGGGGCCCCGGAGGCTGACGCGCAAGCGGCCATCTCCGGCGTCTATACAGGTGGTCTCGCCGCATTAATTGAAAAATTCGGAGCTCCCTAGCCAATATATTTTATGAAGTGAGTTTAATAATGCGAATTCTGGTAATTTTTCCGATCATGTTTTTGGCGGCCATCGCGCCTGCGCAAGACGCCGTCGAGGCGGCAGGCAGTTGTGTTGTAATTCATGAAAACAGCGAAGCGGACGGCGAAAAAATGGTCACATGCTTCGAAAACATATCCCTGGAACGAACCTCATTCGAATCAGGTGTTTGCCAGTGGAAGACCGAGGCACAGGCTGCGACACAGGTGCAAACGACCACACAGTTCGTACCGCACTGCCCGACCTCATACAGCGCATATTGCGATCGGCTGGTTATGGGACCGAAGATGGTCGCACCGGTAAAAATCTTCTTGTACGACCGGTCTGACGATGTGTTGGAACGAGCACGCAAGCAATGTCTCGGCGGCGGTGGCACGTGGCATCCAAACGACGAGGAATCCGAGTAAACGCCGGCGGAAAAGATGTAAAGCGGTGATTAGGTAGTAGTACCTATGGAGTCTAAAAACCAGCCGCACTAACCTGCATTCATGTTGAACATTCAATCATCCGCTGTATTCACCCGGCATATGCTGTTAGGTCTCATACTGACGCTGATGTCGTTTGGCGTGTCGGCAGAAGAACCTCTGCCATACAATGTTCAGGACGGCTTGGTGGATCAGTCAACCTACCTGGGGTGGCGGGTCTTCCACTCAGCATGTCACGGCTGCCATGGTGTCGATGCTACCGGTACCAGCGTTGCCCCGAATCTTGTTGAACAGATCAAGAGACTTTCGCTGCGGGACTTCAGCATCAAGGTGCTGTCCAGATATCGATTTACCGTCAGCGCGCAAGCCGCGGGCAGCGATGATAAAACCGAATTGCGTGAAGAATTTCTGCAACAAGTGTTGCGCGGCGAACGCGGCGATTTACTGATGCCCGCGTGGGAGAAAGATCCGAACGTCAAGCCACGCGTGCCGGATATTTACGCTTATCTGCGAGCCAGGGCCGACGGGGCGCTGGCGCCCGGGCGACCTGAAAGGCAGTCAGCAAGCAAGTAGACGAATTGCCTCGCCATTGGCGTCGTCAAATCTCGTCGTTTAAGTTTATCGAACTCGAATGCGATCGGTCCCCGGACAATGGCAAGCCGTTGGATACTTTGCCTTAATCTCAAGGTATATATATGATATTGCTTAATAAATTTACTATTGGCGTCGGTCACCAGACGACCCACTGCACTTGCATGCTTTTTCAATCTGCGACGGCGGCTGTGGAAAACTACCCTTGTTAGTGCGTCATAAGCTAGTATTGCCGCTGCCGCAATAACAAACAACAAACACGGAAATACGACGACAACAATAATGAGCACACAAACACGAGAGTCCCGCCAGAGCGGCGATTTGGCGTTTGTGTACTCATTAGAGGATGATTTCCCAAGGAACAAGAGCATGCGTCATGCGGTAATGATTCCCACTACCTTATCGTGGAGCCGAGTACTTCTGGCATTCATTTTCTTGAGTGCATGCGGCGAGGCGCCCGATACAGAGATTCAATCAGAAGAGTCAACGCCGGGCGACATGTCTTTGTCAGCGCCGAAAGAGGTGATTTGGCCGGAGGGTGGTGAACTCGTTTATGTCAGTAATGAGGACTCCGGCGATATTTACATTATATCGACGGAAAGCAGGCAGGTCGTGACCACCTTGAACGTTGGCCGACGGCCACGTGGCATCAGGGTCGGTCCCGCAGGAGAAAAAGTGTACGTGGCGTTATCCGGCTCGCCCAAATGTCCTCCAAGTCTGTCGGACGAAGACTGCGGAAAAAAAGTTACGGACAAAAGCAAGGATGGAATCGCAGTCGTCGACATCTTTACAGCCAAGCTGGAACGGGTGCTGCCGGGTGGATCAGACCCGGAACAATTCGACCTTAGTGCGGACGGCCGCCGGTTGTTCGTATCGAATGAAGATTCAGATCAGGCGACGATCGTCGATATCGCCAGCGGCGAAATTTTGAGAACAATACCGGTTGCCCGTGAGCCGGAGGGCGTTCGTGTCAGCCCTGACGGTACATTGGTCTATGTCACCGGTGAGACCGATCACGATGTTACAGTGTTGGACGCGAACAGCGGCGACATCATTGCGACGATCGGTGTCGGCCTGCGACCGCGTGACGTAGTATTCTCGGCTGACGGCTCGCGAGCGTTTGTCTCAGCCGAAGTAGGGCATTCAGTAACGGTGATCGACGTCAACGCGAACGATGTTGTCGCCACAATTGACCTCGGTGAGTCGGCGAAGCCGGTCGGCATGGCAGCGACCTCGGATGGGAAGCTTCTCTATGTGGCCAACGGTCGTGGAAAAACCGTATCGGCAATCGATCTGGATACGCTTGAAATTATTGGCACGGTCGAGGTCGGTCCCAGGGCCTGGGGTATCGCGCTGACCGCAGACGAGCGATTCCTGTACACGGCGAATGGGCCTTCGGACGATGTTACTGTAATCAACACCGAATCGATGGAAGTGCTTGCAAAAATTAAAGTCGGTGAATCACCGTGGGGTGTCGCTATCGGACCAAACCCCCGACGTACTCCATAGGATTTATGACGATCGTGTAGCAGCCCGCCGGTGCAGCCAGCCGTCGAGTCCCCAGATATTGCCGGCGCGGGCGAAGAAAAACGCCACGACTGCAACGATCGTCAATAACTTAAGTCCGTGTCGGGAAAACGGCAAACCCAGTGCGGCGATTTCATAGACGACGAGAAGAAAAAATCCTCCAACTGCTGATGTTCTGGTCAGTAGGCCGAACGTCAGTCCAATACCAACAAGCCCTTCACCGATGGCAGTCAAATGCGCGAACATTTCCGCGTTCGGTATTACGGCGTGCTGCAGAACATCGCGGCACCAGGCTAGTGGATTGACTTCTGCGTAGCCCTCCAGGATATGTGGCATTGTTTCGATCCAGCGCTGGGAGGCCATTGGCGCCGGCAGTATTCCGCCGAGCAGTAACCATTTGGTACCAATAGCTTTGATGAACCACGCGCCGGTAAAAATCCGGAATATCGCAAGCCACCGATCCGCGTGTCGCATCGCATTGGTAGTTCTCTCGGACAAGTTATTGATTGATTGAAAAGACACGTCAGCGTACCTGCTTGGGATTCATTTTGTGTATCGTTATTTCTTGTTAAGCACTTCGATAATGTGCGCAATTTCATATGCCCTTGTCAATGCCATGATATCCGTTGTGCATGAAATAGGCATTTTGCCGGTGTTTTCCCACTTGCGAATGTCGTAATCTTAAAATAAACGAATTCGAAGCGGGAATACTGATGGACAGATCCAAAGGTGGTGACTGTACAAGGAGAGCACTCGTCTTTTTCCTGGCGTTGTACATGACACTGTCTGTAAACAGTTCAGCTGCACAGGAAACCGAAGAAATAGAAGAAATTGAGGTTATAGGAATAACACCGACACGCGGCGTCGGATTGCCCGAAGAATTGATACCGGCCAACGTCCAAAGGGCAACCAGCGACGATCTGGCTCAGAGTCAGTCCCTCGATCTGACCGAATTCATGTATCGAAACCTCGGCAGTGTGAATATCAATGCAGCACAGAATAACCCTCTGCAACCGGATATTCAGTACCGCGGATTTGCTGTCTCACCGTTGCTTGGGCTGCCGCAGGGAATTGCGGTCTATCAAGACGGCGTCCGCATCATGGAACCATTTGGTGACACAATTAACTGGGAACTCATACCGGAGTCCGCTATTGCCAGCATCAATTTGATCGGGGGCGCCAATCCTCTGTTTGGACTGAATGCTCTGGGTGGTTCCTTAATCGTCGATACCAAGGACGGATTCAGCCATCCGGGTTATCGCGGCGAACTCTACGGTGGATCATTCGGTCGCGTAGTAGGTCAGGCGGAAGCCGGCTGGAATAATGACGTGTTCGGGTATTTCGCGACGGCAAACTACTTCGACGAAGACGGCTGGCGCGATCAATCACCTTCGGACGTCAAGAGTTTCTTTGGCAAGGCCGGCTGGCATGGCGAAGACAGCACCATCAATATCGGATTTACTTATGGTGACGGCAAATTGACTGGAAATGGCCCTGCTCCCGTGCAACTACTGGAGATCGACCGTAACGCTGTTTTCACGTTACCGGATATCACTGAAAACGATATGAAAATGGTGATACTAGACGGCACGCACTGGATCAATGACACGATGTTGCTATCTGGTAACGTCTTCTATCGCGACATCGATACCAATGCATTCAACGGTGACGGAACGGAATTCGAGAACTGCGATATCGCGGGCGAAGAAATTCTGGTGGATGAATTCGAAGACCTGGACGGCGATGATGCGTGCACCGAAGTAGACGACTTCGAAATTGTGCTGGATCAGGACGGAAATCCATTCCTGGATGCTGCCGTCTTCGACGCCATCAACAATGTCGGCGCGCTTCAGCAGGAATCCCGTGGGGGTTCTTTGCAACAGACAGTCCTGAATAGTCTTTTTGGTCGCGAGAACCGCTTGATCTTCGGTGCCGCGTACCAGCAAGGTGAGGCCGATTTTCGTTCGGTCGTTGAGGTGGCCTCATTGCAACAGGACCGGAGCACGCTGGGCACCGGGCGCTTCGTCCCCGACGAGGCAACCCAGGTCTCAACGCAAACCAGTACATGGTCGCTCTATTTCACCAACATTCATAATCTGAGCCAGGATGTGGCCGTGACCGTTGCAGCGAGATTCAACTCGACCCAGATCGATATAGACGATCTCTCCGGCGATCAGCCCGAGTTAAATGGAAGTCATCAGTTTGATCGATTCAACCCGGCCATAGGCCTGACCTGGCAGGCGACGCCGTCACTAAATATGTATGCCAGCTACAGCGAATCTTCACGGGCTCCGACTCCGGTGGAACTTACCTGCGCCGATCCCGACGCCCCATGCAATCTCCCCAACGCCTTTCTCGCCGATCCACCGTTGGAGCAGGTTGTTGCCAGGGGCTTCGAAGGTGGCCTGCGGGGACAGATCGATCAAGTAGGCGGCACAGATGACGGTTCCGTGAACTGGAATGCCGGTGTGTTTCATACCACGAATAAAAACGACATCATTTTTCAAAGTACCGGCGGCGTGTCAGCCAATGAAGGATTTTTCGATAATGTCGGCGATACCATTCGCAGGGGCATCGAAGTCGGACTGAATGGCGACTATGGTCGGCTAAACTGGTTCGTCAACTATGCTTTTGTCAATGCGGAATTTGACAGTCCCTTTACCGCCACCAGCCCGAATCATCCTTTTGCGAATGACGATGGTGAAATCGACGTAGAAAAGGGTGATCGCATTCCCGGTATTCCGGAACATACTTTCAAGTTTGGCACGAACGTCGCCACTACGCCTCGACTAACGTTGGGCGGCGAAATCATCTATAACTCAGGCCAGTTCCTGCGGGGTGACGAAGCAAATCTGCTCGATGAAACGGATGACTTTGCCGTCGTTAATCTTCGTGGCGAGTACAAGATCAACGATACGGTATCGATATTTGCCAAATTGGAGAACCTGTTCGATACCGAATACGAGACCTTTGGCTTGCTGGGCGAACCAGACGAGATCCTGGGACCTGAATTTGACGATCCCCGGTTTCTGGGACCGGGCCCGGAGCGGGGTGCCTGGGTTGGCATACGGGTCAACAGCGGAGACTAATCAGATAGCGTGCCGGTTGAAACGGCAACCCAAAGCATACGTTCACATGCGTTGCCGATTCCGCTAGGCTAGAGGCGAGCGAACAGAACAGCAATTACAGGCCACACCAGGAGTATTTTATGGCAAGTCTCTACGGCGAGTCTCATCGAGAGCTCCAGGACGCATTTGGCGCGAGACAACTGGCTGACATCGTTGAGCGAGCCGTGCTTCGAGAGCAGATAGGTGAGCCAGAAAGAGCATTCATCGAAAGTCGGGATATGTTCTTTCTGAGCACCGTCGATCACAGGGGTCGACCCACTGTTTCGTATAAAGGTGGCGGTCCTGGATTTGTCAAAGTGATTGACGAGAATACAATCGCATTTCCCAGTTACGACGGCAATGGGATGTACCTTTCGATGGGGAACGTAAATGGCAATAGCAATGTAGGCCTGCTGTTCATCGATTTCGAGAATCCCCATCGAATAAGAGTGCAAGGTAACGCGTCTATTCAAAAGGACGACCCGTTACTCGCTGAGTACAATGAAGCGGAGATGATTATTCGCGTTCAGGTTACTGAAATTTGGAAGAACTGTCCGCGATACATCCACAAATATCGAAAGATTGAACCGTCCAAATACGTGCCGCTAGATGCCAAAGAGACGCCGATGCCGGACTGGAAGCGACTGGACATACTGCAGGACAGTCTGCCGGCCAAAGACCAGGGAAAGGCAGCGAATCACGGGGGAATGTTGACGATGGAGCAACTTCAGGCATTGGAGCAGAGGGACGACTGAAATTCCGGTCGATTCCGATTCAGTTTTCGAGTGCTGATACCTGCATTAATTGGTAGAGCGCCTCATTCGTAATGAGGAAGTCCTTGGTTCGAATCCGAGTACCGGCACCACAAATTCAACTACGTGCGCATGGCCGAAATCTTCCCGCTCTGTCGTGCCCCGGATTTACCCCGTTTTCGATCGTCTATTGCAGGCTGGTGTAGTCATCTAGACGCGCATACATAATGGGCGCGTCGTAAATGACGAGTCCCGTATCATCAGGGTCCGCCTGCGGTCTAGGGTAGATATTGGACGGTTCCGTAACACTCTCGTCGTAATGCGCGTTCCGATCACACTCTTCCTGGACGAGCGCTGCCGACGGCAACCAGCTGCCGGTTAAGATCGTTCATCAGAAAGATCTGTTCCTTTCTATCAGCTTTCAGTTGCGATAGCCGCTTGTACCTGTTCCTCGGTGTTGCCAACCACCTGCCTGGTGCAGCGCTGAATCTCCTGCCTGTCCCACGGGTCTGCAGGAAACATGCTGGAGAGCTTTTCGCAGGACTCTTTCGCGGTGCTCCCGATGCGTGCCTCAAGTTCGGTTACATCTGCTTGCTTGCTAAGATCAAGGTCGGCAAAGCTAACCTGCCGCGTGAGCTCGATGACTTCGAACTTGGCGCCAATCGAGGCTGGCCCTCCGACTTGACGGCGCACAATTGGTGCTTCGATCACGATCTCTTCTATCTCTTCATCGGCCTGCTGAGCAATGGCCGGATCGGTTGTAATGACAAGCCCGGTCGCGGCGAGGGCTAAGAAGGGCATTGAAACAAACGAAAATGTCAATCTTGGATTCATGTTTGACTCCTTTATACGTACGCTATTCATAACGCACGTATAGCGAGGTGTTCGGATACAACTTCGGCAGCCCGGCGATCTTAGAGTCCTTCGTAGCGTCGCGGGCGACGTCGCGGAGGAGGCGAGGACCCGTAACTTTGCGTCACTGACTTTTGCCAGCTTTGCCCTTTCGGAACCACGTCTATCGTATTTACGCCGATTTGCATATCTGTCAATTCGGAATAATGCGTAGGTGGTTTGACGCATCCCTGGCATTTGTGTGATTTCCAGCTGTCGGTGCTCCTGCATGGCATCTCCGCAATATTGGTGCAAACCACGATGTTCCCGACAGAATGGGACGCTAAACTTGGGCAGTGAATCTCTTGGAAAGAACACGCCTGATCGCCCATCTGCTCCGTTGGCGTCTGACCTGGAGCAGGCGGGATATTGATTATTGTCCAAAACACAAGCCGCACAAGGACCCGGGAAGAAATCTATCGGACAAATTCGTGAGCGCTCGGGAGGCGGCGGGGCTTATTCCCGACGGCGCGACCGTGCTGTCTTGCGGCCTCGCCAGTCACGCACGGTGCTCGATATTCTATTGGGCACTCCGTGAACTTTTCGAACAGACGGGGCACCCGAGCGCGTTGACGTGGCTATCCGTCGGTGCGCAGGGCGGTCGCGGGAAGATACCAGGAACGGTCGAGGAGCTCGGTATCCCGGGTCTGCTGCAGTGCTACATCTCGGGTCACCTCGAGACGGCCAAGTCACTACTTCGCCTTGCAGATGAGGGTGAGCTGGAGCTCCAGACACTGCCCCAGGGCGAGATGACCTGGCTCATTGAGGCGCAAGGCCGTGGCGAATATACCGTCACGAGCGACACGGGAATCGGCACTTTCCTCGACCCCCGCGTTGGTCGGGGCTCACGCGTAACACCGAAGACACAGGAAAATCTGATCGAGCTCGTAAATGGGGACGCACTGGGCTTCAGCCTTCCGCGGATCGACGTTGCCGTCGCGAACCTTCCCTACGCCGATGTAGACGGGAATATCTATTTTCAGGACAGCGCCAGCCTTACCGAGAGCATCGAGGCGGTGCGGGCAGCACGGCACAACGGCGGCAAGGCATTGATCACAGTCTGCGACATCATCGACGAGGACCACGACGCCGTCGGGCTACCTGCCGAGTCGATCGACGCCATCGTAGTCAACCCCTACAACGAGCAGACCGGC
>Ga0255053_10000669_pt1 | contig 19060 bp, 17 predicted proteins | sample JV7_2_22_MG_FD_188635 | JGI IMG/M metagenome (GOLD analysis project Ga0255053, IMG submission 188635) | Seawater microbial communities from Jervis Inlet, British Columbia, Canada - JV7_2_22 | ecosystem: Environmental > Aquatic > Marine > Inlet | place: Canada: British Columbia | collected...
CCATCAATCCCAGCCTGCAGCCGTCGTTGACGCCGCGCAATCCGATGGCAGAACTGGATCCGATCGGGCTCGCTTACGAGACGCCGTTCGTACTTCTTACAAGTAAAAATATTCCGGCTAGATCGTTCGCTGAATTCCTCGCTTATGCGAAGGAAAAGCCTGGCCAGCTCAACGTCGCCAGTTCCGGAAACGGGGCGGTCAACCATCTGATTCTCGAAATGGTCAGCCGGCGGGCCGGAGTGCAATTGATGCATATCCCTTACAAGGGGGCAGCGCCCGCCATCATTGACATTCTGGCCGGCAGGCTTGATGCCACCTTCGCGACGCCGCTCGATGCCGTTCCCGTTTCAGAGCAGGGTGCCGGTCAGATTCTCGCAGTTACGTCGAACAAGCGCGTCGCGCTTCTGCCGAACGTGCCTCCCGTTGCGGAAACCCTGCCCGGTGTGCAGGGCGTATTCTGGCAAGCCCTCTTCGTTCCAAAAGGAACACCGGAACCGATCATTACCAAGCTTGCAAACGCTTTGCGTATTGCGACCGAAGACGCTCAGTTGCGATCCAAGGTTGCCGAGCGCGGTGTAACCATGATGACAGGTGGCCCTGAAGAACTACGCGCATTCCTCAAGTCCGAGACCGATGATTGGGGGAAACTCATTCGCGAGGCTGGCATCAAGGTGGAATAGTCGGGGATTCCCGGATCAATCCGGATGCTATGGAAAAAATGGCGACCGCGGCTTTTCTGCCCGGTCGCCGATTCCGTTTTCGATACAAGCAGATCGTGTTGCTGGGAACTGCAAGCGGAACGATCTCAGCCGTGAGCAACTGCTCCTTAGGGGCGTCGGCGATATAGCAGCGTTGCGGTCATCTGCTGCACTTCGACGTCGTTCTGGTTTCGGATGCTCCGTTGCAGTGTAACAGAGCCGCGGTCCGGCTTCGACGAAGCGCGTGTTGCAGTCACCGTCGCGTATACGCGGATCGTATCACCATGTTTGACGGGCGTGACGATGCGCCAGTTCGTGATTTCAAGTAACGCCAGAAGAGTTCCGTCGTTAATGCCGCTCGCGTAGGTCAAGCCACCGGCAATCGCATAGATCAACGGGCCGTGAGCAATCGGCTCGCCAAACTGGGTTGACTTGCAGTACTCGCAATTGGTGTGCACTTCGTTGAAGTCGCCTGAGAGGCAGGCGAAGTTCACGATGTCGGTGGATGTTATCGTTCGGGCTGGGGTAACCAGTACTTTCCCGATCTCGAAGTCTTCAAAATACATCCCGCGAGGCTGATCCATGTCCGTTTCCTTGTGATTGGTCGGCATCAGGCAGCAAACTCTGTGCCAAGGTTACGTTTGCGGGAGCAGGCAGCCGCGTGCCCCGGCCGTTCAGCGATTGAGGTGGAGTCTGGCCCTTGAACTGATGAGGCCTGAAAGAATCTGTGGTGCGCTGCCGCAATACGGATGGATGGTCGAGCCCTTCGACGTTTTCTGTGTTGGCGGAAAACACAGGTGTCTTTGGCGAAGCCAATTGAGGCCAGCGGTTTCTTTGGAAACCTCAAGGATTCCTGCAGGTTTTCTTATTGGCACTCAACTTGCTGTCCTCCCGATGGGATTAAACGGGAGGTCATCACATGAAATTTCTTGCCACAGCAGCAGCGGCTGCGATTTGGATCGTAGCATCGTCGAGCTACGGCGTTGCACAATACTCGGATGATGTCGTCAAGATCGGCGTTCTTGACGATATGTCCGGGCCCTATGCCGACATTCAGGGGCCGGGCGATGTTGTCGCGGTCAAGATGGCCGTCGAGGATTTCGGCGGCAAGGTGAACGGAAAGCCGATCGAAGTGGTTTCCGGCGACCTTCAGAACAAGGTCGACGTCGGCAGTGCCATTGCTCGTCGTTGGTACGATGTCGACAAGGTCGATACCATTTTGGGGCTTGGCAACTCAGGGGTTGCTCTCGCTGTGCAAGGCATGTCCCAGGAAAAGAACCGGATTGCAATCACGACAGCAGCCGGATCGACCGCGCTAACCGGCAAGGCGTGCTCGCCAACCGGAATTCACTGGGTCTACGATACTTATGCGCTCGCGAACGGAACGGCGAGTGCAATCATGAAGCAGGGCGGCGGCGATAGCTGGTTCTTTCTGACGGCAGACTATGCATTCGGCCACTCGCTCGAACAGGAAACTTCGACGATCGTGAAGCGAAAGAACGGAAAAGTCGTCGGGGCCGTAAGGGCTCCGCTAAATTCGTCCGACTTCTCGTCTTTCATTTTGCAAGCCCAAGCCTCGAAAGCTCAGGTCATCGGGCTTGCGAACGCCGGCGCAGACACCATCAATGCAATCAAGACTGCGGCGGATTTTGGTGTCGTATCAGGCGGACAGAAGATGGCCGGTCTTCTGGTTCTGTTGACCGATATTCGTACGCTTGGGCTCACCGCCGCGCAGGGGCTGTTGTTCACGGAGGCCTATTACTGGGATCAGAACGACGAGACACGTGCTTTCTCAAAGCGGTTCGCTGAGCGCCACGGGGGCAAGCCGCCAACGATGTTCCAGGCGGGCATCTATAGCGCGGCGATGCACTACCTGAAGGCGGTGAAGGCCGCGGGTACGGACGAGACAAAGGCCGTGATGACACAAATGAGAAACATCCCGGTCAATGACTTTATGACCAAAAATGGCAGCATCCGCGAAGACGGCCGAATGATGCGCGACATGTATTTGCTTCAGGCCAAGAAGCCGTCTGAGTCGAAAGGGGAATGGGATCTCATGAACGTCATCGCGACCATTCCCGCTGATCAAGCCTTCCGGCCACTCTCGGAAAGCGAATGTCCGCTAATTAAGAAGTAAGGATCGATCGGGCGGAGGAGGGATGTTCTCTCGTCCGCCCGATGATTTCAAGCATCGTGAATTTCGCCCATTTCAGCGAGTTTCTTGTACAGAAATGAACGCGAAATCCCCAAGAGGGCTGCAGCTTTCTTCTTGTTGCCGCCGCACGCCGCAATAGCTTCCCTGATTTGCTCGTTCTGAAGCTCAGCAACGACGTTCTTGAGGTCGCGGGATGGAAGATCTCGCGGCGCTATGGGTGGCGGCGCCGCGCCCAAGCGAGCGGGCATTTGAGATAGATCCTCTACGCCGATGGTAACGCCGTCTGAAAAAACAAAGGCGCGTTCAATTTCATGCTGAAGCTGACGAATGTTACCAGGCCACGGCCTTTCAGCCAGCTCAGCCAATGCCGCTGCGCTGATATCCGGTACGGGCCTGGCGTGCCTGTATGCAATGTCATGCAGAAACTTCGTCGCCAGCAAGGGGATGTCTTCGATCCGTTCGCGTAGCGGGGGAAGTTCGATGACAATCGGCGATATGCGGTAGAACAGATCGAGCCGAAAGACTCCGCTCTCAACCGAGGCTTGCAAGTCCTTGTTGGTTGCAGAAACAAGACGAAAATCTACGGCTCGGGGACGATCTCCGCCGACGCGCTCCACAATTCGATCCTGCAGGACGCGAAGGAGTTTTGCCTGAACCTCAAGGGGCGTGTCGCCGATTTCGTCCAGGAAGATCGTGCCACCTTCGGCTTGTTCGAACTTGCCCTTGCGTCCTTTTTTGTCGGCACCTGTAAAAGCGCCGGCTTCGTAACCGAACAGTTCCGATTCCACCAGATTGGCAGGAAGAGCGGCAGCATTCACGTTGACCATCGAACGGTCGCGGCGCGGGCTGAGGTGATGAAGGGCGTGTGCGACGAGCTCTTTGCCCGTGCCGCTTTCTCCGCGAATAAGTACAGGGATCTCGAGTGGAGCGACCTTGATGATCTGCGCCCGGAGCCGCTGCACTGCGGTGCTCCCGCCAATGATGGCCTCTAACCCGTAGTCGCGGGATCGCAGGGTTTCGGTCTCGCGTTTGTAGAACTCAAGTTCTCCTTCGAGAGCTTTGACCCGAAGGCTGAGCGCCTCCAGCTGTTGAGGTCCTTTGAACATGACCCGTCCAATGGCGCCGATTATCTGGCCATCGCGCTTGATTGGGATGCGGGAGACGACGCGGTCAGATCCGCGCATGCGCTGGATGGAGCCGATTTCTGCTTTTCCGGAAGCAACGACTTCGTGCAGCCGGGTGTTGTCGATGACCTGCTCGACCGGTCGGCCAATTCCGTCTCCGGATTTAAGGCCGAAGAATGTTTCGTGAATGGGGGAAACGTAGACGAGGTGGGCATTTTTATCCACGACCGTCATTCCATCAAACGGATCGGTCAGCAGGTGCTGAAAAATATCCCAGGCAAAATCCACACTCCCGATGAAGTTAAGGAGTGCGTCTCCAGGAGCATTGCTGAAGACAAGGAGTTCGCCCTGTTCCATGGGAATGAGCAAAACTGTAAAAACCTTACGATCCAAATTCAGGGTCGTGAGGCGCTGATTGCGGATATCGCCCATCCACACCTTGTCTGTGGCCAGTGACTTGACACGCGGATCACTGCCTATGCCGACGGTCATCACCGGGCGATTTGTAGCGTCGGTCAGGACGACTCCGGCGACCGCGAAGTTCGTTGTTGCAGGCATTTCCTCTGTCCTTTTTGAGGACACATCAGCATGGCGATGAGGTCATCGCAAGGACATTTGTTGCCACGGAAGACACGAAGGATTTTCGATACCGTGGCTTTAAAAGGGAATCCGGCCCAATTCGCTCAAACGGTGTGTGAAGCTGGAGCTGGCACAGCTGTTGCTGTTGTAATGCCGTCCGATCACTCAGCAGCGGACACTTTGTTGCATTGCGAGAGGCTTATGAGACCGTTCCTCACCATCCATCATCCGGCGAGCACAAAGCGATACTACGAACGCGGCCTGTGGCGCACCGATACGTTTTACAGTTTGCTGACCGAGCATGCTGCGCAGCGGCCCGATGCGATTGCATTACAGGATGGCAAGCGCAAGTTGTCATGGTTGCAACTTTTGCGATGGGTCGACGGCGCAGCAGCGAATCTTCGGGAATATGGGCTGGTGGGCGGCGACCGGGTTTCGATCTGGATGTCCAACCGCGCAGAATCGATTGTCATGTTTCTGGCCTGCGCGCGTGAGGGCCTGGCCTGCAACCCTTCGCTCCACAAGACTTACACGTGCGCGGAGGTTGTGGAACTGTTGTCGTCGCTGTCCGCGCGTGCCTTCCTGACAGAACCGGGCTGGGGTGCGGATCGATCGCAGGTTGATCTCGACGCGATGCTGGTCCGTATACCGAGCCTGAAGGTCGTGTATACGCCGGAGGGATTTCCAGCCGCTGCTGCGAATGCGACGCCGCCTTGCTCGGACCCGGACAAGATCGCTTACCTCGCATTTACGTCCGGAACGACCGGATCTCCGAAATGTGTGATGCATTCGGATAATACGCTGCTTGCGAATGCACGCGATCTTGTTCGTGACTGGAACCACGGTCCTGACACCGTGCTGCTTTCGCTGTCGCCGATATCCCATCATATCGCCTGGGTCGGAGTGGCGCAGTGGCTCTTGACCGGCGGTCGCTTCGTTACGGACGATCCACCGGCGGGGATGAACCGGCTCGATTGGATTGCAGAGACCGGTGCGACATATGTTTTGGGCGTGCCCACTCATGCCATGGATATTCTGGCCGAGCAAAAGAGGCTTGGCCGCAGCAACCTCAGCAACGTCTCGGTCTTCTACATGGCGGGAGCCCCCATACCGCCATCGGTGGCGATGGCATTCGTCAAGCAGGGCGTTAAGCCGCAAAATGTCTACGGAATGACCGAGAACTCATCTCATCAGTACACTCATCCGTCCGACGCCACCGAAACCATCGTGGGTTCATGCGGCCGAGGAGGGCAGGCTTATGAGGTTCGTCTATTCGATCCGAATGATTCCGACAGGGAAATCGGTCCCGGCGAGGTTGGCCATATCGGCGGGCGCGGTGCCGCGCTGATGCTCGGCTACTTCAACAACCAGGCTGCCACCGAAAGCAGCTTCAACAGCAACGGATGGTTCTTGTCGGGCGATCTCGGAATCATGGACGACAAGGGGAATCTGCGCATCGAAGGCCGTCTGAAGGATCTGATCATTCGGGGTGGCCATAACATTTATCCCTCGCACATCGAAGACATCGCTGTTCGTCACAAGGATGCCGGTCGGGTTGCAGCGTTTCCCGTGCCTGACGATCGGTTGGGTGAGCGGGTCTGCATCGCGGTCTCTGGCTCCATTGAGGCTCAGGAATTGATTGATCATCTGCGACGTCAGGGACTCTCGAAATACGACATTCCGGAATATTTCCTGCGTGTCGACGAGTTTCCTCTGACCGCAAGCGGGAAAATTCTCAAGCGCGAGCTTGTCCTTCGAGTCAGGCGAGGGGAGCTGAAGCCACTGCCGGTTCGAAACGAGACTGTCGCGAAGACGGCTTGAGAGGAACAAAGTCAGCCATGCGTCCTCTTGAGAATATCAGGGTCATCGATTTCAGCACGCTCCTTCCAGGGCCGCTTGCTGGCTTGATACTGACCGAGGCCGGTGCGCAGGTTATCAAGATCGAGCGTCCCGGTACCGGGGATGAGATGCGCAGCTATGAGCCGAAGGTTGGAGAGGACAGCGTCAACTTCGCGCTTCTCAATGCCGGCAAGGAAAGTATCGCGATCGATCTGAAAGCAAGCGATGCGTTCACACGCCTGCGGCCACTGATCGAACAAGCCGATATTGTGATCGAGCAGTTTCGTCCAGGTGTCATGGATCGGCTGGGATTCGGTTACGCCGATCTCAAACGGATCAACAGCCGGTTAATTTACTGTGCCATCACGGGATGGGGACAGACTGGGCCGAAGGCGCTCGTCGCCGCTCATGATCTGAACTACATGGCCGAGGCGGGCATTCTCGGGTTGAGCGCGGGCAGCGATGGCGCGCCGGTATTGCCGCCTGTGCTGGCCGCCGACATTGCGGGAGGGGCTTATCCCGCGGTGATGAACATTCTTCTGGCTCTCAGGCGCCGCGATCAGACAGGTGAAGGCACATATCTCGACATCGCAATGGGCGAAAACCTTTTGTCCTTCGTCTACTGGGGCATTGGAAATGGAATCAGCGTCGGCATGTGGCCCGGTGGCGGCGATGCGCTCGTGACCGGTGGAAGTCCGCGCTATCAGATTTACGCGACCGCTGACGGTCGGTATTTGGCGGCTGCACCCCTTGAGGAAAAATTCTGGAACAATTTCTGTTCGATCATCGGTCTCACCGGCGACATGCGAAGCCCGAGCGCTGATCCGAAGGCTGCGATTGCAGCCGTTGCTGCGATTATCAAGCGAAAGTCGGCAGCAGCATGGAAAGCAGAATTTGAAGGGCAGGACGTTTGCTGCTCCATCGTCGCGCGGCTGGAGGAAGCCGTCGCCGATCCGCACTTTGCCGCCAGAAAAGTATTCGGCCGGAATCTGAGCGTGGCGGGGAAGGCCGTCCCTGCGCTGCCGCTTCCTGTGGCCGATGCTTTCCGCGCCAAAACAACTAACCCGCCACCGCGTCTCGGCGCGAGCACCGCGAAACTTCTCGCCGAGTAAGGAAGAATTGAATGCGGGCCTATCAAGTCGTCGAGCATGGCGATCCGTCGTCACTCCAATTGAACAAGGTCGCCGATCTGGTACCGGGTAAGGGACAGATCCTCATCGGCGTGCGGGCTGCCGGAATCAATTTTCCGGATGTGCTCGTTGTCTCGGGAAAATATCAGGTGCTTCCCAAACGCCCCTTCACGCCTGGAAAAGATCTCGCTGGTGTGGTGCTGAGTGTCGGTCAGGATGTGAAGCAGTTCACTGCAGGCGACAGGGTTTTGAGCCACGTCGAACATGGTGCCTTTGCCGAGCAGGCGCTGGTGACGCCAGAGCAGACGTTCAAGCTGCCCGACGCGTTGGGGTTCCCGCAGGCCGCCGCGATGGGTCTGGTCTATCAAACAGCGTACCTCGCTCTGGTCGATCGCGGACAGTATCGCAAAGGCGAGACGGTTCTTGTCGGTGGTGCTGCGGGCGGCATCGGTCTCGCCGCGGTCCAGATTGCCAAGGGGCTTGGGGCGCGTGTCCTCGCTGCGGTTCGCACGTCCGAAGAGGCGGCGTTTGTGAAGAACAACGGCGCCGATCATGTGATCGATGTGTCCGGGTCCGATCTCAAGGATAGCTTGCGCGCTCAGGTGCACGCGGCAACAGGCGGTGTCGGCGCGGATGTCGTGCTCGATCCGCTCGGAGGTGAGTTCTTCGGGGCTGCGTTGCGCGCCATGGCGTGGTGCGGCCGACTGGTCGTCATCGGCTTCGCGGCCGGCGAAATTCCAAGCCTCAAGGCGAATTACCTCCTGCTCAAGAATATCAGCGTTTGCGGACTCCAGTGGAGCGACTATCGCGATCGGGCTCCGAAGCGTGTCGAGGAAGTGCAAGCTGACATTTTTCGTCTCTGGCGGGTCGGAGCAGTCAAACCGCAACTGATGAAAGAATATCCGTTCAATGAGCTCCCGGTCGCGCTCGACCTGATCGGGCAAGGCAAGGTGCGCGGCAAGGCGGTTGTCGTGATGGACGTGACGTAAGGCCGTGCGCACGGATGAAAAAGAATCTGCGATGAAGCCCCTTAGCGCCACAGCAACGAAAATAAACCCGATAGACGCCCTGCCGGTAAGGGCGCTGGCACAGGGTTTCAGCCTTCTTGAGGGTGTGCGTGTTGTCGATCTGACGACGTCGGTCGCTGGGCCATCGGCGACCATGCTACTCGCGGACATGGGAGCGGAAGTTCTCAAGATTGAGCGCCCCGAAGGCGGCGACGATGCCCGCGCATGGGGGCCTCCATTCCTTGATGGAGAGTCGCTTTGGTTCCTGAGCGTCAACCGCAACAAGAAAAGCATCGCGCTGGATTATTCGCAGCCGGAAGGGCTGAACGTCCTCCATCGTTTGGTTCGTCTGGCCGATGTCGTGGTCGTCAATCTGCCGCCCCGCGTTGCGCGCAAGCTGAAAGTCGACGCGGATTCTTTGCGATCAGTACGGTCCGATCTGGTCTACGTCTCAATCACGGGATTCGGCCTGAAGGGCGAGCGTGCGGACTGGACTTGCTATGATCTCATAGCCGAGGGCTACTCGGGCATCATGGACATTACCGGCGCTGCCGGTGGTGAGCCGCAAAAGATAGGCGCCCCGGCAGCCGACATGCTTGCCGGACAGGATGCTGCCTTCGCGACAGTGTCGGCGCTTTTCTCGCGACAGCGAACGGGTGAAGGCCATGTGATCGACATTGCGCTTGTCGATTCCACGACGCGGTTTTTGTCGTGCCGGATCTTGCCTTATCTGGGCTCCGGCGATGTTCCGACCCGGTCGGGCGGAAAGGACAGTGTCATTGCGATTTATCAAGCCTTTGAAACCGCCGATGATCCGATCACGCTCGCTCTTGGTAACGACAACCTTTGGCGGCGTTTCTGGGAAGCTGTCGGTCAGCCCGAGGTTGCCGAGGAATCAGGTTTGCGTACCAACGCAGATCGCCGGCAGCAACGACAAGGCATCGTCGCGAGAATCGAAAAAATCCTGCGTGAAAGGCCTCGCGATCATTGGCTGACGTTGTTCCGTTCCGCGAGAATTCCGTCGGGTCCGATCAACAGCATTGATCAGGTCGTCGCGGATGAAGTGCTGCTGGACAGGGGTATGTTTTACCAGATTGCCGGTAGCGGCCGCGCTGTGCCTCAAGTTGGCACCGGCATTCATATCGACGGCATGGCCAATTCGCCTCGTAGTGCGCCACCGCGCCTCGGCGAACACACCGACACCATTCTCCGTAACATGCTCGGAATGGATGAGGCCGAGCGCGCCAGACTCAGAACAGTCAATAACCAGAGGAAAAATCATGACGTTTGAAACCATCATCTACCAAGAGGACGGCCCGATCGGAACAATCACGCTGAACCGGCCGGACGACGGCAATAAGTTCAATGCCACGATGTGTCATGAGATCCGGGATTGCATCAACAACATCCGCCGCGAAACGCGCACCAGGGTCATCGTGCTCACCGGGGCGGGAGACAAGTTTTTCTGCATAGGGGGACGCAAGGATGGAATGGAAGATTCCATTCTCTACGCCGGCGTTCTTCCGACACTCGAAATGTATGAAGCGATCGACCGACTTCAGAAGCCGGTGATCGCCAGCGTTAATGGCTTCGCGGTCGGCGGCGGAAACGTGCTGCAGGTGGTCTGCGACCTGACCATCGCCAAGGAAAGCGCGATTTTCCGTCAGGTTGGCCCGATGATGGGATCGTTTGATGCAGGTTACGGCACCTGGTATCTCGAAGACCTCGTTGGCAAGAAGAAAGCCAAGGAGATGTGGTACTGCAACCCCAAAATCTCCGCCCGCGAAGCGCTCGAGATCGGTCTGATCAACAAGGTCGTGCCGGACGACAAGCTGAAGGAAGAGACACGGAAGCTTGCACTCGATGTCGCTGATCGCGGTCCGTTTGCTCTGGCCTCGATCAAGGCGGCATTCAACGCACGGCATGGCGGCGTGTCCGGCCTCGCGCGTGTGTCCCACGATTTGCTGCTCCGTCCTTATCTCGACACCGATGAAAGCCACGAACTGTCGGCTTCGTTCGGTGAACGTCGCAAGCCCGACGCCAGCAAGTTTGGGAAGTAATGGTGGCCGCTCAGGCCTCAAGAAAGCAAATCCATGTCTGTCGAATTGACCAAACTCGATGACTGCGCATTGCTCCGGCTCAACCGGCCGGAGGCGCTGAACGCCCTGTCGTTTTCAATTCTGAACGAGATCGCGGCCGCGCTGGATGACGTCGCCAGTTGGAAGGTCCGCGCGCTCATCGTGACTGGCGCCGGGGAAAAAGCCTTCTGCGCCGGCGCGGATATCAAGGAGTTGCGCGGCAGGTCGATGACCGCTCGCAAGCGCGGAGCGGAACTCGGGCAGGCGACATTTGCGAAACTTGAGCGGCTTCCGTTTCCCTCCGTTGCGGCCATCAATGGCTTTGCATTCGGAGGCGGGCTGGAATTTGCGCTTGCGTGCACGTTCCGGCTGGCGACGCGCAACGCCAAGCTGGGACTTCCGGAAATCAAGCTTGGTCTCATCCCCGGCTACAGTGGCACGCAGCGTCTGCCACGGATCATTGGTGAGGCAAGGGCTCTTGAGATGATCATGCTGGGACGCACGGTGGCGGCCGAGGAAGCCGAACGCATCGGGCTTGTCCATCGGCTGGTTGAGGGCAGCGCCGTCGAGGGAGCTGTCAACTTCGCGAAAGAGTTCGCATCGTTCAGCTTGCTTGCGCTGGGTCTGGCGCGCGAAGCCGTCACACGGGCGCTCGATGTTCCAATTCATGAGGGGCTGAAAATCGAGACGGATCTGTCGACACTCGCGTTCAGCACTGCGGATGCCGAGGAAGGCATGGCCGCATTTACGGAAAAACGGAAGGCGATGTTTAGAGATGAGTAATGGACAAATCATTGTCACCGGAGCGAGTCGGGGTATCGGCGAAGCGATCGCGATCGAACTGGATCGCCGGGGGTTTCAGGTTGCAGGCCTGTCGAGGAGCGGGTCGTGTTCGGTCGGGATCGGCATCGTTTGCGACATGACCGACGAGATCTCGATCGCCAAAGCCATCGCCAAGGTCGCTGCAAACGGTTCGATCGTCGGATTGGTCAACAACGCCGGCGCGCATGAAGCAAAGCCCAGCGCTGAATTGTCACTGTCCGAATTCGAGGCGGCCATGAGGCTGAATGCTTCGGCCGTCCTGGTTGGATGTCGGGAAGCGTATCCTCACCTCAAGGAAACCGGTGACAGCCTGATCGTCAACATCGGATCGTTTTTCGACAAGCTCGCAGTCGCTGAAAATCTGGCCTACTGCGCCTCCAAAGCCGCCGTCGGTGCCATCACCCGCTGCCTTGCGTCCGAGTGGGCAAAGGACGGCATCAAGGTGCTCGACATTGCTCCGGGCTACATCGAAACCGAACTGAATCGTGATTTTCTTGCCAACGAGAAAGTGCGGAGCTGGCTGAAGCGGCGTGTTCCGATGGGGCGACCGGGCACAGCCAATGAAGTCGCGCGACTGGTCGGTGCCTTGTATTCCGAAAAGATAGGTTTCCTGACCGGCGAGACGATCTACATGGACGGCGGTCAAGGAGCCAACCTCTGATGAAGGTCTTCGAGCAACTCGAGCGCAGCCGGAGATGGGAGCCTGATGAGCGTCTCCTGCTCGATCAGGTCGACCGGCTGGTCGCGGATATCATCGCGCCGAATGCCGCGCGCATCGACGCAACCGGAGAGTTTCCCTGGGCGAATGTCGAGGCCATCAACAGGCTCGGCCTAAACACGATTTTCATTCCCGAAGCCTATGGCGGCGCGCCGATGTCGTTCCGGCTCTATCTCGCCGTCGTCAGGCGGATTTCGGAAGCGTGCGCGTCGACGGGCATCATCTACGCCACGAACTTTCACGCCATGAAACCTTTGATCGAGTTTGGTTCGGAAGAGCAAAAGGCCAGGCTGCTGCCTTGCATCGCGGAGGGAGGCCTCGCTTCGCTGGCGATCACGGAGGAAGCAGCAGGCTCCGACGCCACCGGCATGAAAACCAGCTTCCGCCCGGACGGCGACAGCATCGTCGTTGATGGGTCGAAGTTGTTCATCACGAGCGGTGACGTTTCCGATCGGATTCTGCTGTTCGGCAAGTACTCCGAAATCGAAGATGCCAAGAAATCGATCTCGGTGCTGGTTCTTGAGAAGGGCACGCCCGGCTTCGAAGTTGTCCGGCTTGAAGACAAGATGGGCCACCGGGGATCATCGACGGCCTCGCTGAGATTCAATGGCTGCCGCGTTTCGCGCGCAAACCTGATCGGAAATCCCGGTGACGGTCTCAGCATTTTGCTCGGTTCGTTGAACAGGTCGCGTCCAAGTGTGGCCGCGCACGCCTTGGGTATCGCGACCGCCGCATTCAAGGACATGACGGCCTACATGAATGAGCGGCGGCAGTCCGGCCGCAGGATTGTCGATTTCCAGGCCAATCAATTCATGATTGCCGATTTGGCCACCGACCTTGCCATGGCCGATTGCTGGCTTGATTACCTTGCCGACCTGATCGAGGCCGGTGCGGATGATTTCGGGCTCGAGGCATCCATGGCCAAAATGCGGGCATCGGATCTCGCGATGCGGGCCGCGACAGAGGCCGTTCAAATGCACGGCGGCTACGGCTACTGCCGCGACTACCGCGTCGAGCGCCTGATGCGCGATGCAAAAATAACCCAGATCTGGGAAGGCACAAATCAGGTGCACCGCCAACTCATCGGACGGAGTTTTGCGACAAAATGAAAAAGCAGATCAAAACGGTCGGCGTTTGCGGCGCAGGCGGAACCATGGGGGCGGGCATCGCGCTCGTCGCTGCGCGTGCCGGCTTCCGCACCATTTCCTACGATATGAAGAGCGACACTCTTGAGCGTGCGGAAAAGCAATCCGCCGCCTTCCTGGGTAAGTCCGTCGAGCGGGGGAAATTGAAGGCAGAAGAGCGCGACTCGATCCTCTCCGCCATGAGCCTCACCACGAAGATCGAAGACCTCTCGGCGTGTGACCTTGTGATCGAAGCGGTCTTCGAGGACCTCGCGACCAAGCGAGATCTGTTGAAGCGCCTTGATGCGGTCTGCGCTAAGGACACCATCTTTGCGTCGAACACGTCGACATTGTCGATCACCGAAATCGCTTCGGGATCGAGCAATCCTGAGCGTGTTGTCGGGATGCACTTTTGTCTGCCGGCTCAGTTGATGAAATTGATCGAGATGTCACCCGGCATCCTGACATCGGATGAGACGTTTCAGACAGCGTGGCAATGGACCGAAGGTTGCAAGCAGATCCCCGTGAAAACGCAGGACAAACCGGGCTTTATTCTCAACGCACTGCTTGTCCCGTTTAACAACGATGCTATCCGCGCCGTCGAAGCTGGCGTTGCAGATGCGGAAAACGTCGATCGGGCCATCAAGGCTGCACTCGGTTACAAGATGGGACCGCTTGAGCTGATCGATCTTGTCGGCCTCGATACTCAAATCCGCCTCTGCGAGGCGTTCTATCCTATTACCCTGGACCCTCGCGCGGCGACGCCGCCGTTGCTCAGGCGAATGGTCGCCGCCGGTTTGTTGGGACGAAAATCTGGCCGCGGCTTCTTCACCTATGAAGGCAACGCGATGTTTGGAGCTTGAAGCCGATGCAATATGCGATCATCAAAAATGGACAAAGCTCGTCATTTCCGGATGCAGACGGCTTCCACGCAAAGGCGTCGCGCGTCGAAAATGCGGACGTCGTGATCTATAGCGGCGTTGCTGTGAAGCCGGATCAAGCGAAGACGGCCATTCTGGTCGAACTTGGTAACGAGTGCCTGGCGGAGCACCTCGGCGGCATCGATGAGAATGGTCAGGTAAATATTCTCGGCTTTGCCAGATATCGCAACGGTAATGATTCTCCCTCAAATCTGGTTGAAGTGGTACGGCAGCCGAACACCAGCGACTCCGCAATTTCGGCAGCGAAGGCGCTATTCGAGAATGCCGGACTTCAGGTCGCCATTTCGGCCGATCAGATCGGTCGCATCATCAACCGTCTGGTCCTGCCGAAATACAATGCCGCTCTTCGGTTCCTTGACGAGGGTCTCGCAAGTCAGGCTGACATGGATCTGACGTGCAAGCTCGGTCTCGGCTATCCGGACGGTCCGATTGAGCGCGTGCTCAGAGGGGGCTTGGAGCATCATTATGTAGCGACGAAAGCTCTATTCGACACGTACGGCACATCGTCTTATGCGCCGCCGCGTCGCGCGATAGTGGCTTTCAATCGCGCACAATCGGATGTCAAGGAGCGGTAACACTATTCAACTCCATTCTTGGAGTTCGAAGATTGACGAAGGAAAGGGCTACGGTCATGGCAGCAGCGGCTGCGCGTGCCAACGCTGCTTGCGAGCCCTTTTAATCGCATCCTGACTTTGCTGGCACAGGGCGGCGAGCATCTCGATTGGCCGGCGATAGGTCGTTGGGTGGCTGCTCAACTTCGCATATGTGCACCAAGTTAAAGAGAATATGGCGACGATCAACGGTTGCAGGGTGAACTGTCGGTAACGTCGTCTACGAACAGCGCTGACTTTAACTGACAGCAGTGTTCTTATGGTAACATGCCTCCGGGCCCAGACTGCGAATCCGGGGCGGAGATTCGATCTCTTCATCCGTGATCGTAATTCATCGAGCCGAATTATCGAATGGCTTTTGGCTCGTTCCATTTTCTTTCCTTTGCTGGCTCTTTGAATTCGATTTGCTGAATCGAGGCGCCATTCCGAGAGCGGAATACTCATCGAGCGCAGATCAAGTCTGAGATTGCAGATATCGCTTTCGCTCCACTCGAGCGCCGCTTTGGGATCAATGCGCCTGTTCATCAGATCATCTCCAGCTCGTTGACAACCACTCGATGGCGCTGCGGACCTGATCGTGGAGGCGGCTCAATCAGAAGGTTCCCCACGGCGGGGCCGGTGCGTTTTAGACCAGCTGAGATGAAAAAATAATTGTGGACTTATCGGTCCAGAATTGTTATGCGATAGCACCCGCACGATAACTTGTGATGAAAAACAATGGCGCGACCTCAGGAATTCAATACGGCTGAAGCTCTGTATAAGGCGATGGGCGTGTTCTGGAGCAAAGGGTATGAGGGCACTTCACTGGCCGATTTGCTGGAGGCGACGGGCCTTAGCAAAAGCAGCTTGTATGCGACATTCGGAGACAAGCGAGACCTGTTTCTGGCCGCGTTTGATTGTTATCGGGCTGAGCGCACAAGAGAGCTGCATCTTGTTCTCGATAATGGAAAGGCTCGGAAGTCGATCGAGACTTTTTTCCGCAAGATCATTGAAGATGCGCGTGCGACCACATTTTCGCATGGTTGCATGAGTACCAATCAGGCGGTCGAGCTTGCTCCGCAGGACCCCGATGTGCGTCGTCGGGTCGAAACTGATTTCCAGGTCATCGAGGATGCGTTTGCGCGAACAATCCAACGCGGACAGGCCGAGGGCTCGATAAGAAGCCCAGTGAGCCCGCGAAAGCTTGCAAGGCTTCTTGTTGTTGCCTTTCCTGGTTTTCAGGTCATGGTCCGAGCTGGGGCAAATGCCGCGCGCTTGGATGATGCACTCGCTACGCTGCTCTCGAACCTCGACTTGCCGAGCAAATAGAAAATTTCGTAATTTTGGACCGATAGGTCCAAAAAAATGGAGTTTTAAACCGCCGCGTATGCGGCATAACAAAGGAGAGTGAAATGAGTTACGAACGGCTTACGAGTGAAAATGCAGCACTGCTGCTGATCGACCACCAGACGGGTCTGTCGAACGGCGTCCAGGACCAGAGCGTCCCCGAATACATCACCAGCGTCACTGCCCTGGTGAAACTCGCCAAGGCCTTCAGGCTGCCGACCGTCGTCACGACCAGCGCGGCCGACCGCCAGAACGGCCCGCTCCTGCCGGTGATCACGCAAACGCTGCCCGATGCTCCTGTGATTCATCGCCCAGGTGAGATCAATGCCTGGGAGAACAACGACTTCGTCGAGGCGGTGAAGAAGACCGGGCGCAAGAAGCTGATCGTCGCCGGCGTCTCCACCGAGGTCTGCGTCACCTTCGTCGCTCTCTCGGCCATCAAGGAAGGCTTCGATGTCTATGCCGTGATCGATGCATCGGGCACTTGGAACAAGCTTGTTCAGGAAGTCGCGGTCGCTCGCATGGCGCAGGCTGGCGTCAAACCGATCACGTGGGTCGCGGTTGGAGCGGAGTTGCAGGGCGATTGGCGCAGCGCGACCGGCCCCCAGCTTGCCTCCATCATGGGCGAGCACCTGCCGTATTACGGAAACCTGATTAGCAGCTTCAATGCGGCGAAGGGGCAAACCAAAGCGGCCTAGCCGAAGCTCCAGGATCTCGCCGCATTCTGCGCCGGGATCCTCTCATATTCCCTATGCGGAGATGCGATCATGCTGAAGATTATGCGCGCTGATTCAAGCCAAGTATTCCGGCGCGGTCCATTTCAAGTACGGCGAAATCGTCCGGGTCTTGTTCTGGGCTCCAACGTCGACGTGGCATTTGGCCCGCTAAGCGTGATCGATCACGCCAATCTTGGACCGGGTACCGTCGTTCGCATGCATGAGCACAATAATGATGAGATTTTGAGCTACATGTGGCGCGGCACGATGATCCATGAGGATTCCGCTGGCCATCGCATCCCTATATCAGCGCATAAGCTGATGATGATGAATGCTGGCCGGAGTTTCTGGCATGAGGAATCGACGCCGGACGGGCCGGTTGAAATGTTGCAGATCTTCATCCGGCCGCGCGAGGCCGATCTGCCGGGCGATGTGCAGTTCTTCGATCGGCCGGACAACATCATGGACGGCAGGTGGCACCTGGTCGCCGGACCGCAGGCCAGCGACGCTCCACTGAAGATCCGCCAACAGGTGACAGTCTATGACGCCAACCTCCGCGCAGGGGACGAGATCGCGTTGCCGACCGTGCAGGGCCTTTCTCCCTGGGTCTACGTCATGGACGGGATCGTCACCATTGGTACCGAGACACTCGCCAAGGGCGATGCCGTCACCGATCTCCATCAGCCCCTCCCGACTCTCCGGGCAAAAGGACCCACCACCCTTGTCGGCTTTCTGGTCGACCGGACCGCTCCTGCGACACAGGCTGGCACGATCAGCGGAAGATAGGTGGTCAATGACCAAGGCATCCGAGTTTCGGGAGCAGGCGATGAGCGGGCTGGCCAGGCGGTGTCCCGAAACGACAATCGTGCCGAGCTCCTGCGGATGGCACAGCATCTCTCGCCGATCGATTACGAACGGAAGACCGCGATGACCCAGTGACCGCAAGCCCGGGACTGTCCACAAAGCCGGGACAACTCCACAAACCCGGCCAATGAAGGAAAAGGGGCAGATCTGCTGTTAATCGCGGGGATGGCTGCGGATCGCACGATGTGGGCGCAAGTGTGCGCATCGCTGTCCGAACACTTTCGCACCATCGCCTTCGACAACCGCGACGCCGGAGAGAGCACTATTTGCAGCGATAGTTATGTAATGCTGGCGCGAACTAGCTGCTCTTGATAGGCGGTCCGGCAAGACTGATCGGGGACTCTCGCAGTGCGATGGCCAGTGGAATCGCAAAAGCGGGTTCTGTTACCCGGACATCCTCGATCGGGTCCACGATCCCGACACTCCTCGGCGGCGCACTCGTGACGATTTGGGCAATCTCAGCCTTGGCCATCCGCTGATCGTCACGCAGTTGGCGAGCTAGGCGTCGTTCGGATTCCCTGAGGATGACGCCGCAATTTGGCCAGCCGGGCTGAGTGCACGATGCAGGATGTCGCCGGCCGCTACCAAATTCCGCAGTTCTTCAAACAGCTTTTGATTTCAATGCGTTCGCCCAAGGAGGCGGGCTGCAATGTGACATTTTCCGGAATGTCACAGGTCCCGCGCGCCATACGTTTCGCGCTCGTAATGCGCCAATCTGTCCCGTGTTCGCGGCTAGCGGAAGCCGGACGATGCGATACCCTCTTTGAAAACTCAGGGAGGGAAGCATGATAACGAAATTTACCCGCCGCCACTTTATCGCAGCCGGTACGTCAGCTGTCGCGATGCCTGTCCTCTTGCGCGGGGCCTCTGCGCAAGCCGCGTGGCCGTCTCGGCAAATCCGCATGATCTGCAGCTATCCGGCGGGAGGGCAGACCGACCTGCTCGCGCGCGCCTTCGGCGAATTCATCTCCAAGCAGGTGGGACAGACTGTCGTCATCGAAAACAAGGCAGGGGCCTCCGGCTCCATAGGCGCGGCGGAAGTCGCGCGCGCGGAGCCCGATGGCCACACCATCCTCTGCTCGATCTCGACCACCTATGTGATGAACAGGGTGATGATGAAGACCCCCGGATACGACATGGACAAGGACCTGACGCTTGTCAGTATCATTCCGGGCGCCGGCTTGCCGCTGGTCGCAAGCCTGAAGTCCGGGGTCACAACGCTGGATGAATTCGTCGCTTTCGCGCGCAAGAACGGCAAGGTGAACTTCGGTACCTACAGCGCAGGTTCTGCCCCGCACATGACGATCAATGAACTCAACAAGCAATAT
>Ga0255053_10000673_pt1 | contig 18910 bp, 14 predicted proteins | sample JV7_2_22_MG_FD_188635 | JGI IMG/M metagenome (GOLD analysis project Ga0255053, IMG submission 188635) | Seawater microbial communities from Jervis Inlet, British Columbia, Canada - JV7_2_22 | ecosystem: Environmental > Aquatic > Marine > Inlet | place: Canada: British Columbia | collected...
ATCCATGGTTATTTTGCAAAAGGACTGCATTATGTTGGCGATTGGCACACCCATCCTCAGAAAACTCCAAAACCTTCGTGGCTCGACCTAAAATCGATGAAGGAATGTTATGTTAAATCTAACCATGAGCTTGATCATTTCATTTTGGTTATAATCGGAAACTCGACAGGAAACGAGTGGATATGGGTGGGTCTGATTAATCGCATCCAGACGATGGACCTGAGCACCGCGGAAAAAATAATGAATAACAAAGCCCACCTGTATCGGTAAATAAAAGACCAACTCATTCCGTTTTGTGTTGGTTGTCATGTAAATCTAGTAAAGAGAACCTTAAACCTGTTTTTTTATTCCATAATAAGATATATTAACATCGTTATCGGCTGTTAAACGGCTGTATTGTGGTACTGAAAACTGTGTTTGAAGGGTTAAAAGTTGCTTAAAATTGATATAAATAGAATCGACTTGCTGCTGCAGTATGCCCTCGTGGTGGCCGGACAAGATACAGGGTGGGATCGTGAACTAGGGATGATCCACCTGATCAAGTATGTCTATTTGGCGGATTTTGCATACGCTGAAAAACACGATGGACAATCCTACACCGGCATTCCATGGCGGTTTTACCACTTTGGCCCATGGGCGGAGGAAGTTTATCAAAGAATCGAGCCCGCCCTCACGGCTATCGATGCAGAGAAAAAAATCATACCAAATCCTCGCGACGAAAAGGATGTGATTCGCTGGATCAAAAGTGATGACGAACTGTTTGATAGGTTAGGCAATCAACTTGACCTGATTGTCATGGGATGCATTCAAAAAGATGTCAGGCGATTCGGCGCAGATACGCCGGAGCTGCTGGATTTTGTATACCGAACAAGACCAATGGTGAATGCGGCACCGGGTGAATATTTGAATTTTGATATTTCGAGAAGCGAGACGGTTTCTGAAGATCGGATTCAATCTGTTAATACTTCAAAAGAATTAACGGTGAGGCAAAAAAAGAGACGAAAAGCGGCATTATCGGATTTGAAAAAAAGAATTAATGCACGTCTGGATGAAAAACAGAAGCAGCGGATCGCATGTGCGGCACCTCCTCGGTATGACGAGGTCTTTTTTGATGGAATAGAGTGGTTGAATTCAGGTTCGGAAAAGCCTTTGGATTCCGGCGAATATACTGCAATTATTTCGGACGAAATGTGGAAATCAAAAGCAAGGTATGATCCAGACCTATCCTGATGATTGCATTCAGGGGATTATAGAACCTGAATACACGTGGTGGGAAGAATGCGAAGGACATGAGTATCGGCGCGGCCGTCTCGTATGGGCGTTTATCCCCCATGTTGGGCAAACGCCATGCACCCTGATTCCAATAGAAAGAGGAGATGATCCGACCCAACATAAAGTGGCTAAAGTTCGAATCGAACCCCTTGATGTTAAGAGTGTCATTCGCTATCCGAAGCTGCCAATCCCTTCATTGCCACAGAGAAGAAACGAAGTCCGAACGGTATACTTGGCAAAAAAACGCCCGGCTTTGATTATCAGCGGCGGAGGGCCTTGGATTCAAAAAGAATTGATTCGGGGAAAGCCGCGTTGGCAGACATATCCAACGGTTATTGTCGCGCCATATTACGGGGCAGATGAAAGCAGACGCCGATCCGGGTATAACCCAATATTTATTACAAGGGTCCGGCATTGTGAATATCCGCAGTTTGTATGGGAAAAATTGCCCATAGTTTCAGGGCCAAAAGAGTCGATAATGCGCTTGGATCATATGCAGCCGATCCCCAGAAACCAAGATTCCATGGAGCTTACAAACCATTGTCTGAGTGAAAGAGCACTTTTGATTCTTGATGAATGGATAGAATGGCTGATTTCAGGTAACCTTGAGAAGATTGGCAGCTTATGTGAAATCCGGGACTTCTTATTTGAGTTTTCATAACCGCAAAAAAATGAAAACCGATTCTTTTTCAACTTTACTGTGTAGCCTGCGGTTTTTTCTGTTTTAAAATCAGCATTCCCCTCTAAATGGGTAACCAACGGTTGTTCATATATATTTATCGATCCTAAATTTTAAGGCAGAATGGAGAGGCGAACAAAATTCTGAAGTTCTTGTCCTCGGAGGATATATGGAACATCCTCCTCTCAAGTATTTATTTTTTAATTATAATATCAAATGGTTTTGGTTTCTATCCTTTCCAGATTTTGTAAGCACTTCTCTTCTGGTTATAGAGTTTCTTAAATGGCAAAAAATAACACACCGACGATGATTATTAGATTGACAGCCGGGTGATTATTGCGCGAACAACGTCGAGACAATTAGAGATGGAATGCTTTTATAAAAAACCCCCTTTCGGCCATAACCAGTTCAAGATATAGATTGGAAAGACAATTAGAATATCGAATCACACCTGCCTGCGCATAGACTTCGGCAAGCATGCGCTAAAAACGATAAATAAACACAAAATGATAGCCGTTTTCGAGTATTTTGCACCTGCCTGTGCGTTGCACGCAGACAGGTATTTCATAGTGAAGAAACCCTCAGGGGGTAAGCCATGACCAACCTGTCAGAAAAATCTCCTCATTCGGAGATCATTTTCTATCAAACCGAGGATGGAAAAACCAGAATCCAGGTCCGTCTTGCTAACGAGATGGTTTGGCTAACTCAGGCGGACATGGCTGAACTGTTTCAAACCACACAGCAAAACATCAGTCTGCATATCCGGAATATCTATGAAGAAGGCGAACTGGCTCCGGAACGAACTCACAAGAAATTCTTGTCGGTTCAACATGAGGGGGGAAGACAGGTTCGCCGCAACTTGGATTTCCATAATCTGGACATGATTATTTCGGTAGGTTACCGCATCAAAAGCCATGTCGCCACCCGTTTCCGTCAATGGGCGACCCAACGGTTGCGGGAGTATATCATCAAGGGTTTCACACTCGATGACGATCGGCTTAAGCAGGCAGGCGGAGGCAACTATTTTGATGAATTGCTTGCCCGCATACGGGACATACGTTCCTCGGAAAAAGTGTTCTGGCGAAAGGTGCTCGATATCTATGCCAGCAGTATCGACTATGACCCCAACACCGACCTCAGCCGGGAGTTTTTCGCAGTGATCCAGAACAAAATGCATTGGGCCGCCCATGGTTACACCGCCGCCGAGATCATTGCTGCCCGTGTCGATGCAACCAAACCGAATATGGGCTTGACCGCGTGGACAGGCGCAAGGCCCACACAGGCGGATAGCGAGATCGCCAAAAATTACCTGACGTTGGAGGAGTTGGACACCCTCAACCGGCTTGTTACTATTTACCTCGATTTTGCCGAGCTTCAAGCCCTGAGCCGCAAGGCCATGTATATGAAGAACTGGATCTCCAAGCTTGACGAGTTTCTGAAAATCAGCGAACGGGATATTCTCCAGCATGCAGGCAAAGTCAGCCACGAGGCGGCTATCGAAAAGGTGCACGCCGAATATGAAAAGTTCCGGAAGCAGATACTGGAAGAGCCATCGCTGGTGGAACGGCACTTCATCGAGGCGGTGAAGGAAGTGAAAAGGCTGGAAAAGAAAAAGGCGCATAACATTAGAAAGAAGCGAAAAGGAAAGAGGAATGAATAGAGATTTTTCAAAAATGCATGACCAATAACCGTTTGAGTAAAATATTGGCAAGATTTCATCACCGACCCTGCTTTTGATCTTGCAGAAGCACCACTGGAAATAATTGGTAAGACCCGGCACCATGCAGGGACCAAGTAAAACAGTTTATTTTTTACAAAAATTAAAAGTTTGGAATTCTAAAGGAGAGCGTCAATGATCCCCAGTAACCCGGATTTTCTTAAATGGTTGATAGATGTTCGTCGAGACTTTCACATGCATCCTGAGGTTTCACATGAAGAAAAGAGAACCGCAGATAAAATCATTGAAATCTTGAAGGAACTCGATATCGAAGTTCAGACTTTTGAAAAGATGTCGGGCGCTGTCGGTCTGATCAGAGGATCAGGTGGCGGACCAACCATTGCCCTCAGAGCGGATATCGATGCCTTACCCATTCAGGAGTTAAACAACATCCCGTACAAATCGATCAATGATGGGGTGATGCATGCCTGCGGTCACGATGCACACACGACGATCATGCTGGGCGTTGCCAAAAAAATAGTGGAATCCGGATTCCGTTCGCAAATGAAAGGGAATGTGAAGTTTCTTTTCCAGCCGGCAGAAGAGCGCGTTTTTGGTGCAAAGGCCATGATTGCAGAAGGGGTTTTAGAAAACCCCAAAGTCGATCGCGTCATTGCCGGCCACATGGGATCTGATTTGCCCGCCGGGCAGGTGGGCATTTTTCAAGGCCAAAGCCATGCTTCGGCCGATCGTTTTTCCCTCCTTATCAAGGGAAAGGGCGCCCATGGCGGACGGCCCAACGAGGGGATCGATCCCATTGTTGCGGGATCGTTTTTTGTGACCCATATTCAAACCATAATCGGTCGAAATATCAGCCCTACAGACACCGCAGTCCTCACGGTGGGTAAATTTGTTGCAGGAGATGTGTCCAATGTTATTCCTGAATCCGCACGACTGGAAGGTACGATTCGGGCCCTTTCCATTGATACGCGAGCCTTCGTTATCCGACGGCTGAAAGAGATTGTTTCAGGAATGGAAAAGACCTTCGGTGTGGCATGTGATTTTGAAATTCATGAGGGTGTATCAGCCTGCACTAACGATAAAGATGTGGCAACATTCCTTTATGAAACAGCGGCCTCTGTATTGGGTTCAGAGAATGTTCAGTATCTTTCTCCGTCCACCGGAGCCGAAGATTTTGCCTACTTTTCACTTGAACGCCCGAGCGCCATTATTCGAATCGGATGCGGCAGCAAAGAAAAAGATATCGTTTATCCACTCCATTCGCCGCGTTTTGATATTGACGAGTCGGTACTGGAAATAGGTGTCGAGGTTTTCAGTGAAGCGGTTAAACGTTACTTTTCGGAAAAGGCCGATATCGCATGACAGGCCACCTGGACTCCACTATCCAGGGTCGTCAATCCCGGGTCCTCCCTACGGCATTTGTCTGTAGGTTCCGGGCAGCGTGGATGGAAGGCACAGCCGCTCGGCGGGTCAATGGGGTTGGGGATTTCGCCGGCAACCGGTTGGGTAGCGCGTCCGGTCATTTCCACGTCCGGGATGGTGTCCAGCAGCAGGCGGGTGTAAGGATGTAGCGGAGAGTCAAAGATTGCATCCACCGGCGCTACTTCACAGAGCCGGCCCAGGTACATCACCCCCACGCGGTCGGCCATATGGCGCACCACAGCCAGATCATGGGAAATGAACAGGTAGGATAGATGGAATTTTTTCTGAAGGTTCTTCATCAAATTCAATATCTGGGCCTGAACGGAAACGTCCAGGGCAGACGTGGGTTCGTCACAGACGATAAAGTCGGGCTCGCTGGCCAGCGCCCTGGCAATGGAAATTCGCTGGCGTTGCCCGCCCGAAAATTCATGAGGATATTTTTCACCGTCAGCAGGTGAAAGACCCACCTGGGTGAGCAACTCGCCGATACGCCGGGAAATAGCGTGTGTCCCTTTCAGCAAACCAAAGGCCCGGATCGGTTCACCGACAATTGCATCCACGCGCCAGCGCGGGTTCAGACTGGCGTAAGGATCCTGAAAAATCATGGCCATTCGCCGGCGTAACAGCGCCATTTGAGCGTGGCTGGTCAGAGATGCCACATCGATTCCGTCGAACTCGATTTTTCCCGCTGTCGGCTGGTAAAGACCCACAATCAGATTGGCCACCGTTGATTTACCGCATCCCGACTCTCCGACCAGGGCGAAAGTCTGCCCCCTGTTGATTTTAAAATCAATACCGATTACGGCTTTTAGAATCAGGCGGGATTTGCCCTCCAGCAAACGGTTAAGCAACGGTTCGGAAACATCAAAATAACGTTTTAGTCCGGTGACGCGCAGCAGCGGTGTGTTGGTTTTCAACTGGTCAGGTGTTGCCACTTTCGTCCTCATTTTTAAAAAGCCAGCAGGCGACCTTTGACGGTTTGGTGTCAATTAGGTCAGGACGCTTCTGTCGACAGCGATCAAAGACATGCGGGCAGCGCGGGTGAAAAGCGCATCCCGCTGGTATTTCCATAAGTCTTGGCATCGTGCCTTCAATTTGCGTGAGCATTTCGGACTTGTGATGCAAAGACGGGATGGATCCCATCAATCCATGAGAGTAGGGATGTTTCGGGTTTTTGACTATTTCGCGCACTTCTCCGACTTCCACCAGCCGCCCGGCATACATGACCGCTACGCGGTCTGAAATTTCGGCGATAACCCCCATATCATGGGTGATCAGAATAACGGCAGTGTCGTGTTCTTTGCAAAGACCTTTTAATAAAGCGATTATCTGAGCCTGGATGGAAACATCAAGGGCCGTAGTTGGCTCGTCGGCGATGATTAGACTGGGATTGACGCATAAGGCTAAGGCAATGACCACCCGCTGGCGCATACCACCTGAAAACTGATGGGGATAATGGTCGATCCGTTTTTCGGCAGCCGGAATGCCGACTTCATCCAAAAGCGTGATGGCCTTTTGGCGCGCCTCATGCGTGCCCATTTCTGAATGGGTTAAGATGGTTTCAATCAACTGTTTGCCGACGGAATAAAGCGGGTTCAGGCTGGTCAAAGGGTCCTGAAATATCATCCCGATCTTTTTGCCGCGAATTTTGCGCATTTGATGATACGGCAATTGGTCGATGCGCTGGGTGTTTAAAAAAATACGACCTGCACCGATCCGACCCGGAGGCTCGAGCAGCCCGATAATGGCCAGTCCTGTGAGGGTTTTACCGGCGCCGGATTCTCCAACGATACCAAACACCTCTCCGGGCAGGAGATCAAATGATATGTCGTCGACTGCCACCAACGTACCACGGCGGGTATTGAACTCGATTCTAAGATGTTCGATTTTCAGTAAAGGCTCGGTCATTATCTCAGTTTTGGGTTCAGGGCATCACGCATCCAGTCACCGAGGAGGTTGACAGCCAGGACTAAAATCGCCAGGGCAACGCCGGGAAAAATCACGATCCACCATTCCCCGGCAAAGAGGAAGCTTTGACCGATCCGAATGAGTGTTCCCAAGGAGGGTTCCGTCGGCGGAACACCGACACCCAAAAAAGATATTGTAGCCTCGGTTAGGACTGCAACCGCCAGCCCGATCGTTCCGATGACCAATACGGGACCCATCACATTGGGCAAGATATGACGGAACATGATGGTGGCGCGCCGGCGTCCGATCACACGCGCCGATTGGACATACTCCTTATTTTTTTCTACCATGGTCGAACCGCGCACCGTACGTGCAAAGGGAACCCAGCTTGAGATGCCGATGGCAAAAATAAGAACCCATATCGCCATTTCTTCATGACGTACATTGGGCAGCACACTTCGGGCAACGCCACTGATCAGCAAGACGATGAGAATGGCCGGGAAACTGATCTGCACATCAGCGATCCGCATGATAATTGATTCTATCGCACCACCGAGATAGCCGGAGACCAAACCAAGAGATACCCCCAAAAGCATCGCCAGCAACATGGAGGCAAAAGCGACAAACAGTGATATTCGCGATCCGTAGAGGATCGTTGAAAAGATATCCCGTCCCTGATCATCGGTTCCGAGCAGAAACTTTGACGTTCCGTCTTCGTACCAGGCCGGCGGCGTGAAAGCATCCATAAGGTCCAGCGTAGCCGGATCAAAGGTATTATGGGGCGCGATCCAAGGTGCCGTAAATGCGGATAAGATCATTATGGCGGTGACACATGCTGCTGCAATTGTTACTTTGGATTTTTTAAAACTGTACCAGATATCGGAATCGAAAAATCGATGAACGGTATCCTGAATACGCGCTACACTTTTCATATCAATGGCTCGATACCACGGACTTATCAAATCTCAAGCGCGGGTCCACCACGTGATAGAGAATATCGACAATCAAATTGATAACTACAAAGAAAAAGGCAATTAGAATGAGATAGGTCGACATCACCGGGACATCGGCAAATTGGATCGATTGAAGAAACAACAGCCCCATCCCCGGCCATTGAAACACGGTTTCGGTAATGATCGCAAAGGCAATAATCGAACCAAGTTGAAGTCCGGTGATGGTAATGACCGGGACCAAGGTATTTTTTAAGGCATGGCCGAAATTAACCGCCCGATTGGTCAAACCGCGCGCCCGGGCAAATTTGATATAATCGGTCCGCAGCACCTCCATCATTTCCGAACGCACCAGCCGCATGATCAATGTAAGTTGAAACATGCCGAGGGTAAAGGCCGGCATAACAACGGCTTTCAATCCACTCGCGGTCAGCAGCCCGGTCGACCACCAACCCAGCTGGATGACGTCCCCCCGGCCGAAGGTCGGCAGCCAGCGCAAAAGAACACCAAAGAAAAGAATTAATAAGATCCCGATTAAAAAGGTCGGCAAGGAGATGCCGATGAGTGAAATCGTTTGAAAGACTTTGCTTAAAACCCTATCCGGATACAGACCGGTGTATACCCCCATCGGAATCCCGACTATCAGCGAAAATAAGGCAGCGACCAAACTCAATTCCAAAGTGGCCGGGAGCCGCTCAGCAAACAATTCGTTGACAGGACGACCGAGGCGAAAGGAGATTCCGAATTTCCCCTGCACGGTATTCAATGCAAAACGCGCAAATTGAACGATGATCGGGTCGTTTAGCCCCAGGTCTTCTCTGAGTTGTTCCCGCTCGGCAATGGTTGTTTCCTGTCCGACCATTTGAGAAACGGGATCGCCCACATAACGAAACAATGTGAAAGCAACCACTGCAACGGCGAGCATAACGAGAACCGACTGGATGATGCGGCGGATAATCAGAGCAGGCATTATTAAATTTATAATTTTTCAGAAAATGAAGGAAAAAAGCCCGAAATGCCGCTCGATTGGGCCAAATTCCGGGCTTTTTGAATCACTTTAAGCTACTACTTGACCATGACGTGACGCCAGGCAAATTGATTGTCCGGACGCTGTTTAAGCTCCACATTATTGCGAACCCCCCAGGCCAGTGCTTGTTGATGGAGGGGGATATAGGCGATGTCGTTGATTGTCATCGTCCATGCCTCTTCAATCATCGCATTACGCTTGGCCTGATCGGTTTCACTTAAGATTTTAACTGCCAATGCATCGACTTTGGGATTGCAATAGCGCCCCAAGTTGAACTTGCCTGAACCGGTATCGGAGGGGCAACCATGTATATTGTAGATCACATTCCATGAATCGAAACTGCCCGGGGTCCAGCCCAGAAGGTAAAAACTGGTGTCTAGCTTGGGTGCTAATACTTTCGGGAAGTATTTGGCTTTGGGTTGTGCCAACAGGTTCACTTTGATCCCCACCTTTGCAAGCATGGAAACCGCGGCTAAACAAATTGCCTCGTCATTGACGTAGCGATCGTTGGGACAATCCATGCCGACTTCAAACCCGTCAGCATAACCGGCATCCGCCAGTAGTTTCTTGGCACCGGCCGGATCATAGGGGAGCCGTTTGAATTTCGGGTTTCCGCCACCATTTACGCCCGGAGCAATCATCATCGCAGAGGGTTCTGACAACCCGCGCATGATCTTCTTCTTGATGGCTTCGATATCGATGGCTTGAAAGAAGGCTTGACGGACCCGTTTGTCTTTAAACGGGTTTTTGCCTTTGACAGTGGAATGGAGCAATTCATCGCGATACTGATCCATTCCCAGAAAAATTGTACGAAGTTCAGGTCCGACGAGCATGCGGCTGTCCGGATTACCATCGACACGCTTCATGTCCTGCACCGGGATCGGATAGGCCATATCTACCTGTCCTGACAATAGTGCGGCCACGCGGGTGGCATCATTGCTAACCTGTGTGAAGATGACTTTGGTGAGATTATGTTCTTTGTTAGCATTATCCCACCAGTCCGGATTGACTTCAACTACGCTTTTTACGCCTGCTTCGTGGCTGACCAATTTGAAGGGTCCGGTACCGTTGGCATGACGCGTGGCGTAATTTTCAACATCCCCTGTGGCAGATTCCGGGGTCACGGCGTTATTCTTTTCTGTCCAGCTTTTCGACATAATGTACCAGGTTCCCCATTCCACATAAAGAATTGGATTGGGCTTGGAAGTGATGAAATCGACCGTATAATCATCCACTTTGATCACCTTTACGTCGGCGGCAATCCTGGTTTTTAAGTCTGACGTTTTGGCACGCACCCGGGTTGCCGAAAATATCACATCATCTGCCGTAAACGGACTGCCGTCATGGAATTTTACGCCTTTGCGCAGGTAAAACCGCCAATGCGTTGGATTCAACACTTCCCAGCGTTCTGCTAAGGACGGTTCAATCTCAAGATTGGGTCCACGTCGGATTAATCCTTCATAGATGTTGCCCGTGAATCCCAACTGAAACGTTTCGTTCAAACTGTAAGAATCCATGGATCTGGCATCGCCCTGAAAGGCGAATCTGAGGGTTTGTGACCAAGCCGGCAGCGCGAATGCAACCGACAACACCAGTGCCATCAATAATGTTTTTGTGCGCATTGAAATCCTCCTTTGGTTTTGTTATTAGACGCCTTATTCACCCTCGAATGGAATCAAGAAATATGTCGTTGATCTATTGAAAAATATTGAGAAGCCAAGATAGCACAGGTTCTTGCAGTGTGCCGCTCCTCTTCCCAAGCGATAGATGGAGTTGTGATCAAATGTGACAGCTTAGAAAAGTTCACCTGGTGTGTCAAGTGAAAAAAGGTTACAATGTAGGAGAATGTAATTGCCCGTAAAAGCGGTGAGTTGTCGGGTCAAAACATTTCTATAGATTTTTACTTGACATATTATCCTACACCGTGGCATTTATTACCAATAACACAAAGTGGTATATAACCATCTGTATTCTGAGAGAAAATCTAAAAACGCATCGAATAAAAATTACAGAAAAAGCCATGCACGAGAGTCTTCGATGCGTGTGATTTGGGAAAAACAAGGGCTGAAACCTAGATTGAATGGCTGATTATTCAATTTTGCTGCTGTTCTCATGGATAGTTATCAAGAGAATGGAAGAAAAATAAAGAATTATTAGGAGATTTAAGTACTAATAATAGATCCAATATAGAATCGGTTTAGAAAAAAATTAGGAGGTATTATAAATGCCAAGTTTTGTGATCGATGAAAAATGTGACGGGTGCAAAGGTGGAGACAAGACAGCTTGCATGTACATTTGCCCCAACGATCTGATGGTGCTTGAGCCCAATACTATGAAAGCATACAACCAAGAGCCTGATCAGTGCTGGGAATGTTTTTCATGCGTAAAAATCTGTCCCACCCAGGCCATCGAAATAAGGGGTTATTCCGACTTTGTTCCGCTCGGAAGCAGCATCATGCCGATGTTGGGCACCGAAGACGTCATGTGGACCTGCAAATTCAGGAACGGAAACATCAAACGGTTTAAGTTTCCGATCCGGACAACACCTGAAGGCACCGCCAACGCCTATCCGGATCTGAAAGGAAAAGACCTCGAGAGTGGCCTGCTTTCCACAGAAGAGGCAGATGGATATGAAATCCCAAAGCCTGCTGCAGCGGTTTAATTCGATCAAGCTGTGTTTTGAAGTAGTTGAGAGCTGAAGCATGAAATATTGTTCTAAGGAGGATGTAATATGACATTACCAAATAAACCAAAAGGCGAAACCAAGGCTGTGAGAGATCCCGAGGTTGAGGAGCGTGAGGTCGATATGCTGATCGTGGGTGGAGGGATGGCTGCCTGTGGTGCTGCTTTTGAAGCCAGGAAATGGATGTCTGATGACCAGACGATTCTGATTGTTGATAAAGCCGCCATGGAGAGAAGCGGTGCGGTTGCCCAGGGCCTTTCCGCTATCAACACCTATATCGGCGATAATACGCCTGATGATTACGTGCGAATGGTTCGAAACGACCTGATGGGCATCGTTCGTGAAGACCTGATCTTTGATCTGGGTTGTCATGTCGATGATTCTGTCCATCTGTTTGAAGAATGGGGGCTCCCGATCTGGAAAAAATCTCAGGAGGGAAAAAATCTAGATGGTAAAAAAGGCCAGTCGGTGGGAACACTAAAATCCGGCGCCGCCCCTGTTCGCACAGGCAAATGGCAAATCATGATCAACGGTGAGTCCTACAAACGGATTGTCGCAGAAGCGGCCAAGCTTTCCATCGGGGAAGATAACATTTTGGAACGTGTTTTCATTGTTGAGCTTCTCCTAGATACCGACAAGGAGAATCAGATTGCCGGTGCCGTCGGTTTTTCCGTCCGTGAAAACAAGGTTTACATCATCAAATGTAAAAGCATGCTTATTGCCTGTGGCGGTGCGGTAAACATCTATCAGCCCAGATCAGTGGGTGAGGGCAAGGGCCGTGCCTGGTATCCGGTATGGAACTCCGGCTCCACCTATACCCTGGGGATGAAAGTTGGGGCCGAGCTTTCCATGATGGAAAACCGTTTCACCCCAGCCCGTTTTAAAGACGGATATGGGCCGGTGGGGGCATGGTTCCTGCTGTTCAAGGCCAAGGCACTCAACGGTCTGGGCGAGTCTTATGTGGAGAGTGATGCCGCCAAGGCCGAACTTGAAAAGTATGCGCCCTATGGAACCGCAGCCATCACACCAACGTGTCTGCGAAACCACCTGATGCTTTTCGAAATGAAAGAAGGGCGCGGTCCCATCATAATGGATACGGTTTCAGCAATGGCCAAGCTGGGCGAGGGTTTGAGTAAGAGAGAGCTCAGGCATATAGAGTCGGAAGCCTGGGAAGATTTTCTCGACATGACTTGCGGCCAGGCCAATCTCTGGTGTGCAACCAACACCGAGCCTGAGAATAAGAATTCCGAAGTAATGCCCACAGAACCCTACCTGCTTGGATCCCATTCCGGCTGCTGTGGCTTCTGGGCTTCCGGACCGGACTATGACTGGGTACCGGATGCTTACAAGATCAAAGCAGACAACGGCAAGATTTACAACCGCATGACGACGGTCAATGGCCTGTTTACGGCCGGAGATGGTGTGGGCTGTTCGGGCCATAAGTTTTCTTCCGGATCCCATACCGAAGGAAGGCTGGCTGGTAAATCAATGGTTAGATATGCCCGTGATCATGCTGACTTCACGCCGAGTATTAATCAAACAAGTCAAGAACTGGTGGATTTGATCTATAGGCCGGTCAGGGTATACCTTGATCATTGTGAGTACACCACGGCGGATGATGTTAACCCCAACTACATCAAACCCAGCGGGATGATGTATCGCATGATGAAGGCCACCAATGAGTATGGCGCCGGTACGGCGACATTCTATACAACCAACAATAAAAATCTTGAGATCGTCATGGAACTCCTACACTGCATGCGGGAGGACTGCGAGAAACTGGCGGCCGGTGACCTCCACGAACTGATGCGGGCATGGGAAATCTACCACCGTATCTGGACCGTTGAATCCCATCTGCGTCATATCCAGTTCCGTAAGGAAACCCGTTATCCTGGATTCTATTATCAGATGGACTATCCGAACACGGATGACGAGAACTGGTTCTGTTTCAGCAACTCCAAGTATGATCCGAAAACCGGAAAGTGGGATGTTTTTAAAAAAGATTACATCAAAATCATTCCGGACTAAAATTCACGAGAGTGCGTAAACCATGATAAACCTCCAGGTGTCATTCGGCTTCTGGAGGTTTTTATTAAACGAGGTGTTACGCTAATCGAGTCAAAACTCGTTTAGATGTTACTCGTTATCACAAGGGAGGGATCGCGATGACAGAAGGGAACATACTTTCTGCCAATAGCAGTATCTTGGTTGTCGGCGGAGGGATTAGCGGTTTGACCACAACCCTTGAAGCGGCTGAAGTTGGATATGAAGTCTTTTTGGTTGAAAAAAATCCCTATCTGGGTGGAAGAGTTTCGCAGTTGAATCAATACTTTCCCAAGTTGTGTCCCCCGACTTGCGGTCTTGAGATAAATTTTAGGAGAATTAAGGACAATCCCCGGATAAAGGTTTTTACCTTGAGTGAAATTGAACGTGTTGATGGCGCACCCGGAAACTATGATGTTTCGGTAAGGCTAACTCCCAGATATGTAAATGAAAATTGTACCTGTTGTGGCGATTGCGCCGCTGCATGTAAAACAGAAATCCCCAATGATTTCAATTTTGGCATGAACAAGATGAAGGGGGCTTATCTTCCCTTTGAGATGGCTTTTCCCGCCCGATATGCGCTTTCTCCCCTGATCATCGGAACCGAGGATGCCAAGCGATGTTTGGAAGCCTGCAAATACGATGCGATTGATCTTCAAATGCAGGCAAAGACAATCCGCTTGAAAGTTGGCGCCATTGTCTGGGCAACAGGATGGGAGCCGTACGATGCAAAGAAAATAAACAATCTCGGGTTTGGGACATATCCGAATGTTGTGACCAACATGATGCTGGAACGGATGGCATCGCCAAACGGGCCGACTGCTGGAAAGATTCTGCGGCCTTCGGATGATAAAGCACCGCAAAGTGTGGCCTTTGTTCAATGTGCGGGCTCAAGGGACGAGAATTACTTGCCGTATTGTTCGTATATCTGCTGTATGGCTTCCTTGAAACATACGACATATATCAGAGAAAGGTATCCGGATGCCAAGGTTTATATATTCTATATTGACGTCAGGGCGCCGGGTCAGCGGTATGAAAAATTTTACAGCAAAATCAAAACAGATGAAAATGTCTTTTTTATAAAAGGGAAGGTGGCCCAAGTGAGTGAAGATCCGGAGACCAAGGATATCACAGTGGTTGCCGAGAATGCCATAACCGCTGAAAAGATCGAACAGACGGTGGAAATGGCGGTACTGGCCACCGGGATACAACCAACAGCCGCTGCCGTTAAGCCTGCCGCTGATTTGAATTATAACGAGGACGGTTTCATCATGAATGATTTTGAAAAAGGCGGAATGTTTGCTGCGGGATGTGCCAACAAACCGAGAGATGTGTTTTCATCAAACCAGAATGCCACCGGTATTGCTCTAAAGGCTATTCAGACCCTGATGAATCGTTAGGAAGACTAACATGGACAAAAAGTACGGTGTTTATATCTGCGAAGGCTGTGGGATCGGTGAAGCCCTCGATATTGAAAAGCTGATCGAGGTGCCTAAAGAAAAAGGGTTTCCGGTGAAAACTTCCCCGATTCTGTGTAACACAGAAGGCCTTGAAATCCTCCATAAGGATATCGCTGATGAAAGTGTCAATACCTTGGTGATAGCAGCCTGTTCGCGCCGGGTACTTTATGATGTCTTCCGGTTTGACGGCTGTATAGTCGATCGGGCAAATCTGAGAGAACAGGTGGTCTGGTCCCATCCCAGGACAAAATATCCGGCGCCCACCGAAGAACAAAAAGACGATGAAGAGTTCATTGATCGCGTTCAAATGATGGCAGAAGATTATCTGAGAATGGGCATGGCCAAAGTAGAAAAAATTGATCTGTCCGAGCCTTATAAACTTGAAACGCTCAGTCGAAAAATACTGGTTATCGGCGGCGGCATCACCGGAATCACAGCGGCCATCGATGCGGCAAAGCTGGGTTATGATGTGACAATCGTCGAAAAGGAGCCTGCATTGGGAGGCCATGCCAAAAGATGGCGCAAGCAGTTGCCGGGAGCTTACGTATTTGACAGCCTGATCCCGCCAACCATCGAATCCAAGGTAGAAGAACTCAAAAACTATTCCGGAATAACAGTCAAAACCGATACTGTGGTTGCGCGGATTGCCGGTCAACCGGGCGCATTTACCGTGACATTTAAAAAGCCCGGGGAAAAGATGGAATTTGATGTTCCTTTTCCGTTGCCGGATGAAATGAAGTTTGATGAAAACGGCAAAGAGCTTGATGCCGAAAAGGTCCATGAAAGGTTTTTGGAATACAATAAAGGCAAGCGGGATATCTTGACAATTGACCCTGACGGCGAATTGTTCGGTGCCGTCATTCTGGCCGCCGGGTGGCGACCGTATCAGCCTGAAGAAGGGGAATTTGCCCATCTCGGTTTTGGCGAGATTCCGGATGTTGTTACCAACAACCAGTTTGAGGAAATTGCCCATAGCGGTAAAATCGTGAGACCGTCTGACGGAAAGGAAGCTAAATCAGTGGTCTTCATCCAAAGCCCGGGTCAGGGGGATGATAAAGATTTTCAGTATACCGGCGCAGTAACCAGCCTGGTGGCACTCAAACAGGCCAAGTATGTAAGAGAAGATTATCCTGACGGCAAGGCCTTTGTCTTCTATCAGCATATGCGCACACTCGGTCTCACAGAATATTTTTATGTGGGTATCCAGCAGGACGAAGGTATATTTCTGACCAAAGGAGAGGTGACCGGCATCTCCAAAGGTGAGGATGGCCTGATTGTTGAAGCCGACCACACCCTGCTGGGTGAAAAAGTTCAGGTCAAAGCCGATTTGGCGGTACTGGCCACCGGCATGGTCCCGGTCACCAAAGATGACCCGGTGATCAACCTGGCTTACCGGCAGGGTCCGGGGTTCCGGGATAATGCGATTTTTGATGAATATGCCGACTCGAATTTTATCTGTTTCCCCTATGAAACGCAGCGGACCGGAATTTATGCCGCCGGTGCCATTCGTCGCTCTATGACTGTGGAAGAATCAATAGAGGATGCCGCTGGTGCGGTGCTAAAAGCCATTCAGTGCACAGAGTCGGTCAACCGCGGCGTTTCCGTTCATCCGAGATCCGGTGATATGACCTTTCCTGACTTTTTCTTCCAAAGATGTACCCAGTGCAAACGGTGTACTGAAGAATGTCCTTTCGGAGCGATCGATGATGATGAGAAGGCGACACCAAAGTCAAATCCGACCCGCTGTCGACGCTGTGGCACCTGTCTGGGGTGCTGCCCCGAACGGATTATCAACTTTTCCGATTACAGTATCGATAGTATCGGTTCAATGGTCAAAGCCATCGGCGTGCCATCCGAAGACGATTATGATGAACCACCGTTGAGGATTTTGGCCCTGGTTTGCGAAAATGACGCCTACCCGGCTCTTGATGTTGTAGGACTGAACCGGCTCAGCTATTCTGCGGATGTCCGAATTATTGCGGTTAGATGCCTTGGATCGGTGAACGTGATTTGGATTAAAGATGCCCTCGCCCAAGGGCTGGACGGGGTTTTTCTGCTGGGGTGCAAGCACGGGGATGATTATCAGTGTCACTTCGTAAAGGGGAGCGAACTCGCCGATGTAAGGATGAAAAAGATCGGCGAGGCTTTGTCGAGCTTAGCCCTTGAAGAGGAGCGAGTGATGCAATTCCAAGTGTCCATCGATGAATATGATAAACTTCCCCAGATCATTGATGATTTCGTTGCCAGTATAGAGGAAATGGGTCCAAACCCGTTCAAAGGATTCTAGAAATGGCGCAGAGGTACCATATTGAACCTGATTTAGATTTTATCAAAAAAATTGGCACGTTTGGCGGCGAAGATTTGAAAAAGTGCTATCAATGCGCCACCTGTTCGGTCGTGTGCGAACTGGCGCCCCAGCAACGGCCCTTCCCTCGGAAAGAGATGATTTGGGCTCAATGGGGTTTAAAGAAGAAGCTATTCGCCAATCCCGACGTGTGGCTGTGTAACCAGTGCGACGACTGCTCAACGCACTGCCCCAGGGGAGCGCGGCCCGGTGACGTGATGGCGGCTATCCGGCGGGAGAGTGTAATTCACTTTGCTTTTCCACGTTTACTCGGCAGATGGGTGAGCCGGCCCAAATATATTCCACTCCTGATGTCCATTCCAGCTGTACTGCTGGGTCTGGCCCTCCTGGTGAAGGCGCCGATCGAAAACGCCTTTGGTATCTCGAAGCACTTTAGTGAGAACATCGTGTTCTCCACTACCCGGATGTTCCCTCACTGGTTGCTGAATAGCTTTTTTTCGTTCTTCACCGTTCTGGCTTTCATCGCAACCATTGTGGGCGTCATGCGGTTTTGGCGGGCAATGAAGACAGCTGGGGCGCAGGATGGAATCACCACACCGGCCAGAGGCCTGGTCCAGAGCATCTTATCTGTGCTAAAAAGCATTATTACACATAACAACCTCACAATGTGCACCACGGAAAGCTCACGGTTTCTGTACCATTTGTTTGCCTTCCATGGCTTCATGGCTTTGTTTGTGGTTACGTTATGGGTGATTACCGCCGCTTATAATCCCCTGATCCCGAACGGGTTTATTTATCCTTTCAATTTCTGGAATCCATGGAAAATGCTCGCCAATCTAGGCGGGATAGCACTTATCTCCGGTTGTGTGTTGATGATTCGAGACCGTCTGAGAAAGCGTGAGCAGGGCAGCTCCAGCACCTTTTTTGACTGGGCTTTCATATGGACGCTTCTCGCCGTGGCGATCACGGGACTCATCACCGAACTGCTGCATTACGCCCGGTTAGAACCCCATAGATATATCGCCTACTTCATACATCTTGCCTTTGTGTTTGCGCTCCTGATGTACCTACCCTACTCCAAGTTCGCACATTTGGCCTACCGTACCATTGCCATGGTCTACGCCGAGTATTATGACCGGACCGGGGAAGCGTCATAATGAAAAATAATAAAAAAGCCATTGCGGTGGCAATTCCGGTGCTGATTATACTATTGCCTCTAGGATACAGTATCGTTCATTCTATTTTTTCACAAAGCGCCCAAAACACCGAAGCTTTTATCGAGAAACCCGATGCGAAATATAAAAATTGTGTCAGAGAAACTGAATATATGCGTGTTAACCATATGAAACTTCTAAAAGAGATCAGAGACCAGGTTGTACGTGAAGGAAACAGAGGGGAAATAGGGCTCAACAATTGCAGGGAATGTCATACTAGCAGAGAGCGGTTTTGCGATCAATGCCATAATGCTGTAAATTTGAATCTT
>Ga0255053_10000674_pt1 | contig 18910 bp, 19 predicted proteins | sample JV7_2_22_MG_FD_188635 | JGI IMG/M metagenome (GOLD analysis project Ga0255053, IMG submission 188635) | Seawater microbial communities from Jervis Inlet, British Columbia, Canada - JV7_2_22 | ecosystem: Environmental > Aquatic > Marine > Inlet | place: Canada: British Columbia | collected...
AGATCAGGTTATTTATATATTTTAAAAGGTGGGTTTGATGAATCAAACCCCTACAAAATATAAATCAGATGCAATAATAGAAATGACAAAATGGTGTGTTTGATGAATCAAGCGCCTGCAAGATGATGAAGAAAACATTTGAGATTAAAGCTTCAGATAGTGATTCCTCTGCCCGGACCGGAATCATCCACACCCAGCATGGAACTATTGAAACTCCTGCCTTCGCTCCTGTGGCAAGTCAGGGAACTGTGAAGGGTCTTCCACACAGCCTGCTTCAAAACCTGGGGGCTCAGCTCATGCTCGTCAATGCTTACCATCTGTATCTAAGGCCTGGGGTTGAAACAATAAGCAGGCTGGGAGGAATACATTCTTTCATCTCCTGGCAGAAGCCTGTGCTCTCTGACAGCGGCGGTTTCCAGATCTACAGCCTCTCCCCTCTTGTTAAAGTGAAAAAGGAAGGAGTTGAATTCAGCTCTCATCTCGACGGAACAAAGATCTTTCTTTCTCCCGAGGACGTCGTGGATATCCAGACAAGATTATGCTCGGATATTATAATGGCCTTGGATCACTTCCACCCCTTCCCTTCTTCTGAAGAAAAGGTAAAGGAAGCAGTGAAGCTTACCACTCACTGGGCTCAGCGCTCCAAGACCCACTTCCTTCAGCAGGATTCTTCTCAGCTTCTATGGGGCATAACCCAAGGCAGCGTATACTGGAACCTGAGAAAGCAGAGCATCGAGGATTTACTTAAAATCGATTTTGATGGGTATGCTTTAGGAGGGCTCGGGATAGGAGAGCCAAAATCTCAATTCGCAGAAATCACGGAGAGAGCCGATTCCCTTCTTCCAAAGGAAAAACCTCGCTATCTCATGGGCATAGGCTACATCAGTGACATCTTGGAGGCGGTGGAAAGAGGGATAGATTTTTTCGACTGTGTTCTACCTACAAGAAACGCCCGAAACGGAACTCTCTTCACAAGCAAGGGGAAAATCGTCATTAAAAATGTAAAATATGCTCAAGACCAGAGACCTCTTGATGAAGATTGTTCATGCTATACTTGCCAGAATTTCTCCCGTGCCTACCTCCGTCATCTATACGAAAGACAGGAGATTAGCTCCGCTATCCTTAATACAATCCACAATCTTCATTTTTATCTTGACATCTTCAGGAAAATTAGGCAATCTATTCAATCAAATGCGTATAATCGTTTTAAACGCAATATAATTAAACAGAGAGAGGAATAATAAAATGATATTTAGTGGGCTTTTCCTTTTCCTTTCCCAAGCTCCACCCGGTCCTCGCAGCGGGGGAGTCTCCCTCCATTTTTTCATTATGATGGGCCTCGTCTTCCTGGTCTTCTATTTGTTACTTATCAGGCCTCAACGCACAAGACAGAAAAAGCATCAAGAAATGGTTGAGAACCTCAAGTCAGGAGACAAAATCATAACGTCAGGTGGAATACACGGAACAATCATGGGAGTTCAAAAAGACAAGCTTGAGCTAAAAATAGCTTCCAATGTCAAAATTGATATCACCAAAACCTCTATTGCAGTCATCCTAACCCCGCCAGAAAAGGGAAAGTAACATACCCTAGGTCCGCTATTTATAGATAAATTTCATTCGTTTCTATCCTTGTGAAAGTAATTTATTCAAGATGAAAAAAGGTCTACGTTGGAAAGCTATTTTAACCGTCTTTGTCATTGTTTTTGCTTTAATCCTCGCCTACCCTCCCAAAAATAAAATAGAACTAGGGCTTGACCTCAAAGGAGGAATGCATCTTGTCCTTCAAGTTGTAACGGATGACGCCTTAAATTACGAAACCGATCAGGCCATTCTGCGTCTCGGAGAACAACTAAAAAAGAAAGATATTGAACATAAAGCAATCACTAAGAGTACAATAAGTAAATTTTCCCTCCAGGAAATCAACCTTGAACAAGAAGGGCAGATTAAAGAACTCCTGGACGACTATTTCAGGGATTGGGATTACTCTATCATCGGCAGAACAGTATCCTTTTCCATAAAACCAAATATTGCCCGATATTACAGAGACCAGTCAGTCAACCAAGCTCAGGAAACAATCCGAAACCGAGTTGACGAACTCGGGCTTACTGAACCGACTATACAAAGGCAGGGCATAGCAACAGGAAGCGATAGGATTATAGTCGAACTTCCCGGAGTCGAAAATCCGGAAAGAGTGAAAACCATACTTAAGACCACAGCCCTCCTGGAATGGAAACTTGTTAAAGCAGGACCAGCGCCTGATACAGAGACCCTGCTTGCGGATTTTGGTGGTAAGGTTCCCGAAGATCAGCAGGTCATAAGGGGAGATTCCAAGAGAACAGAGGGAGGTTACTACCTTGTAACTCAGGTAGCGCCTGTTACGGGAAAGGATCTACGAGATGCCCGCCCTTCCATTGATGAATGGAACAATCCAGCTGTATTATTCTCGTTTAACGCGGACGGAGCTCGAAGGTTCGCTAAACTTACTTCAGAGAATATTAACAAACCCCTGGGCATTATCCTGGATGGAAAAATTCAAGAAGTGGCGACTATCGAAGATAGAATTTCTGACAGTGGAGTATTACGTGGTAAATTCACACAAGAACAGGCTGAAGATATTTCTCTTGTGCTTAGAGCAGGTGCGCTTCCAGCTTCGATCAAATATTTGGAAGAGAGAACGATCGGTCCTTCACTGGGTGCTGATTCCATCCGGCAAGGACTTACAGCTATCTTCATGGCCCTTATATTAATCATGGTTTTCATGGTTATCTATTACCGGCTCTCTGGATTTAACGCTGTTATTGCCCTCATTTTAAATATCATCATACTGATGGGCACTTTAGCCTATTTTAAAGCGGTCCTTACGCTTCCTGGTATTGCAGGAATCATACTGACTATAGGTATGGCAGTCGATGCCAATGTTTTAGTCTTTGAGAGGATAAGAGAAGAGCTTTCTTCAGGTAAGGGTATATACAGTTCGATTACATCTGGTTTTTCCCGTGCTTTCAAGACAATTCTGGATGCAAACATAACCACTATCATCGCCGCTATTTTCCTTTTCCAGTTTGGAACCGGCCCCATTAAAGGATTCGCAGTTACTCTTATTATCGGCATTACGGCAAGCATGTTCACCGCCGTATTTGTTTCCCACTTAATTTTTGACTTATCCCATTCAAAAAGAAAAAAAAGAGATGAATTAAGTATATAAAAATGCAGATATTTAAAAAACCCGACTTCATATTTATGAAGTACAAGCTTTTTGCCTTCGGCCTGTCTGGAATCATCATTATAATAGGGATCATTAATATCACCAAGGGCAAAGGACTGAATGAGGGGATCGATTTTGCCGGGGGCTCGCTGGTCCGGGTGATGCTAAAAAAAGAGATTCCTATAGATGAAGTCAGAAAATTACTGAGTGAGGTTGGTTTAGAAAAAAGCCGGATACAGGAAATCGGCGCCAGCAAAAGAGAATATTTGATAAGAAGTTTACAGACTACAGGAGAGAGCCAGGAAGAAGAAATAGAAGCCCATGAAATCATCGGAAATAAAGTAATAGAAGCTTTAAGACTGCAGGAAGACAGAGTAGCTCTCGAAAAGGGTCTTAAAGATTTGAACACTATTGCTGAGAGGGAATTAACTCTCATTCTTGAAGCTTCTTTTCCCGAAGAAGCATCGGCCATCGCTCAAAATATCTTTTCTTCCAGAGTTTCAGAAGGCATTATTCAAGATTATGCCCAGCTTCAACAAGAGAGAGGAATAAGCCAGGAGATTATTGACGCCCTTGAGGGCAAAACATTTCTTGGCAGCTTGGCTGTTCTCAGCAAGGAAACAGTCGGTCCTCAGGTCGGGCATGACCTTAGAAAAAAAGCCACACAGGCCGTAATATGGGCCCTTATCGGAATGCTTATCTACATAGGCGTCCGTTTCAAGCTTGCCTACGGAGTTGCTGCCATCTTGACCTTAGCTCACGATGTCTTAATCACTCTGAGCATCTTCTCTTTAACCAACAGAGAAATAAACCTTCCAGTTATAGCTGCGATGCTAACCATAGTCGGATACTCGCTGAACGATACGATTGTCATCTTCGTCAGAGTCAGGGATAATTTAAGAATTTTGAGGAAACATGAGTTTGAAAGAATTCTTGATACAAGTATTAACCAGACCTTAGGCCGGACTGTAATCACTTCAGGAACTACTTTCTTGACCGTATTAGCTCTTTTTCTATTTGGTGGCGAGGTTATAAATGATTTTGCTTTCACCATGATTATTGGTGTTGTCACAGGAACTTACTCTTCCATCTTTCAATCCTGTCCGCTCCTTCACTACTGGAATATAATATTCAAGCCAAAAAAGGGCATGGGAAAATGATTATTTTAGGCTTGTCAAAATTGTTTTTTTGATTTATAATTTTTTTTTGGACATAAAAAATACCTATAAGCTGAGGTAAAAAAATGGCTGAAGAAATTAAGCCAAAAGAAAAACCTAAAGAACAAATCCCTTCTCTTTTCAAAGACTCTTTTATTATCGCAGAAAAAGGAGGCTTGAAAAGAGCCATCGCTCTTCCTGTTGCTATTCTTGTTCATGTTTTTCTCGTTGCTGCTATAGTTATTATTCCCCTTCTTAGCACTCAAAATCTGCCCTCAGTAGAAATTTACAGCGCTTTTCTTGCTCCACCGCCTCCTCCCCCTCCACCACCTCCTCCCCCAGCAAAAAAACGCAAAGCCGCGAAAAAAAGAACCCGTATCAGACCTGTCCAAGCTCAAACCACGGTCGAACCTGGTAAACTCGTCGCTCCTGTCGAAATCCCCGAAGAAATCGCTGAAGAAGAACTCAGCGATATTGGTATCGAAGGCGGAGTGGAAGGCGGAGTGGAAGGCGGAGTCGTCGGAGGTGTGCTCGGTGGAGTCGTCGGAGGTATCCTCGGCGGTGTTGTCGGTGAAGTCGAAGCCCCTATAAGAGCGGTCGGACAGATTAAACCTCCCAAATTAATCAAGGAAGTCAGGCCCATCTATCCTGAAATTGCCCGCCAGGCAAGAGTCGAAGGGGTAGTAATTATCGAGGCTGTGACTGATATTTACGGAAGAGTAGCAAATGTAAAGATTCTTAGATCCATCCCACTTCTCGATCAGGCAGCTGTCGATGCTGTCCGTCAGTGGGTCTATGAACCAATGATTATCAACGGCCGCCCAAGAGGCGTTATTTTTACCGTTACTGTTACATTTAGATTAAAATAAGATACTCTTAAGATGACTTTCCATCTTAGAAAAGGAGGTACGTAAAATGGAATGGGGATTAGTTGAAATGTGGGGTCTGATGGCCCCTTTAGCCAAAGGAGTTGCGATCCTACTGATGATTCTTTCTGTCGTTTCACTCTATCTTTTCATCGAGAGACAGTTAGTTTTCTACAAAGCCGGGTCAAAATCAAAGAAGATTGCACCCCAACTTGCAGGGATGTTGAAAAGAGGCCAAATCCAAGAAGCCTTGAAACTTTCTTCCTCGAAAGAAAACCAGGGAAGCCATTTGGCACGGGTGACTGCTGCAGGCATTAAGGAATTCTTAGAAGGAAAACAGTATAACCTCAGCGTTGAAGAACAGATTGAAACAGCTCAAAGAGGTTGTGCAAGAGCTGCTACAATTTTCACCCAGGAACTGAATAGAGGTTTGAATACGATAGCAACAATAGCTACGTCCTCTCCTTTTATCGGTCTATTCGGAACAATTGCGGGAATCATGAACGCATTCCGTGGTATGGCTCAGACAGGCTCAGGAGGAATCGGTGCTGTTGCTGGAGGTATTGCGGAAGCTCTGGTGACAACCGCCTTTGGAATAGGTGTGGCTATTCTCGCACTTTGGTTGTACAGTTTCTTACGGACAAGGATCGATATCTACGGCGCTGAAATGGCAAACACCAGTTCTGAAATTGTGGATTTTTTCATCAGAAGAGCACAAGCAAAATCTGAATAATAAGGTCAAATCAAGAAAATTTTAGAAAGAGAGGCATAAGATGTCAATGAAGGTTTCAAGCGAACACGAAGTAAGTTCTGAACCTAATGTTGTTCCTCTCTGTGATGTCCTGCTTGTTCTGCTCATCATTTTCATGGTAGTAACACCTCTCATCCAACGAGGAATTGACGTAAAACTGCCTGTTGCTCTTAACACTATAAACATGCCTGAAAATCCTGAAGTGGTTCTCTCCATCAGGAAAGACGGCAAATTGTATATGGGCCAAGATCAGGTAACAATGGATAATCTTCAAACTATGATAGAAGAAGCTTTCATGACCGCATCTGATAAAAGGCTCTACTTAAGAGCTGATGGGGAATTGGAATACGGAAATATCGTAGACGTAGTCGAGATTCTTAAAGCAGCTGGCGTTGAGATAGTAGGCATCATTACTGAGATTAAAACAGAAAAGATTAATTAACCAAGGGGAGAGGAAAGATATGCCTCAAGGTTTTCCTCTCCCTTCGGTATCCATCCCATAGCTTTACACCAAATATCTTCACTTTCCATGCAAAAATAAAGGGGAATCTCCTTCCCGCCCCGTTCCCTAATAAAGCCAATAATCTTTTTGTAAAGCTCTAAACGAAAGGGCTTGAAATAGCGGAGTTTTCCGTCTTTTCCCTTTATAAATTCATCGTAGATAATCTTCGTCTTAGGAAATCTCTCTTCGATAATAGCTTTTAGAGAGGCGGGGAATCTAAAACTCCCGAGACTTATCCAAGCAATCCTAGCCGAATCGACGGTTTCCAGTAATATCCTAATTACTTCCTCGTATCCTTCTTCCCAGTCAGGATGATGAATTATGGGATCAAAATGAAAACCAGTACGAAATCCTCTTTCCGAAACTCTCCTGGCTGCATCTATTCTTTCTTCGACAGATGGAGCCCCCATTTCTTCCTCATTGGCAATTCTCAGAGAATTAAGAGACCAGGCAACGACAACATTAGGAGCTGGTTCTATTTTTAGAATATTTTTTATATTTACAGTTTTTGTCTTTAGCTCAAAGATGACATTTCTTTTTTTCCTGAAGTAGGAAACTAAATCTATGGAATTTTCAGTTAAATGGTCCAGGGCCAACGAATCTCCTAGCTCACCTGTTCCTATGCGAACTGTCCGGTGTCTTTTCCTGTGTAAAAGAATATCAAGCTGTCTCCATAAATCTTCCCGGTTGACGTGGATTGTAATTAAGGGATTTGTTAAATAATGTTGAAGAATACAGTAGGTGCAGTCGAGAGGACAATTAAGATCTATGTTGATGATAAAATAATTGCATCCAAGGTAGCGAGGAGTGCAGGGACAGGGTTTGACGAATTCTCCTCTTTGACGGGTGATTAAAAGATACTTTTTTCCCGCACCCATCATATCCTTTGAAGATTTTATATCTTCAATCACCTCTTGAGGATCATCGATGATTTCTCTAGGGACCGGGCCCACATTCTTCAAGATTCTTTTTGTTAGAGGAAAATCGAAACTCCTTTTTTCCACATAAATTTTTTTAGGAAAGTATTCCGATTTGCTCATCGATAATCGTCCTGAATTATTCATAAATTATGCCGACACCAATATATATTTTCATTGATATCTGCTCATTACTCTGATTTCACTTCTAGCATAACATTCAATCGGTCTCAAATGCGTTTCTTTTTATTATATGTCGGCATAATTTACCCTTCGGGCGGGCCGATTTCACCGCATCTGCTTCGTTACAGGGCATTTGCGGTGAAGAACCACAGCCGCATACCCTGTGCCTCGCATCTGCGGCAAACTCGACTCGTGAATAATCCAGGGGGGTTATTTAAATTTAAATATCGCTGCAAATTCTTGTTTTGCGGCTAATTCATGAAGCTTGACAAGGATGGTTTTCAATTCCTTGTGATTTCCGAAAGAAAAATTCACCGAAAAATTTTCTTCCTCAAAAAATGGTGAAGGCTTAACCATGATATTCTTGGGCAACCGGAGTTTCTTCAGCAAAGAATCAAAAGACTCTTTCCGTGAGGAAAGTGCGGGATACCGCTTTTTCATTAATATGAGACGAATTTTATCTGTCTTTTGAAGGGGAGATAATTTTTCAGATCCCATAATATCCAGAGTTTCTTTCGATGATAGTATTTTTATGGCAGGGATATCATTTCTCCTTGATATTTCCTTCAGGTCCTCGAGGATTTCCTTCATTTTATTTTGACCTGAAGGCAAAAGCAAAGGCAAGAGTGATTTCCTCTCCTGGGGAGTAAATCCAGCAAAGATTTTGACCGAAGAGAAAAGCATATTTTTCTTATGAATGATTCTTTTCACTTCTGATTCGAGCTGAGAAAAGGCCAAATATGATTCAAGATTGGATAAGGTTGAGGGGATATCAAGGAGAGGCAGGTAGTGCTGAACGATCTTCTTTTCATCCTCTCCAAATTTTTTCAACCTGCTCAGTATTTCTGCTTTTTCGAGAAGGCTAAATTCCCTTGTGGCCAAGTTTTCATAAAATGCCGCCAAAAAGGTCTTAAGCTCGGCCTTTTCTTCGATCACAAAGACCGGAAGAGAAGAAAGACCCAGCTTGATGCAAGCAAGGATTCTTTTCCACCCCGATACAAGAATAAAGCGCTTATCCTGCAATGCGACAAGAGGAGGGTTGAGGAGGCCCACCTCCTGGAGAGAAAGAATCAGTTTTTCCAGGGAAAAATAATAGGAAATGCGGAATCTTTCATCCTCGAGAAAGATTTCTTTTAGAGGCAAATTTTTCTTTTTCATGCTTTTATTCTAATTGAATTTAACGTTTTTTTGTAGGGGCTTGATTTACCAAGCCCACCTTTTAATTATTCATATGGATTTGGGTTGTCTTTGTAGGGGCTTGATTTATCAAGCCCACCTTTTAATTATTCGTATGGATTTGGGTTGTCTTTGTAGGGGCTTGATTTATCAAGCCCACCTTTTAATTATTCATATGGATTTGGGTTGTCTTTGTAGGGGCTTGATTTATCAAGCCCACCTTTTAATTATTCATATGGATTTGGGTTGTCTTTGTAGGGGCTTGATTTATCAAGCCCGCCTTTTAATTATTCATATGGATTTGGGTTGTCTTTGTAGGGGCTTGATTTATCAAGCCCACCTTTTAATTATTCATATGGATTTGGGTTGTCTTTGTAGGGGCTTGATTTATCAAGCCCACCTTTTAATTATTCATATGGCTTGATTTACCAAACCATTTGACCCTTTATTTGCTTTTCTGTTATCTTGATTGACCAGAAGCAATGGGCAAACTTCATGAAAAATCAGGAGAAGCGACATGAAGCCAAAGATATTAATAACAAGGGAAATCCTGCCCGAGGCTCTTGACTTTCTTAAAGAGCACACAGATTACGAAATAGGTGCTACAAAAAGAAACCTGACAAAAGAGGAAATCATAAAAAAAGTCCAGGGTAAGGAAGGACTTCTCTCACTTCTTGTGGATAATATCGATAAAGAAGTCATCCATACGGCATCCTCCTTAAAAATCATTGCTAACTGTGCCGTGGGCTATAACAACATTGACACCAGCGAAGCCAAGAAAAAAGGGATTCTTGTCACCAATACTCCTGGAGTTTTGACAGAAACAACGGCCGACCTAACCTGGGCGCTTATCATGGCTGTTGCCCGAAAAATCCCTCAAGCTGATCAATATACACGGCGCAAGAAATTCAAGGGCTGGGAGCTGGATCTTTTTCTAGGGAAGGAAATCACCGGAAAACGCCTCGGGATTATAGGCATGGGCCGGATAGGCAAGGCAGTCGCCTTGAGGGCTCAGGCTTTCAGCATGGAAATCGTGTATTCTGATCCACATAGATTAACTCCAGAGGAGGAGGAAAAATACAAAGCATCAGCTCTTCCCTTAGACAAACTTTTATCAACTGCGGACATAATCACTATCCATGCTTCCCTCAATCCTCAGACGTTTCATCTGATTTCCAGAGAAAAAATAAATTTAATAAGAAAAAACGCTATTCTCATCAATGCCGCTCGAGGACCAATCGTGGATGAGAAAGCACTGGCAAAGGCGCTGGAAAAAGGTCAGATTTGGGGAGCAGGTTTGGATGTTTATGAGAAAGAGCCTGAAATAGAAACAAAGCTTTTTTCCCTGGACAATGTTGTTCTTCTTCCTCATATAGCAAGCGCTACCTACGAAACTCGACTCAAAATGGCCATGATGGCTGCTCGCAATCTAATCCAGGGGTTGAAAGGTGAAAAGCCTGATAACCTCGTTGTTTGAGCCAGCCGGTTGATTAGCTGGGATTTGATGAATTAAAACCCTACCTTTTTTTCGGTTTTCGTTTTTCTTCTTGCTTTTTTCCACTTGCTAAGTTGAGCGGTTCATTCATGCTTCCGCTTCTGAAACCAGCAAGATCTAAGGCTATGTAGATATATCCAAATTTCTTAAAATTTTTAATAACTGCCTCCCTAACCTTCTTCTCTGTTATCTTAGGAAATTCAGGCAGTTCTATCTCAATCCGGGCAATCTGACCATGATGTCTCACTCTTACTTGAGTAAAGCCTAATTTTCTAAGGCACTCCTCAGCCTGAGAAACTTGCTTTAGATTATTTGTGTCGATTCTTGTGTAATAAGGAAAACGCGAAGAAAGGCAGGCTAACGAAGGCTTGTTCCAGGTGGGAAGGCTGGATCTCTTGGAGAGCTGCCGTATTTCACTCTTCCCCAGATGAACTTCCTTCAACGGCGACCGGATACCCAGTTCCTCAGCAGCTTTCGTTCCAGGCCTGAAGTCAGCTGTGTCCTCATAATTTGAGCCGTCCAGAATATAGGGAATGTCCTCAGCTTCTGCAATATCTTTAAGCTTCGAGAAAAGCTCCTTCTTGCAAAAGTAACATCTCTGGGGAGGGTTGTTCGCAAAATCAGAGCTTTCAAGCTCCTTTGTTTCGATAACTTTATAACGAATATTAAATTTTTGAGCTAAACTTAAGGCCTCCTCTCTTTCTCTCTGAGGATACGTCTCCGAGCTGGCAATAACCGCTAAAACATTTTTCCCTAAAACCTCATGAGCGGTCTTCAAAAGGAAAGTGCTGTCCACCCCACCAGAGAATGCCACTAGAACATCTCCCATTTCTTGAAGAATATTCTTCAGTTTTTCATATTTTGACAGCGTAAGCTTGGATAAATTCTCTATTTCTAACTTGTTTATTTCATTCATAATTATGCTCATATCCTATTATATTTTCTTTATAGTTCATATTTTTGCCTTAATAAGGTGGGCTTGATAAATCAAGCCCCTACACTAACAAACCGCTGCAATTCCTTTTAATCCTCATAAGGTGGGCTTGATAAATCAAGCCCCTACAGAATATAAATCAAATCCGCAAAAAGCAGGACCTGGCCCAGTTTTTTGTAGGGGTTTGATTCATCAAACCCACATGTTAATTATAAAAATTATTTATTGAATACAGAAACGCGATCCCATATCTTTAAAAAGGTGGGCTTGATAAATCAAGCCCCTACACAAGACAAATCATATCCCTTCGAGTTTTTTGACTTCCTTTACAAATTCAGGGATGATTTCGCGCTCTTTTAAGCTGCGGAATGCTTTACCCTTCTTAAACATCACACCTTTCCCTCGCCCACAGGCTAGGCCTATGTCAGCTTCTTTAGCCTCCCCCGGCCCGTTGACCATGCAGCCCATGATCGCAACATCAAAAGTACTTTTTATCGAAGAAAGATGCTTCTCGACCTCAGCAACGATTTTAATAAAATCAACCTCACACCGACCGCAGACAGGACAGGAGATGATATTAAGACCTCGGGAACGAAGCCCGAGGCTGGATAGGATTAAATAGCCAACACGAACCTCCTCTTCAGGAGGCGCAGTCAGAGAAACTCTAAGGGTGTCCACCAATCCCAGATTCAGAAGAAGAGCTAAGCCCACAGAAGATTTTACTGACCCGGGAATCAGACTCCCTGATTCTGTTATTCCGGCATGAAAAGGATAATCAACTTTATCTGCTAAAAGCTTGTAGGCTTCAACTGTCCTGATAACGTCAGAGGCCTTCAGCGATACTTTGATATGATGAAAGTCCATATCTTCCAAAATTTTCACATGTTTCAAAGCACTCTCAACCATAGCCTCCGGGCAGGCTTCCCCATACTTGCGCAGCAATCCTTTCTCCAGGGAGCCTGAATTTACCCCAATTCTTATAGGAACAGCACGATCTTTTGCAGCCTGGACAACTTCTCTGACCTTCTCCTTAGAGCCAATATTGCCTGGGTTGATGCGCAAGGCATCAGCCCCCTTTTCCAGAGAAGCCAAGGCCAGTCTATAATCAAAATGGATATCAGCCACAAGGGGAAGTGACACCCGCTTCTTTATCTCTCCGAATGCTTCGGCAGCTTCATTATCCGGAACAGCAATACGAACTACTTCACACCCTATTTTTTCCAGCCTTTTTATCTGCGCTGTGGTTAGTTCGATATCCTTTGTGTCTGTTTTTGTCATTGATTGGACAACGATTGGAGCGCCTCCACCGATAGCGACCTCTCCAATTTTAATCTGTCTTGTCTTCCGCCGTTTAATAGATGTTTCCGCGTTTGGATATTGAAAATTACAGGAATTGGGATTATCTATTTTTTTCATTATTAATAAATCCTATTTATATCCATAAGGTGGGCTTGATGAATCAAGCCCCTACAAAAAAAGAATCAAAATCCTACAGAGCAATCAATCATCTATAAAACACAGCGGTGGGCTTGATGAATCAAGCCCCTACGATTCCATCCTATTATCATAAACGTAAGCTTGATGAATCAATTCCCTGCAAAATTATTTCCAGAAAAGAAAACTTTCCCAACCTTTTGGGAGATTCCTGGCGATATCATTTAGGATCACAAAGACAAACAGGAGAATGAACATAACAAATCCAACCTGCATCACAATTTGTTTGACCTTAGCACTGAAATCTCTTCGGAATAATCCCTCTAGGCACAGGACTAAAATCTGTCCTCCATCCAACAGAGGAATAGGAAAAAGATTGACTACTCCCAGCTGGAGGCTGATGAAGGCGATAAAGCCCATCAAAGCAAAAAAACCCATGCGGAAAAAGGTACGAGAGAATCTTGCTATTTCTATGGGTCCTGCGATTTGCGTTGCCGATGCTTCTCCCATAGCCAGGTCCTTCACATAATTGACAAGAACAAAAGTGAGCTTCCAATTCTCTTTAATGCCTCGACCTATGGCAGAGAAAAAGCCAAATTTCTTTAGTTCAGATTTCATTCCAGGCCCGATTCCTATTTTCCCGACTTTTCCATCGAGGCGAGGTGTAATATGGAAGGTTAAAATCTCCCCTTCTCTTTCGACAAGGAATTCAAGCTCCTTTCCAGGATTTTCTGCGACTACTTTCAGAAATCGATGATAATAGATATATTCGCCGTTAATAGCCAGGAAGACATCTCCCACTTTTAATCCTGCTTCCTCAGCTGGATTTCCAGGGGCGATATAAATTACCTGGACTAATATCTTGGGGTAGAAACCAGCATAGCCCATCGAAAATCTTGTCCTGCTCTCGGTCATTAGCTGAACATTGAGTATTTCCTCTCCTCTTTTGTACTCTACAGTTATCAATCTTTTGGGTTTTGTTCCCACGGCTATTTCCAATTCACCCCAGGTTTTTGTCTTCCTTTTGTTGATGCTCAAGATTTCATCATTAACCTTTAAGTTAGCACCTTCTGCGGGAGAGCCAGGATCAATCCAACCAATTACAGGCTTCTGTCCCGAAAACTCAGGAACAGTAACTCCAACCATGCTGATAATTGAGACAAGCAGCACAGCAAGAAAAATATTCATCAGCGAGCCTGTAACTAAAACCAAGAATCTCTCCCACCTCTTCTTGGCCATAAAATCATCGGGAGAAGGCTCCCTTTTCTCCTCATAAGCCTCCTCTCCAGAAAATTTAACGAACCCTCCTATAGGCACAAGGCTGATCCGGTAATCCGTATCACCTTTTTTGATACCAAAGAGCCTTTTGCCAATACCCCAGGAGAAGACTTCTACTTTAATCTTCAAGAGCTTAGCCATGAAAAAGTGTCCTAATTCATGAACGAAGACAAGGATGCCAAAGACAATAACGAAAGATAATAATGTTTCTAAGATTGCAAATATTTTTGTCATTTCACGACCTTTTTTTCAGTAAATCCAGGGATACTCGCCTCGTTTCCCTGTCCACATCGAATATATCTTCTAAACTTTGAGCTTTTCTTTTTTGATGATTTTCGACAATTTCGGTTACAACATCTGAAATATCCATAAATTTTATTCTCTGTTCAAGAAAAGCAGAGACCACCACCTCATTGGCGGCGTTAAGGGCAATTGGGAAACTATCTCCTTCTTCCAACGCCAGACGAGCAAGTTTGATAATCGGAAATTTTTCTACATTAACTTCATAAAATTCTAAAGCTTTTATCTCGGATAAATCCAGTGAAGGCAATAAGGAATTTTCCCTTTCAGGATAAGTCAAAGCATACTGGATAGGAAGCTTCATATCGGTTGGACTGAGTTGGGCCAAAACAGATCCATCACTCATCTCAACAAGGGAATGAACGACACTTTGGGGATGAATCAAAATCCCCAGTTGCCGGGGCTCGAGACCAAAAAGCCAGCGGGCCTCAATCAACTCTAATCCCTTGTTCATTAAAGTCGCTGAATCAATAGTGACCTTTTTGCCCATTTTCCACCGGGGATGATTCAAGGCTTCCTCAGGAGTGATATCATTCATTTCAAAGGAAGACCTCGAGAAAAAGGGACCACCAGAAGCCGTCAGGGTTACTTTTTTTACGTTTCCCATCTCTTCCTTGGCCAGGCACTGGAAAACGCCACTATGCTCACTGTCAACAGGAATGAGCTGAGCTCCGAACTTGCTGATCATATCCTGGATCAACGGGCCAGCTACAACCATAGACTCTTTGTTAGCCAGAGCAACTTTTTTCCCTTCTTGCACTGCAGCCAGAGTTGGCCTCAAACCATTTATGCCTGTTATAGCAGAGATAACGATGTCATTTTCCGAAAAACTGGCCACTTCCTCTGCTCCCTCCTGAGCAAAAGTGACTTTAATGGATTTTCCTCTGAATTTCCGCCTGAGATCCTCGGCTTCTTCCTTTCTCTCTAAAGAGACAATTTTTGGCCTGAATTTTTCGATTTGTTCCTCAAGAAGCTGGGTGTTGCGGCCGGCTGCAAGCCCCACAACCTTGAACCTATGACTGAACTTATCGATGACTTCGAGGCTGCTGCGACCGATAGAACCGGTTGAACCGAGGACAGAAATATTTTTCATTTTATCTCAAAAGTTGGCTTTGTCACAAAGTCATGTGATTATATGTCATTGCAGGCCCCAAAGGAGTGAAGCAATCTCATATAATAAATTGTCATTGCGAGAAGCGCAACGACGCGGCAATCTCAACCTTTTTTCTTATAAGATTGCCACGCTCCCTTTAGTCGCTCGCAATGACAAATATAGCCTGAAAGACAACTTATTATATCACGTTTCTCTAGGACAATGCCTCAAACTTATTCCCAAAAATATTTAAGAAAAAAATAGAAAAAGGGTGCAGCTAATATGAGACTATCCACTCGATCCAAGAATCCGCCATGACCGGGAAGGATGTTGGAGGAATCTTTTACTCCCACCGCTCTTTTGAAAAGAGACTCCAAAGGATCGCTTATCTGGGCCACTGCATGAACAAGAAAGCCACAGAGGATAGCCTTCCAGAGAACAGTATCTGGCAACAAGACCTGCTGAGCAGCAAGAGCTCCTAAACAGGCAGTTAAAATCCCGGCAATGCTTCCCTCCCAGGTTTTTCGAGGGCTGGCTATGGGCACCATTTTTCGCCGCCCCCAGAGGCTTCCGAATAAATAAGCTCCTGTGTCTCCTACAATAATCACAACTAAAAGAAAATAGATGTAAAACGGGCCTCTTTCTTCCATCAGTGGATAGAAAAAATTGAGGGTGAAGCTCAAATAAAAGGCGCCAAAAAACGTTAGAGCAACGGAAGAATAAAAGGAAACAAGTTTCTCTAATGTATTGTAATAAATTAGGAAATATAATCCTGCGACGAGAAGAGCTACAAATAAAGCTAGTTCAACCGAGATTTCTTCAAAGTAGAAGGAAGAGCTTATAAATAGTGCCAGAGCAATTCCGAGCGTTTTGTGAGGGTAGATTTTTTTTGCTGAAAATAAGTTGTAAAATTCAAGAAGAGAAACCAATATTAAAATCTGTAATGCAATAAAAAAACCAAGAAGAGGCATAAATTGTATGACCAAAAAAAAGATAGTTATTAACACAAAGGCAGTAATTGTTCTTTTAAAAAAGTTCATTTTGTTAAGGAAAACAGAGGGGACTCTTCAGGGTAATAACTAATTTTGATCCCCTTGGGGATAAATATCTCCAAACCTCCTTTCTCTCTTCTGGTAATCGATAAGCGCCCGAAGCAGATGCTTTTTCTGAAAATCAGGCCAAAAATCCTGGGTAATCCAGATCTCAGCGTAAGCAATCTGCCACAATAAAAAATTTGAGACGCGGAGCTCCCCACTTGTTCTTATTAGCAAATCAGGATCAGGAACACAGTTTGTATATAAATATTGAGAAAATTTTTCCTCATTCAAGGTATCTATATCAAAGTCTTTATCGTTAACTATATTTTTGACTGCATCCACAATTTCATCTCGTCCCCCATAATTGAGGGCCAAAACTATAGTCAAGCGAGTGTTATTCTTTGTCAACTCTTTAACACGCTCTACTTCTCTCCTCGCAAAGGCTGGGATCGCTTCAACCTGGCCTATAACCTTTAAGCGAAACTTATTTTTAACCAGGACTTTATCCTCCTTCTTAAGGAATTCCTTAAGAAGCCTCCAAAGAGTTTCAACCTCTTTTTTAGGCCTTTTCCAGTTCTCTTTGGAAAAAGCATACAAGGTCAGGTATTCGATTCCCAAATGAGCACACGTTTCCACCACTTCGCGGACAGATTTGGTTCCGGCTCGGTGGCCTGCTACCCGAGGAAGTTTTCTCTTTTTCGCCCACCGACCGTTACCATCCATGATGACAGCCACGTGCCGGGGAAGACGGGAAAAGTCGAGTTGCTTCACCAGCAAATCTTCCTCGCTGCCTGGTTTAATGAAATCTTTAAGGTTCTCGGGCATAGATAAGATTATAGGAGCTTGCATATAAATTGTCAAAATATAGACCTCGCCTTCTATATCTGGTAATCTATGAATCTAGTGTATACGGAGGGCAAAAATGTGCTTAGGAATTCCGGCAAAAGTAGTTCAGATCGACAAATCCAACTTTGGAAAAGTTGATTATTTGGGGACAAGAGTTAAAACAAATTTTGAGCTTCTTGATAACCTCAAGGTTGGAGACTGGGTTATCGTTCATGCCGGATTTGCTATATCCAAATTGGATGAAGAAGAAGCAAGGGAGACCTTCTCGGTACTAAGAGAAATGGCCGAACAGGAAGCACTCGCAAATAAAAATAAGGAAAGGGAGAAGCAAAGCAATAAGCAGAAGGGATAAGGGAAAAAGGACGAAACCATCTCCTCTGGCCAGAATTGCAGGCCCAGCTTGATTTCGAATGAAAGAATTAAGGGATAAAAGAGTAATCAGAGGCCTTCTTTCTGAGATAGAGAAAAGGACTCGAGAACTCCCGTCTTCTCCCCGGATCATGGAAGTCTGTGGGACCCATACTATGACAGTGCATAGGTATGGTTTGAAAAACATGCTTGAAAAGGTGGGAGTGGAAATGGTTTCCGGACCGGGATGTCCGGTGTGCATAACCCCGAATGAAATCCATGAGGCTGCCATAGAGTTAGTTACAGAGAATGAAAATTTTATCCTGACCACTTTTGGAGATATGACACGGGTTCCCACAAGAAAAAGCTCTCTCCAAAAAGCGGTTCCGGCTGCCGGCTCTATGGTTAAAATTGTCTATTCTCCACGAGAATCTCTGGAGATAGCCGGATCAAGCCCAGAAAAACAAGTTGTTTTCTTCGGTGTCGGATTTGAAACCACAATCCCTGCTATTGCCTTAACCCTTAGGGAAGCTATCGAAAAAAGGCTTGCCAACTTTTCAATCCTCTCGGCTCTCTGGATTATTCCTCCTCCCCTCAAAGCAATCGTCAAAGCAAAAGAAATAGCCCTGGACGGCTTTCTTTACCCGGGACATGTGAGCGCCATTATCGGAGAAAAGCCTTATCAGTTCATCGCCAAAGAGTACGGGATTCCGGGAGCTATTACCGGTTTTGAACCCAGCGATATCCTCCTTGGCATATTTTCTATCTTAAATCAGATAAAAGACGGAAATCCCACGGTTTCCAACGAATATTCAAGGGTAGTAAGAGCTTCCGGGAATCCAAAAGCCCTGGCCGTTATGGAAGAAATGCTGGAGACCAAAGATTCTTATTGGAGGGGCCTGGGTCTTATTCCTCAGAGTGGCTTGAAAATCAAAAAAAAATATTCTGCTTACGATGCTGAAATCAGATTTAACCTGCGTATAAAAGGTGGAAGCGGCGATCTTCCGGGCTGTCGATGCGGGGAAGTTTTGCAAGGCCTAATCTCCCCGCCCCAATGTCCTCTGTTTGTTGAAAAATGCAATCCTGATTCCCCTTATGGACCCTGTATGGTCTCTTTTGAAGGGGCATGCTTTGTATATTATAAATATAATCCAATCATAAAGAATAAATTGTAGGGGCTTGATTCATCAAACCTATTATTGTTCGTAGGAGCTTGATTCATCAAGCCCACACTTTTATTATTTGTAGGGGCTTGATTCATCAAGCCCGCACTTTTATTATTTGTAGGGGCTTGATTCATCAAGCCCACCTTATGAAAGTATAATGAAATTATATGGATTTGATTTATCAAATTCATTATTGTTGTAGGAGCTTGAATCATCAAGCCC
>Ga0255053_10000676_pt1 | contig 18852 bp, 18 predicted proteins | sample JV7_2_22_MG_FD_188635 | JGI IMG/M metagenome (GOLD analysis project Ga0255053, IMG submission 188635) | Seawater microbial communities from Jervis Inlet, British Columbia, Canada - JV7_2_22 | ecosystem: Environmental > Aquatic > Marine > Inlet | place: Canada: British Columbia | collected...
TGACCCGCGCCCACCGTGGACGGGCCATCGGCCAGGAACGGGATACCGGGCTCCTCGTCCCAGTCCCAGCGATAGGCGAATACGCTGGGGCCCTGCTTCGCCAGCATGGCCTCCGCCGGCGCGTCTACCGAGCGGGCCTTCCAGGCGCGCGCGCGCGCGTCGGACTCCGCGTCGTAGCGATCCTGGTCCTTGGGAACCGGGAACATGCCCAGGCGGAAGTCCACATAGTGCGGGTTGAACGCCATGAAGAGCTTCTCTTCGTCGCGGTTCGTCCCGAACACGATGGGTACCTGGTTGTAGGCGCCTCGGGCGATGCGAGCCGTCATCTCCTGCCGCGGCAGGACGAAGCCGTCGCGGATCACCGCCGGCACGTCCAGCATGCCGTCCGTGTAGCCCTCCTTCACGTAGGCCTGGAGGATTTCGAAGTTGGACTTCGCGCGCAGGTAGCCCTCGACCTCCGGGTCGTCCCGCGTGTCGAGCCAGGCGCGCGCCGCGTCTCGGTCGCCCGCGGTCCCGTCCTCTACCAGTAGCCTCGCCAGGATCTCGTTGGCGCTGTGGGGCTGGCCGGCCCGGGGGTCGTCGGCGAAGTTCTCGGCTTCCCACGCCGCCACCGAGCCCAGGCCGCCGCTCTGCACGATGGCGCGGTGGAAGAGCCCGCGCGCCCGCGCCGACAAGACCATGGTCATCACGTTGGTGCCGCCGGCGGACTCGCCAAAGATCGTCACGTTGCCCGGATCGCCGCCGAAGTCGGCGACGTTCTCGCGGACCCACTCGAGCGCCCGGATCATGTCGAGGGTTCCGTAGTTGCCCGAGCGGTCCGCGGCCGTGGTGCCCTCGCCGCGCATGGAGGCGTGACGGAACCAGCCGAACGGCCCCAAGCGGTAGTTGATTGCCACCACGATCACGTCGCGGCTGGCGGCCAGGTTGCCGCCATCGTAGAAGCCGGCGTTGCCGATGGTGTTGCCGCCGCCGTGGATCCAGAACATCACGGGCAGGCGCGCATCGCCCGCGGGCACCTGAGCCGGTTCGAAGCGCGGCGCGAAGACGTCCAGGTAGAGGCAATCCTCCTCGCCGCTCGGCTTGCCGGTGTCCTCGCGGGTTCCGCCGGAGAAGACGCTGGCCAGCTGGGTGCAGGATGTCCCGGTGACCAGGGCCTCGCGGGTGTCGGCCCAGGGCGGCAGCGGCTGGGGCGCGCGCCAGCGCAGCTCGCCCAGCGGCGCCTCGGCGTAGGGGATGCCGCGCCAGGCGTGGTTGCCGTAGCTGCCGGCGAAGCCCACCACTTGCCCGGCGGGCAGGCTGCGGGCGCTGCTGGGATCGGCGGCCGGCGGAGCCGGGTCGCCGCCGCAGGCCGCGAGCGCCAGACCGAGAATCATGGCGAACGAAGAGAAGGCGACGCGAGTGGTCACTGGGGGGCCCTCCTGAGGAAGCAGTAGGATAGAGGACACCACGTCTCAGGCGTATCCCGCCCAGGAGTGGCACTTGCCGCAGGACTGCCCCCCCGCGCAGTTATGCAGGAACGTCCCTCTGTGCAGGAGTGGTACTGCGTGCGGGGTCCAGGGTGAGGGAGCGGTTCTGCCAGCGGACCACTCGGTCGGTGGGGGGGACGCGGTTCCAGGTGAAGTTGGCGAGCAGCTCTGCGGGCGGGGCCGGGCTCGCATCGGGGCGCAGGCCGGCTGCGTGGGCCAGGAAGCCGCAGAGCTCGGCCGCCGTGTAGCGCGCGCGCAGCTCGGCGGCGCCCACGGCGCCGTGGAACTTGGCCAGCTTGCCGCCGTGGTCCTCGAGGAGCAGCAGGTGGTGGCGGTACACGGGCGTCGGCAGTCCGAGCACCCGCTGCAGCGCCACCTGGGGCGCCGTGGTCAAGGCCAGGTCGCGGCCGCGCACGATGCGGTTCACGCCCTCGGCCGCGTCGTCCACCACCGAGGCCAGCCGATACGCCACCGCGCCGTCGCGGCGCACCGCGACGGGATCGCCGAACGCCGCCCCCGGGTCCAGGGACAGGTCGGCGCCGCTCTCGTCGCGAATCTCCACCAAGCCGGGCTCCAGGCGCAGGCGCAGCGGCTCGCCGCAGCCACGCCAGCCTCCCGCCGGAAGCGCGCGCGCGCGGCAGGTGCCCGGGTAGCGGAAGCCGCCGTCGGGGGCGGGTTGCCCCGCCGCGCGCACCGCCGTGCGGCTGCACCCGCACGGATACAGCAAGCCCGCCGCAGCCAATCGATCCAGCGCCGCTTCGTGCCGCGGTCGCGCCTCGCTCTGCAAGACCACCGCATCCCAGTCGAGACCGAGCCAGGCCAGGTCGTCGACGAAGGCACGGGCGTATTCCGGCCGGCAGCGCTCCGGGTCCAGGTCCTCCAGCCGCAGGACCACGCGCGCAGCACGGGAGCGCGCGTCCAACCAGCACAGCAGGCCGGCGAGCAGGGTTCCGGGATGCGCCGGCCCCGTGGTGGACGGTGCGAATCGGCCTACGGCTCGGGTCACGCGCTCGGAACCTCCCCGGAACCGAGGCCTACGGCTCGCCCGGTCGCTCGACGACCCGCTTCTCGAGCGTTCCGTCGGGCGCGTAGCGGTAGCGCTCCACCTGCACCACGTCGCCCTGCTTGTACTCCTTGAAGGTCACGACCCGCTCGCTCTCGTCGTAGACGGCCTCGTAGTAGCGGTAGCGCTGGTAGACCTCTTCGTAGTTGCGCTCGGCGCCGATGTCGCGGACGAGGCCCTGGGTCACGGTTTCGTCGGAGTAGTAGGAGTGGCCCGGGCGGATGCGTTCCGGACGCGCTCCGGCCGGACCCGAAGGCGCCAGCGCCAGCAGCCCGGCGATCAGCGCCGCGGCGCTCGCCCTCCCCCCACGTCCCGGCATGGGCGCATTCTACGCGACGCCCTGCGTGAACCCAGGGCCTTGCGGGCATCTTTTTCGACGCTACTGTCGATATCGACATACTTGACGAAAACCTCCTGACGAGAACGGATTGCCCATGCCCAAACAGGTCGATGCCGCCGCCCAGCGCCGGGAGATCCGGAACGCAGCGCGGCGGGTCTTCGCGCGCCGGGGCGTGCCGGGCACGGGCCTGGGCCACGTGGCGCGCGCGGCGGGCATGGGGCGAACGAGCCTCTACCACTACTACGCCGACAAGGACGCCCTGCTCCACGACCTGGTGGCCGAAACCCTGGAGGGTGAGCGCGAGCTGTTTCACGCCTGCCTGCGCGGCGAGGGCAGCGTGCTCGACCGCGTGCAGCTGCTCACCGACGGCTGCGTGGCGCTCTTCGAGGACTGGGCCTCGCTGGGTCGGCTCTTCATCGACCTGCGCCTGCGCGACGCCGCGCGCTTCCGGCGCTTCTTCCGCGAGATCCGCGCCGAGTTCGCCGACGTGCTGCGCGACGGCCAGCGGCGCGGCGAGGTCACGGCCGAGCTCGACCCCGTGCTGGCCGGCGCGACACTGATCGGGGCCATCGACGGGCTGCTGATCCAGCACTTCCTGGACAGCAAGGCGCTCGACCCCGATGCCCTGCGCGTGGAGCTGCGACGCATCGCGCGCGCGGTGCTGGCGTCATGAGCTCGCTGGCCCTGATGCGCTGGCTGGAGGCGACGCCCGAGCGCTACGACGCGGGCATGCGCCTGGTGACCCTGGGCCGGGTCACGGCCCTGCACGACGCCGTGGCCACGGCGGCCGCACCGGCGCCCGGCGTCGAGGTGCTGGAGATTGGCTGCGGCACCGGCGCGGTAACCGAACGGCTGGTGAAGCGCGGCGCCCGCGTGACGGCCCTGGACCAGAGTCCGGACATGCTGGAGCAGGCGCGCAAGCGGCTGGCTGGAACGGAGGACTCCGATGTCAGCTGGCTCGAGCGCACGGCCTCGGAGATCGACACGCTTCCCGGCGGCGCCTTCGACGCGGTGGTGCTGTCGCTGAGCTTGTCGGAGATGTCGCGCGACGAGCGGCGCTTCGTGCTGGCCCAGGCGCGCGAGCGGCTGCGCCCCGGTGGGTGCGTGGTGGCGGCCGACGAGGTGCGCAGCGACGGGGCCGTGCAGCGCACGGTGCAGGTGCTGATGCGCGCGCCCCAGTGGCTGGCCGGCTGGCTACTGGCCGGAACCGTGTCGCACGTAGTGACCGACCTGCGCACCGAGCTGGAGGCGGCCGGACTCGTCGTGCAGCACGAGCAGCGCTGGCTGCTGGGAACCCTGGCCCTGTTCGTGGCCGGCGCCGCGGAGGCGGAGACATGCTCGAGCTCCTGAAGGACCTGCTACAGGCCGCGTTCCGCATGGTGCCTTGGCCCACAGAGCCGGGTCTGCGCCGCATCGGCTCCCCCGGGCGTCAGAGCCCGGTGCTGCTGACCGCCAACTACGACCTGACCGTGCGACGCCTGGTGCGCGCCCTGCACGGCGTCGATGCGTGGCTGCTGGTGGCGCCGGCGCGCGGCATCAACGTCTGGTGCGCCGCGGCCGGCGGCCACCTCACCACACACCAGGTGGTCACCGCGCTCAAGACGTCGGGCATCGCCGAGCAGGTGGACCATCGCGAGCTGATCGTGCCGCAGCTGGCCGCCACCGGCGTCGAGGGGCTGGCGGTCTTCCGGCGCAGCCGCTGGCGCGTGCGCTTCGGCCCGGTCCGCGCCGAAGACGTCCCCGCCTACCTGGCGGGAGGCGGGGAGAAGAGCGAGTCCATGCGCCACGTCGCGTTCTCGCTGCGCGACCGGATCGAAATGGCCGCGGCGTGGGCGGCGCCCATCTCGATTGTGCTCGCGCTGGGCGCCCTGCTCCTGCGCCCCACCTGGGCGCTGCCGCTGGTGGGCTTGTGCTTCGGCCTGGCCGGCGCGGTCTTCCTCGTCTACGACCGGATCCCCCGTTACGGCAAGCCGGCCCTGGGCGCCGCAGCCACAGTCACCGCGCTGGCGGCGGTCTTCCTGTGCGGCGGCGGCGCGGCCGCGCACGGCGCGGCGCTGCTGGCGCCTGCGGCGCTGCTCGCGATCCTGACCATGGACTACGCCGGCAGCACGCCCACCGAGGGCAGCGGCCACTTCGACGGTCAGGACTGGAAGATCACCCTGGACGTGGAGCGCTGCGACGGCGTGTTCCGCTGCTGGGAGGTCTGCCCGGAGGCCTGCTTCGAGAAGCGGGAAGAGGAACGCGTCGTCGAGCTGGCCCACGACCAGCGCTGCGTGCGCTGCGGCGCCTGCGTCGTGCAGTGTCCCCAGGACGCGCTCTTCTTCGAGGACGGCGCGGGCCGCCGCATCGAGCCCGAGACGATCCGCCGCTTCAAGCTCAACCTGCTGGGCAAGCGCTCGGTCGGAGTCCCGGCCGCGCCCTAGAGCAGCGCCTCGACCGGGAGCGGGCGGCCGTGCTGGTCGAAGGCCTCGCAGCGGGGCGTTCGGGCTTGCAGGCGCGTGGCGCGCAGGCCCTGCCACAGGAGCCAGGCGGCGCAGGCGGCGGCGGGAAGCAGGGGCGGCACGCTCCAGGCTGCGGGTGCCAGGCCCGCCAACAGGCGCTCCAGTCCGAATACGCCGAAGAGCAGCGCGCCGAAGCTGCCGTGGACCAGCCGCGCTTCGGGCGTCCCCAGCACACGAGGCCAGCCGGGTCGGCCGGACGCCCGCAGGCGGCCGCCGCCCCAGAACGGCGCGGCCGGGTCGCGGCGCCAGGCGGCCCGCGCCTCGCGCACCAGGTTGGGGCCACCGCAGGCGCAGCAGACCCGGGCGCGGCTCACCCAACGCCAGTAGCAGTAGAGCAGGCCGGGCACCGCCAGGCAGAGCCAGGCAGCCAACTCGACCCGATCCGAGCCGGCGATCCGGGTGTCCGGGCGGGCCGTGCGCCAGCAGTCTGTGCAGAGCATTCGCATCCAGGTGCTTCCTCCGAGCACCTCATTGATCGGCAACGCCGGCTCCAACTTTCGGGGAAAGTGGGATTTATCCGAGAAAAGGACCCTTTGGCTGTCCCCGCGGGGGCGATCCCAGCCGGCCGGCCGCGTGCTCAGTCCGCGGCGCCCTCGATGGCGCTGCGCAGGGCAGCGGGATCCTTGAAGTGGAGTGCCTCGACAAGGCGGTTGGCCTCCAGGCGGATCAGCGTGGTGCGCCCCTTCTCGCTGGGCCAGGCGGCGCTGACCTCACCCTCCTCGTCCAGCAGCACCGGATAGGGTCGCCGGCGCATGCGCGGCTTGGCGATGGCCCGCGCGATGAGGCCGGGCATGCGCGAGATGTCCGCCACGCAGACCGCACGGTTGCGGCCCAGGAAGGCGGCCGGCGCCTCGCCCAGCACCTCGCTGTCGAGCATCTTCCGCATCACGGCGCCGCCGTCCATGTCGCGGCTGAAGAGCACCAGACGCACCGCGGCGTCGATGCTGTGCTCCACGCCGTGCTGGTCGGCCAGGGTCACGGGACCCAGGCTCGCTGGGCCGCCCGCCGGCTGGGCGGCGGCCGGGCCGCAGACCCCGAGGGCCGCGACGAGGGTCAGGGCGAGCGAGCGCACGCCCGGCATTCTACTGCGTTCGGCTAGACTCGCCGCATGCCGAACCTCCACGACTTCACGATGACGACGATCGACGGCGCGGAGCAGTCACTTTCCGCTTACCGCGGCAAGGTGGTGCTGGTGGTGAACGTCGCCTCCAAGTGCGGGCTCACTCCGCAGTACGAGGGGCTGCAGCGCCTCTACGACACCTACCAGCAGCGCGGCTTCGAGGTGCTGGGCATCCCCTGCAACCAGTTCATGGAGCAGGAGCCGGGGACCGAGGCCGAGATCAAGGACTTCTGCACCACGAACTTCGACGTGAGCTTTCCGATGTTCTCGAAGCTCGACGTCAACGGCGACGCCCGCCATCCGCTCTACGCCTGGCTCACCGGCGAGGACACCAAGCCCGAGGGACCGGGAGACGTGAAGTGGAACTTCGGCAAGTTCCTGGTGGGCAAGGACGGCGCGCTGCTGGCGCGCTTCGAGCCGGGAACGGAGCCCCAGGCCGCGGACCTGAAAGAAGCGCTGGAAGCCGCGCTGAGCTAGGACCGTGCGGCGACTCGCGTTGGCTCTGGTTCTGGCTCTGCTGTGCGCCGCTGCGGTTGCGTCGAGCGAGCCGGCCGCCGTACCCGCTTCTCGCCAGCCGTCCGGCGTGCCTTGGCCCAGCCAGGCGTGGCCTGCCGCCGAGCCCGGCCCCGACGTGGACCCGCGGCGCTGGAGCAGGCCTACGAGCACGCCTTCCGCACCCTCGGCCGGGCGGGCGTTCCCAACACCCGGGCGCTGCTGGCGGTGCACCGAGGCCGCATCGTTGCCGAGCGCTACGCGGACGGCTTCGATGCACAGACGCGCTTCCACTCCTGGTCCATGGCCAAGAGCGTGACCCAGGCCCTGGTGGGGATCCTGGTGCGGCAGGGGCGCCTCGAAGTGGGCGCGCCGGCGCCGGTTCCCGAGTGGCACGGCGCCGACGATCCGCGCCGCGTAGTCACCCTCAACCATCTGCTGCACATGACGTCCGGTCTGGAGAACGCCGATGGCCAGGGCGGCGAGGGCTTCGGGGTGCAGATGCTCTTCGGCGACGGAGCGGCCGACCAGGTGGCCTTCGCCAGCGACGTCGCGCTGACCCGCGAGCCCGACACGCACTGGGCGTACTCGACCGCCACCAGCAACATCGTCGCCTGGATCGTGCAACAGGAGGTGGGCGGCACGCCGGAGGCCCTGCTCGGGTTCCTGCACCGCGAGCTTCTGGACCCCCTGGGCATGCGGCGCACGATCCCGGAGTTCGACGCCGCCGGCCACTACCTGGGTGGCGGCTTCGTCTGGGCGTCGGCCCACGACTGGGCGCGCTTTGGCTACCTGTACCTGCGCGACGGCGTCTGGGAGGGGAGCCGCATCCTCCCCGAGGGCTGGCTGGACTACACCACCACGGCCGCGCCGGCGCCCAACAACTCGGTGCACACGGCCCATTTCTGGCTCAATGCGCAGGCCCGGCCCGGCCAGCTCGAGATCCTGCCCGGCGCCCCGCCCTCCGCCTTCTGCGCGTCGGGCGCCTACGGGCAGTACGTGTGCATGGTGCCGACCCACGACCTGCTGGTGGTGCGCCTGGGCGAGATGCAGGGCATCGACTGGCCGGAGCTGCGCTCGCCCATCGTCGAGCTGATCGCGGCCTTCCCGCCGCTGCCCGAGGCGCCCTAGCCGTGCGCCGGATCGCTCTGTGGACCGCTGCCCTGGTGCTGCTGGCCGCGCTGGTGGCGGCGGCGGTGTACGGCCCGCGCCTGCGTCGCATGGCCGGAGTGGGCGCCGGCTACGTGGCCAAGCAGACCTGCTCGTGCATGTACCTGGCCGGGCGCTCGTTCGACGCCTGCCGCAGCGACCTTCCCGCCAGCATGGACCGGATCCGCGCCGAGGTCCTCGACGGCGTCGAGGGCGTGCGCGCAGACGCGCTCTTCCTCGAGCGCCGCGCCCAACACATCCCCGGCCGCGGCTGCACCCTCCAGCCCTGGGACTGAGCAAGGGGACGGTGCTGAGGTCTGGCACCCGGTGCAGTTTTGCAGGAACGTCCCTGAATGCAGGTTTTGGCCGGACGACGACCGTTTTGGAGCGCTGCGGTGGTGGCGCTGGCATTTGGGCTGAGCCCTGCGCTGCCGGCGACGGCGGCACCGGCCGGCACGTCGGAGGCGAACGCCGCCGGCAGCGCCGATGGCGGCGACGCCTACGCCGCCGAGCGGATGCGCGCGATCATGGCGATCCTGGCCTACGTCCTGCCCCGCAGCATGGATCCGAGCCGCTTCGCCGACCCGGAAGACAGCCAGGCCATCGGGAGCGCGCTGCACAGCATGGCCGAGCGCGCCGACGACCTGGAGACCCACGGCGTCGAGCGCGGCAGCGGCTTCCGGCACCTGGCCGAGGTCCTGGCGCGCGACGTGCGCGAGGCCGATCGACGCTTCCGCGACGGGCGGATCGAGGAGTCCGCCTTCCTGGTCCAGCAGCTGACGGAGAACTGCCTGGCCTGCCACGCACGCCTCCCCAGCACGTCGGACACCACCATGGGCCAACGGCTGGTGGAGGAGATGGACCTGGAGGGGCTCACGCTCCCCGAGCGCGCGCGCCTGCAGATGGCGACGCGCCAGTTCTCGGCGTCCCTGGATACCTGGGAGAAGATCTTCGCGTCGCCGAACACCACGCCCGCCCAGCTGGATCGCATGGGCTATCTCGGCGACTACCTGACCCTCTGCATCCGCGTCACCGGCGATCCGCAGCGGGCGCTGGCCACCTTGCGCCGCCTGGCCACGCGCCCCGACACCAGCGACTGGGTGGCCAAGGACCTGGCGGCCTGGATCGACACCCTGGAGGAGCTTCAGACGCGGGGCCTGGAAACCGGCGACGGATCCGGCCTCGAGACCGCCCGTGAGCTTCTGAACGAGGGCGACCGCGTGCGCGAGAGGCCGGCCGACAAGACCGGCCTGGTCTACGACCTGGTCGCGTCGAGCCTGCTGTACCGCTACACGGAGTCGCGACCCTGGGGCGGCCACCACGTGGCCGAAGCCTACTACCTGCTGGGCGTGGCCGAGTCGCGCATCGACCGCTCCTACTGGATCAGTCAGTCCGAGTTCTACCTGGAGACGGCCATTCGCATGGCGCCGGATGCGCCCTTTGCGCGCCAGGCATACGACCACCTGGAGAAGATGACCCTCCAGGGCTACACGGGCTCGTCGGGTGTACACCTTCCCGACGACGTGCGCGAGAAGCTGGAAGCGCTGGAGAAGCTGATCGACGCCAGCGCGCCGCCCACGGGCTGAGGGGCGGCGCTCAGTCGGTCAGCAGCGCGACGATCTCGTCCTCGTTGGCGCGGGCATCGGCGCGACCCAGCTCGACGAGCTGGCTGGTGTAGCAGCCGTCGAAGAGCAGGTAGGAGAGCAGGTCCGCCTCGCCGCGCGGAACGCCGCGCAGGGCCAGCCGCGCCATGAAGCGCATGGAGCCCAATGACTTCTCGCGGACGCGCTGGTGGTAGCAGTCGTCCGCCATCTCTCCGATGTCGCGGCCCGGCCGGATCGTAGCGACGCGGACGTGGCGGTAGTCGGCGCCGCGCTGCTGGCGCACCGCCGGGTTCATGTGCTCCAGGAAGTCGGCGCCGTAGACCTTGCGGCCGTGCTCGATCCAGGCGTTCACCAGGTCGATGCGCTGTAGCTCGTACTCCAGCTGATCCAGGAGCAGCGCGTTGAGCACCTTGCCCAGCACGAACGCGGGCTGGGTCACCACGTCCTCGGGGTAGGCGCCGACGTGCCCCAGCAGCCCGGGCTCGTGCTTCAGCGCGATCACCAGCACGCGATCCGCGCCCAGGCGCAGGGCCGGCGACAGCGGCGTGTTCATGCGCAAGCCGCCGTCCACGTAGTAGTGCTCGCCGATTCGCACCGACGGGAAGAGAAACGGGATGGCCGCCGAGGCGCGCACGTGACGTGGCCCGATCTCCTCCGAGATCGCCGTGGCGTTGGGGTCGTAGGCCCAGGGCGCAGGGTCGGCCAGCGGGCCGTCCATGAAGACCGCCACCCGGCCGCTGCGCACCTCGGTGCACGACACGCACAGCAGACCGGGGCGGGCCGCCTCCAGGTTGCCGCGCAGGCCGGCCCACGGGATGCGGTCCGTGACGATCTTCTCCAGCGGCGAGAGGTCCAGCAGGCCGCCCACGGTGGCCCGGGTGTCGCCAGCGTCGGCCCGCGCGATGCGCGTCAGGCCCAGGGCGCGCAGCGGAAACCCCAGGAGATCGCGCAGCGTGAGCCGAACCACGTGGCGCAGCTCCATCCCGCACCAGACATCGCGAATCTTCCGCGAGCGCTGCTCCGGGGCCAGGTCCGCGCTGGCCGCCAGGTAGGCGGCGTGGATCGCGCCCACCGACGTGCCGCTCACCAGATCGAACTCGAAGGGCCGGCCCAGACGCGGGTAGATGTGCTCGAAGAGGTAGGAGAGCACGCCCGCTTCGTAGGCGCCCCGGGCGCCTCCACCGGAGAGAACGATCGCAATGCGACGAGGGGAGCTGGGCATGAGGCTCGATCCACGGTTCCACAGGCCCCGGCAGCCGGCAACGGGTGCGCAGCTTCTCCGCCAAGACGGGGACTCAACGGCGCGGGCGCGCGGACCGATAGGAAAAGGGCCGAAGCAGCCCAGGAGCTCCCAAGCACGATGACCCTCAGCAGCCACCCTCGTGAAGGAGAGGCGCCCCTCCGGGTGCTTCTGCTGGAGCCCGACCCGGCGGAGGCCGCACGCCTGATGGAGGAGCTCGAAGCCGGCCGGCGCTTTGCGGTTCAGCACGCAGCGGAGATCGAGACCGCCCTGGGCCTGGTGGACGAGGAAGACGACGCCTACGACGTGGCGCTGGTGGCACTGACGGCCGACGCCGGCGGCGGCTCGGCGGTGGAGCGCATCCGCATGCTGGCCCCGATCCCGGTGGTCTGCCTGGCCGACCAGCCGAGTCCGGCACCCGCCCTGGACGCGCTGCGCCGCGGGGCCCACGACTGCCTGCTGCGCTCCGAGTGCACCACCCCTCTGCTGGTGCGCAGCCTGGGCCACGCCGTGGAGCACGACCGGCTGGTGAGCGAGCTGGAGGGCCTGCGCCGGCGCGAGCGCTTCCTGGCCAGCCATGACCCGCTCACCGGACTTCCCAACCGCTTCTTCTTCGAGGACCGGCTGCGCCGGGCGGCGACGCGGGCGGCGCGCCGCCAATCCAACCTGGGCGTGCTGTTCCTGGGCCTGGACCGCTTCCGGCACGTCAACGACACCATCGGCTACTCGGCCGGCGACGAGCTGCTGGTGCAGGTGGCCGAGCGCCTGGGCCGCGGCCTGCGCCGCGACGACCTGGTGGCCCGGGTGGGGGGCGACGAGTTCATGGTGCTCCTGGACACGCTGCCCCGCGCCCAGGATGCGTCGGCCGTGGCGCGTAAGCTCCACGACCTGCTGAAGCCAGCCTTCCACGTGGAGGGGCGCGAGTGCTGGGTGACGCCCAGCATCGGGATCTCGATCTTCCCGCGCGACGGCACCGAGCCCGCGCCGCTGGTGCGCAGCTCCTACTCGGCCATGCGCGAGGTGAAGCGGCAGGGCGGCGGCACGCACGGTTTCTTCAGCAGCATCATGAACGAGACGGCGCGGCGACGCATGCACCTGGAGACCCGGCTGCGCAAGGCCCTGGACGCCGACGAGCTGGAGCTCCACTACCAGCCGAAGGTGGAGACGGACACGGGCCGCATCGTGGGCGCCGAGGGGCTCCTGCGCTGGACGGACCCGGAGCTGGGCGTGGTGGAGCCCAAGACCGTGATTCCCGTGGCCGAGGAGACGGGCCTGATCTCGGACATCGGCCACTGGTCCCTGCGTACCGCGTGCGCCCAGAACGCCCAGTGGCAGGAGCAGGGCTTCGGCCCGCTGCGCGTCTCGGTCAACCTGTCGCCGCGACAGATCGCCGAGAGCGAGCTGCACGAGACGGTGGTCCGCGCACTGTGGGACACGGGGCTGCACCCGAGCCTGCTGGAGCTGGAGATCACCGAGAGCTGCCTGGTGGAAAACGGCGAGTCCGCGCTCCGCGTGCTGGAGGAGCTGAAGCGGGTCGGCGTCTCCATCTCCCTGGACGACTTCGGGACGGGCTTCTCCTCGCTGTCCTACTTGAAGCGGTTCCCGGTGGACGTACTCAAGATCGACCAGTCGTTCGTGCGCGACATCGCCCTGGACCCGGACGACGCACTGATGGTCACCACCATCATCTCCATCGCCCAGAACCTGCAGCTGGGAGTGATCGCCGAGGGTGTCGAGACCGAGGAGCAGCGCGCCTTCCTGAGCGCCAACGGCTGCCCCGAGTTTCAGGGCTTCCTGGTGAGCGCCGCGGTGCCGCCCAAGGAGTTCACCGAGATGCTCCAGCGCCAGGCTGTCCGCGACGCCGGCTGAGACGCTGCCCCAGGGAGCGCCCCGGGTCTGACTCTGGCCTGGCCCGCATCATTCTGATGCGGGCTAGTGTTGGGGCGCGATGAAGCGCGCCCTGATCGGCCTCGTGCTGCTGCTGGCGCTGGCAGCGGCGCTGCTGCTCCTGCTGCCGGGCCCGGACCGCTCGGCCGGCCGCGTGACCGCCGCGACGCGCGACGCAAAGCGGATGGCCCGCGCCGAGGCCGACCGCGCCCGGGCGGCCCAATCCCTGGGAGCGCCGGGCGAGCGGCGCATCCTGTTCGGCGACCTCCACGTCCACACCACGTTCTCCATCGACGCCCTGGTGTACTCGCTGTCCATGTTCGGGGGCGAGGGCGCCCATCCGCCCGCCGACGCCTGCGACTTCGCGCGCTTCTGCTCGGACCTGGACTTCTTCTCGCTGAACGATCACGCCGAGGGCCTCACGCCTGCGCGCTGGCGCGAGACCATCGACAGCGGGCGCCAGTGCAACGCCCAGTCCGGTGATCCGGAGGACCCGGACCTGGTGGCCTTCGTCGGCTGGGAGTGGACCCAGACCAGCTCCGATCCCGACGCCCACTACGGCCACCGCAACGTGATCGTCTCCGGTCTGGGCGACGACGAGATCCCCGCCCGCCCCATCACGGCGTTGCCCGACGGCACCATGAAACGAGCGCGAGGCATGGGAGCCGCGCGCGTCTTCGAACGTCTGGGGCGCAACCTGCTGGGCGGCTGGGGCGACTTCCTGTGGCTGACGGCGCAGATGGTGGACGTGCCCGACTGCCCGCGCGGCGTGCCCAGCCCGGAGCTTCCTGCCGACTGCCGCGAGAACGCGGCGACCCCGCGCGAGCTGCACGAGAAGCTGGCCCAGTGGGAGCTGCCCAGCCTGGTCATCCCCCACGGGCTCGCCTGGGGCGAGCACGCGCCGCCGGGCGCCGGCCTGGACCGCGCGCTGGCCGGCGGCAACCACGACCCGTCCCGGGAGCGGCTGCTGGAGGTGCAGTCGGGTCACGGCAACGGCGAGGAGTTCCGCACCCAGCCCCAGGTGACGCGCAGCGCGCTGGGCGAAGCCATCTGCCCGGAGCCCAGCGAGGACTTCCTGCCCTGCTGCTGGCGCGCCGGCCAGATCATCCGCGAGCGCTGCGGCGACCTGCCCGCCTCGGAGTGCGAGCAGCGCGTGCGCGAAGCCCGACGGCTGGCCGCCGAGGCCGGCAAGGAGTTCCACCGCACGATTCCGGACGCAGCGCTGGAGGACTGGCTGGACTGCGGCCAGTGCCGCGACTGCTTCAAGCCCGCCTACCTGCTGCGCCCCCAGCTCACCGCCCAGTACGGCTACGCGGTCGGGAACTTCGACGAGCCGGGGCCCGACGCCGCGCCGCAACGCCTGCGTTGGGGCCTGATTGCATCCACCGATAGCCACGAGGCCCACCCCGGCACCGGCTACAAGCAGGAGCAGCGCCGGCGGATGACCGACGGCCGCGGCTACGCGCGCGAACGGGACGATCGCCTGCTGCGCCCGTGGGTGGTAGGACGCCAGCGGGACCCGCAACGCGCCCAGCCCGTGCCCGAGGAGCCGCGCAGCCTGCGCACCCTCTTCGACGTGGAGCGCACGGCCAGCTTCATGTACCCGGGCGGGATCGTCGCCGTGCACGCGGACGCGCGCGACCGCCACGCGATCTGGGACGCGCTCGAGCAGCGCCGGGCCTACGGAACCAGCGGCCCGCGCATCCTGCTCTGGTTCGACCTCGTGGACGGGGAGGAGCGCATCGCCATGGGCGGCGAGGCGCGGCGCCGGAAGAACCCCACCTTCGAGGTGCGCGCCGTCGGCGACTTCGCGCAGCAGCGCGGTTGCCCCGACGACGCCGTGGCGCCGCTGGCACCGCAGCGGCGGGAGCGCCTGTGCCGCGGCGCCTGCTATCACCCCAGCGACCAGCGCCAGGTCATCGACGCCATCGAGGTGGTGCGCATCCGGCCGCAGCAGTACGCGGGCGAGCCCGTGGCGGCGCTGATCGAGGACCCCTGGCGACGCTTCTACTGCGCGCCGGACCCGGCCGGCTGCACGGTGCGATTTCGGGACGAGCAGTTCGCAGAGACCGGCCGCGACAGCGTCTACTACGTGCGCGCGCTCCAGGAGCCCACGCCCGCCATCAACGGCGCCAACCTGCGCACCGAGTTCGACGCCGACGGCAAGCCGTTGCGCGTCACGCCCTGCTACGGCGGCTGGCAGACCCCCGCCGACGACGCCTGCCTGGCGCCCGTGAGCGAGCGCGCCTGGTCGTCACCGATCTTCGTGGACTACGCGCGCGGCCCCGACTGAGCCTCGCCCTTGGCCATTCGTGCACCCACGAGCTTGAGGATGCGCGGCATGAGCCGGCGCAGCACCCGTCCGAGGGGCCGCTGCCAGGCGGACACCGCCGGCGTGTGGGCGGCGGCGGCAAAGCGTCCCAGGTTCAGCTCCTCCTGGACATCCTCGCTGATCAGGTTTACGGGGGTGTCCAGGGGAATCCCCGTTCCGTCGGCAATGCGCACCATGCGCTCGAAGTTCGAGGCCACGGCCACGGCGTCCACGAAGGCCTCGGCCCCCACCTCGTCCAGGGCGCGGCGGCGCGCCTCGGCCAGCACGGCGTCGTCCTCGCCCACCAGCGCCTCGGCCAGGGCGACCAGCGCGTCGGCGTGGGCCACACCGCTGGCCGACGCCGCCTTGCCGTCGTTGACGAACTCGAGCTGGTAGTCCGTACCGGTGGTCTCGCCGCTCGCACGGAGCAGCAGTGCATGCGACGTGGTTCAGTAGAAGCACTCGCGCAGCGCAGAAACCCGCGCGGCCACCAGCTCCACCTGGGCGCGATCCAGCGCCGCCGTGCCCCGCTGCAGGTCCGCCATCTGCTCGGGCTTCAGGTAATGAGCCGCCGAGAGCTGCTTGAGGTTGCGCACCTCGTCGGGCGAGAGCGACAGCGCGCGCAGCACGTTGCCCGTGCGGCCGCCCGGATAGAGATCCGACTCGTGCGGTCCGCTGCGGCGCGGGTCCAGCATGGGCACCCAGGCGCCGTCGTCGCGCAGGCCCTGCGGCCGCTCGCCCGAGGGCTCGCCGACCTGGGGCGCGGGCAGCGGATGCGGCGCCACGCCGAGGCCACGGCAGAACTGGTCCACGCTCACGATCGTTACGATCACGCCCACCAGCTCCACGTACTGCCCGTCGGAGACGCCGGCCTCGCGGGTCCCGTCGAACCAGCGCCGGGAGAGCCGCCCGGAATCCGTGGTGATGCGGTGGATCGCGTCCACCATGGCCTCCGGCAGCTCGCCGGGCCCGTCGTGGGCGCCACTCACCGCAGCCGGCGAGAGCGCCTGCTTGCGCTCGCGGCACAGGGAGCAGCTCCAGGCAGCGCGCACCTCAGCCGCCGCGGCGACGCGCTGGGCGCCGCTCAGGTAGCGGCCGGGCCGGGCCAGGTGCTCCCAGGCACGGCGGTGGGCGGCCGGAAGGTCGTCGCGCACCGGGACGGGCGCGGCGGTGTAGTCGATGGTGCCCATCGCCGGAACGGTACCATGCCCGCCCCATGAAGACGCTCTTCCTGCTGCGCCACGCCTCCGCCGAGCCCTCCGAGGGCGACGACCACGCGCGGATTCTGACGCCCCGGGGCCGCGACGAGGCGGCGCACGCCGCAACCTCCCTTGCAGCGCTGGAGCCCCAGCCCGCCCTCGCCTTGTGTTCGCCCGCGCAGCGCGCGCTGGAAACCCTGGACGCGATGCTCGCGCGGCTTCCCGACCTGGACGTGACCCGGGATCCGGAGCTCTACCTGGCCAGCGCGGGAGAGATCCTGGACCGGGTGCAGGCGCTGCCCGAAACCCTGGACGCTGCGCTGGTCGTGGGTCACAACCCGGGCCTGGCCGCCCTGGCGCGCAGCCTTCCGGGTGAAGCCGGCGACGCCGAGCGGGCGCTCCTCGTCACGTTCCCGCCCGCCGCCCTGGCGGTGGTGGCCTTCGCGACGGGCGGCTGGCCGGATCTGGCGCCGGGGCGCGGGCGCCTGCTCTGCGTGCGCCGGCCCGATCGGGACATCCAGGCCGGCTGAAGGCGCGGGTAGGTTTCTCCGGCGCCGGGCGCGAGACCCCGTGTACAATCTCCGACGGAGGTCGCTCACCGCATGCGTCAGGTCTGGATCGAGCGTGCCGGACCGCCCGATGTGCTCACCGTCCGCGAGGTCGAGGAGCCCACGCCTGCTGCCGGTGAAGTGCGCATACGCGTAGAGGCGGCCGGCGTCAACTTCGGCGACATCATGGGTCGCCTCGGGACGTATCCGGCCCTGCCGATCCCCTGCGTGCCGGGCTTCGAGGTCGGCGGCCGTGTCGACGCCGTGGGCGAAGGCGCGGACGAGGCGTGGCTCGGCCGCAGCGTGCTCTCGATGCTGCCTCGCGGCGGCTACGCCGATGCCGTGTGCGCCGCGGCCAGCGCCGTGCTGGAGCGCCCCGCCGAGATGAGCGCCCAGGAGGGCGCGGCCTTCCCGGTCAACTACCTGACGGCCCACCTGCTGGTAGAGCGCATGGGCGCACTGACCCCCGACGAGACCGTGCTGATCCACTCCGCCGGTGGCGGCGTGGGCACCGCGGCCGTGCAGATCGCGCACCGCATCGGCGCCCAGATCATCGGCTGCGCATCGGGCCACAAGCACGACTTCCTCAAGAGCGTGGGCGTGGACCACTGCATCGATTACACGCAAGAAGACTTCGAGACCCGCGTCCGGGACATCACCGGCGGGCGCGGCGTGGAGCTGATCCTCGACCCGATCGGAGGCCGGTCGTTCCGCAAGAGCTGTCGCTGCCTGGCGCCGACCGGACGGCTGGGCATCTTCGGCATGTCCTCGGTCGCCACCGGCAAGGCACGCAACTGGCTCGGCTCGCTCAAGGCCGCCTGGGGTACGCGCCTGCGCTTCACGCCGCCCGGCCTGATGTCGCAGAGCGTGGGCGTGTTCGGCGTCAACCTGGGCAACCTGGGTATCGACCCGGAGCGCCTGCGCAGCTGGCTGACCAGCCTGCTCGAGTCGTACCACGAGGGCGCGCTGCGCCCGGTGATCGGCGGAACCTTCCCGCTGGAGAGCGCCGCCGACGCCCACCGACTGATCGAGAGCCGTCAGAACGTGGGCAAGGTGCTGCTGCTGCCCTAGCTCTCTTCCGCCTACCCGAGTGACTCAGCAGGTGGGTTGCCGGGAGTCTGGCCGTGTCCCCTCCGGCGATGTCCTCGGCACGTCCCGTTCCCGACGAGTGCCACGGATGCTCCAGACGTGGCCAACCCCAACAGTCCCGCGTTCCGGTGCTGCGGAGTACGCCTGCGGGGACACGGCCAGCCCCCCGACGCGAGGGCGCTGCTCCCGCAGGCGTACTCCGCAGCTACGCACCGCGTCCACTGTGGGAGCGACATGGCGGCTTGGGAGAGGGGTGATCCGAGGCCTTCCGGGAAGTGCCGAGGACATCGCCGGAGGGAGCAGCGCCCTCGCGCCGGGCAGCGCGGAGCCACCGAGTTCCCCGGCCTGGTTGCGGAGCGAATCGGATAGGCCGAAGCCCTCTAGTCCGAGTCCCGGCGCCGGATCTCGCCGGTCATGGGCACGAAGCGCACCGGAAAGACCCTGCGGCGCAGCACACCATCCGCAGTGCGCGTGTGCACCTCGAGCTGCTGGAGGGCGTCGCCCACCGGGATCACCAGGCGCCCTCCCTCGGCCAGCTGCTCCAGCAGCAGCGGGGGCACGCGTGGCGCGGCGGCGGTAACCACGATCGCGTCGAAGGGCGCGGCGTCCGGCCAGCCGGCGTAGCCGTCACCCGCGCGGACGTGGATCCTCGCGTAGCCCAGCCGCTTCAGGGTGGCGGCGGCGCGCAGGGCCAGAGGCTCGAGGATCTCGATGCTGTAGACCTCGGCCGCCAGCTCGCCCAGGACCGCCGCTCCATAGCCGGAGCCGGTGCCCACCTCGAGGACGCGGTCGCCCGGATCCACCTCGGCCAGCTCGGCCATGATGGCAACGATGAAGGGCTGG
>Ga0255053_10000682_pt1 | contig 18752 bp, 12 predicted proteins | sample JV7_2_22_MG_FD_188635 | JGI IMG/M metagenome (GOLD analysis project Ga0255053, IMG submission 188635) | Seawater microbial communities from Jervis Inlet, British Columbia, Canada - JV7_2_22 | ecosystem: Environmental > Aquatic > Marine > Inlet | place: Canada: British Columbia | collected...
TCCTCTCGCAGATCGAGCAACTCGCCCTCTGGGTCGAACAGCGCCGCAGCGTGGAGGCCACCTGTTCCTGAGAAGACAGGTTGCGCACCCGACAGCACCTCGGTCAGTTTGGTGAGTCGGTCAGGTTCCAAGCGGAAATCACCACGGGGCCGCTCCGAACAGATCTTGTGAACCGACTCGATAGATGTCCTACCGCAGATTCCGCAGGCCGAGCTCGTGATGATCATGCGGCTCAGTTGTGCCACATCAAAATCCACCGACGGCGCCAGGAAGACATCGACCGTATTGTCGTCGGTGGATTCTGGCCCGTCATGGCAATGCTCGATCCTCCAGATATCCTCAGCGGCACTTATCACCCCCTCACTCACCAGGAACCCAGCGGCCAACTCGGGGTCCTCACCTGGGGTCCGCATGGTCACCGCGAGGACATGTCGCTCGCGGCGACCAGCGGTCTCTACGACCACTCGAATCTCCAAAGGCTCCTCCACAGTGATCAAGTCCGAGGCGCTTTGAGCTACACCCCTTCGATAGCGTGTCATCAACATACTTATGGCAGCCGCCACTGCCGGGGGATCATGTTGCGGACGACTCACGGGCTTTGCCTCAGCTGCGGGGCCAGTTTCGCCAGATCCTGTGGTTTATTGACATTGGCGAGCAGATGGGGGTGGAACCAATCTGCGGTCGGGTCCAGATCGAGGCAATCCGTCTCCAAGCACCCGAGCAGATCCACGGCACTGAGCCGCCCTGCCTCGAGGGCCGCCTCCACCACCTGCAGACACCCACCGCCATAAAGTCCGCAGAGGGGCTGCTGTCGACCCTGGTGCCGGGCGATCCTCGCCCACGGTCTTGCCTCATCGCCGATCTCCGGCTCCCGGCCCAGATCCTCCGCAGCCATGCCAACGATCCAACGTACGAGCTCTTCGCTGACCAGGGGCATGTCACACGCCAGGACAAAGACCGGACGGCCGCTGGCGCGCACCAGGGCGGTGTGAATCCCGCCGACCGGACCCAGACCCGGTCGTAGATCCGCCTGAATCTCAGCCTCCACCTCGGTGTACTCCCGAATTCGGGGCGCTACCACCAACACGTCCTCGAGCACCGACCCGAGAATCGCGACCGCGCGAGCGAGCATCGTCCGGCCATCGAGCTCCATCAACGCCTTGTCTCGACCCATTCTTCTGCTCGACCCTCCCGCCAGGACCGCGCCCATGACTGTGTCGATTCCGGATTGAGTATCCTTCATTGGAGAGCCTGGCGGAATGCTACCAAAGGCAGCCGATAGACGTGCTAGCATCACGCAAACGACACTGACTCCTGCGAGGCTTCAGAGGGAGAGATGACAGTGAAAGTCCTGGTAGTTGACGACGAACAGCAAGTTCTTCGGCTCGTGGCCTCACTTCTCGAATCCAAGGATCACGACGTTGCCACGGCAGCCCATGGCGAGGAGGCATTGCGCAGGATCGAAGCCGAGCGCCCTGACGCTATCTTCCTCGACATCATGATGCCTGGCATCGACGGTGCCACCGTCGCCCAGCGCCTGCGGGAGACCCCGGATACTGCCGAGATCCCCATCATCTTTCTCACCGGTCTCGTCGATGCCGACGAGATGCGCAAGCGGGGCCCAAAGATCGGCGGGCAGTACTTCCTGGCCAAGCCCTTCGACGCCGAACGCCTCTTCCAGGTCCTGGACCTGGCCACACGCTGAGGCCGTCGCCCGACCTTACTCGGCTCTCTTTGAACCCAGACCTACGAGACTGGAGTGCACCCGAGCGGCAAACTGTCGTCGGTCCGACAGGGTGAGACCGGTACTGGGTATGGGTTTTCCGACAAAGACGCGGACCGGACCGGGTTGGATGGCCAAGGTACCAGCTGGCAAGATTGCAGCAGCCCCGTCGATACGAACGGGCACCACCGGCACCCCCGATTTGATCGCGGCCACGAACGCACCGGTCTTGAACGGTTGGATCTCGCCGTCGCGGCTCCGTGTGCCCTCGGGAAAGGCCATCAGGTTCAGCTCTGAAGCCAGCAACTCCGCTAGTTGATCGATGCTGCTGCGGGCGGCATCGGCCCGGTCCCTGTCGATAAACACCATGCCCATAGCCGTGATGAAAACCCCGACAATGGGAACCCGGCGGAGCTCTTCCTTGGCGAGGAATCGCAAAGGAACCGGAAGAGCCGCGAAGAGTACGGGGATGTCGAGTTGAGAGGCATGGTTGCCGACAAACAGATAGGACCGAGAGAGATCGAGACTCTCCAACCCCCACACTTCCAGTCGGGCACCGAGCATCCACAGAGCAGGCGGTGCCCAGACCTTTCTTGCCAGGGTCAGCGGCAATCCGGTCCGTCGACTGACCAGGTGAATCAAAAGGGCCAGAAGGGTCCAGAATCCAGTCCACAGCGCCACGGCGATCACCCTTGCCAGGGACAAGACCTGCCGAATCACGGAGCCGCCGTGTTTTGTGGACTGCATCTCAGCCAACCGGGACGACTGATTCCAGCTTCAGACTCTCGAGAGTGACCTGCTTCTACGAGAGTGACGCTCTTGACCTCCAACACCAGCTTTCCCCCTTTGCCGTCGTCGAGTAGGAGATCATATCGATGACGGCCGATGGCGATCTCACGACCTGGTAGCAAAAGCTCTCGCAACCGGCGGGGTCGGGGAGATGAGCTTCCACGGTCGATTCCCCGGGGTCAGCCAGGACCAGGAATCGATTGGGACGCTCCCGGAAACCAGCCTCTCGCAGGCCTTCACCAAAACCGACCTCCGCCGACGGAATCACGCAGCCGAGCCTATCGCCTTCCGGACCGATGTGCGTGCTAGCATCGGCGGCCACGGAGCCTCCTGTGAATCAGATCGGCCCTGCCCTCCTCCACCACAGCTTCACGTTCGCCACATTCCTGATCCTCTGCCTGGCGGCCAGCGGTAGAGCCGCGGGTCCGCTCGCAGAAGCCCAGGTACCGGTCGAAGAGATCCGTCTCGCCAATGGCTTCAAGCTCCTACTCGTAGAGCAGCCCGAGTCCACGACCGTGGTGGCAGGCTGGATGGTCGGCGTGGGTTCGGCCGATGATCCCAGCAACCGGACTGGCCTCAGCCATCTCCTCGAGCACATGATGTTCAAGGGCACCCGAACCGTCGGGGCCCGTGATCTCGTGCAGGAGCTCGAAACACTGGCCGAGGTCGATCGGATCTGGCACGAGGAGCAGGCCCTGGAACTGAAGATCGAATCTGCTTCGGCAAGAAAGCGGCAAAAGCTGACCCAGCAATTGGCAGGTCTGGTCGCAGAGCGACAGTCATTGCAGGAGAAGGCCAGATCGCAGGCCTTTCTCGGTCTGTACTCGTTCCTCTACTCCGAGCAGGGTGGCACCGATCTCAACGCCAACACTTATCGCGACCTGACCGCTTACTACGTCACGCTACCCACCGAAAAGCTGGAGCTCTGGTTCTGGATGGAATCCGATCGCCTGACGGCGCCGATTTTTCGGGAGTTCTACAAGGAGCTCGGGGTGATCCACGAGGAGCGGCGATTGCGAATCGATGCGACGCCCACCGGTGGGCTCGATGAGCAGCTGCGAGGCCTCTTCTGGGGTGATCACCCCTACTCCTGGAATCCCATGGGCCGACCTGGCGATCTCGATCGGATCCGTCGCGAAGAAGCCGCCGGGTTTTTCCGCCGTCACTACCGGGCCGACAACATGACGGCCGTTCTGGTCGGTGGTTTCGATCGCGAGCTGGCAAAGTTGTGGGCCCGGAGATACTTCGGCCGTCTGCAGTCCGGCTCGCCTGCGAAATCTGCCGCGATCAGATCCGGTCCTCCCCCTCGAGCCCAGAAACGAAGCTTCACCGACATCTGCAACTGCCCGCCACAGGTCCAGGTGCTCTACCCCACTGCCGCTTTCGGTCACCCGGACACCTATCCGCTACAGCTCCTCTCAGCGATCATGAACGGCCGAACGGGTCGCTTGTACCGATCCCTGGTGCTGGACCAGCAGATTGCCTTCTCGGCCTACTCTCAGCAGATCTCCTGGCGACAGGCCGGTGAGTTCAGCTTCCGAGCCGAGAGCAAGGGAGTGATCGATCCCGAAGCCCTGATTGTCGCTTGGGATCAGCAGCTGGATCGCCTGCTGAGCGAAGCTCCCACCACGGCCGAGATCCGACGAGCCAAGAATCGGCTGGCCGCAGACGCATTTCGCCGGCTTCAGGAACCCGCGGGTCTGATGAAACAGCTTCTGATCTATGAGGGCCTGGGCGACTGGCGATACGTAAACCGGTGGCCGAGCCGGATCCAGGAGCTTACGGCCCAGGATCTCGTGCGCGCGGCCGCGGAGTATTTGAAGCCAGCAAGCCGAACCATTGCAATCTACCGTCGGCCCGAAACGAAAACGGGGACCTCGCCAGGAGCACCATGAGACCGATCCTGACACTCGGTTTCGTGATCTGCGCTCTCTCTGCCGGCGGCCTGGGGGCCGACCAGGACTCTGTCCCTGCCCATCCCAGTCAATTGAAATTTCCAGAACGGCAGATCCAACTACCCTCGGCAGAGAACCGACGATTTCAATTCGAGAATGGACCCGTCGTCTATCTGGCCGAGGACCACACCTTGCCCCTGGTGGATCTCACCCTGGCCCTGCCAGTGGGAAGTTTTCTGGATCCGCCCGACCAGATCGGGCTCGCCTACCTTACCGGCTCGCAAATCCGTCGCGGCGGTGCCGGCTCTCTGGACGCCACTCAGTTCGACGATCTTGTCGACGACCTTGGATCCCGCCTCAACACTCTAGCGGGGACAACGAGATCTGGAGCTACCCTGAGTGTCCCGAGCTGGGCGCTCGATGAGGGCCTGGATCTTCTGTTTGCCATGCTCATCGAGCCGCAGTTTCAACAGGACCGGCTGGACACCGCTCGTAGCAATCTCGTCGAGAGCATGACGCGGCGCAACGAAGACGCCCTCGAAGTGCTGGAAAGGGAGTGGGAATGGCTAATGTATGGAGAGGAGCACTTCAGCAACCGCCCCATGACACCCACCAGCCTGCAGGGTCTGGGTCGCCAGGAGTTGATGGACCTCCACCGTCGTTGCTGGAGACCGGGTCAGATGATCTTGGCCGTTTCGGGCGATTTCGATGCCGAGAGCCTGCTGTCCAATCTCGAGAGCCGATTCGCTCTCTGGCCGGTGATCGAGCCAGCGGCGGTCGCCACCCCCGTCTGGCCGCCACCCGCACCTAGGCCGAGCGCCACTCCAGGTCTCTTCCACTATGAGATGGATGTACCGCAGGCCAAGGTCATGATGGGGCATCGTCTTCCGAGCCTCCTCGACTGGACGGACACCGATCGCTTCGTGCTCACAGTGCTGGCCGAAATCCTGGGTGGCCAGGGGGCGATCTCCAGGATCGCGGGTCGCTTGCGGACGGCGGAGGGATTGGTCTACCGAGCTTCGGCGCAGCTCCTGCTCGGTGACCTCTGGCCGGGCGAGCTACGCATTTTCTTTGATACCCAGAGCCGATCGGTGAGCCGCGCTGTCGAGTTAGCCGCGGCGGAGGTCGAACGCTTGCGTACCGAGCCGATCCACCCCAAGGAGTTGGATCTGGTCAAACAATCACTACTGGCGCGGCTGCGTCTGGACTTCGATACCGCCGAGGAGATCGCCGGCTATTTTGCCGAGGACGAGCTTCTCGGCCGACCCCATTCCTACTGGCAAAACTACCTGGAGGGTGTCAGCAGTGTGACGGTCAACGATGTCCGAGTCGCCGCCAAGACCTATCTACAACCGTCCGAGTTCACCATTCTCGTGGTCGGCCGGTGGAGCGAGATCGCAGCCGGCCAGACTCCTGGGACCTCCGATCTCGAACGGGTCATCGGCCGCCCCGTCGGCCATCTACCAGCGCGCGACCCTCTCTCGCTCAAAGCCCTGTCTACGGACTAGGAAGGAGCTGATCCCATGCTAGTAGGAGTCATGGCAGATTCCCACGACAACGTCCCCAAGATCGAGGCGGCCGTTCGGTTGTTCAACGAGGCTCAGGTGCAGCACGTCCTGCACGCCGGCGACTTTGTGTCTCCCTTCGCTATCGAGCCCTTACGCGGTCTCGGCTGCCCAGTCCTGTCGGTGTTCGGCAACAATGATGGTGAGCGCTTGGGATTGGCGGCCCGCATTCGGGAGATCGGCGAAGTGCACCCCTACCTGGCCACGATCAGCCTCGCCGATCGGCAGATCGCAGTCGTCCACTATCCGGAACTGGCCGAGCCACTTGCCCACAGCGGTGTCTACGACCTGGTGGTCTACGGTCACACCCATCGCGTGGATCAGCGACAGGACCAGGGGCTGCTTCTCAATCCGGGTGAGACCGGCGGCTGGCTTACCGGCTGTTCGACCGTGTCCATCGTCGACCTGTCCACGCTTCAGGTCCGGATGGAGGAGTTCTGACGGTTCAGCTCCTCCCTGCTTGTTTCTGCATACAACCCGCCGGGCCCGGCGCGCGTAGACTAGGGAGAGGTCTGATCTCGTCTTGCGAACCTGGCTAGCCAGCGCTCTGATTCCGGTGTTCGGTCTCGCGCCGTTGGCTCGGATCGAGGCTCAGCCTCCACCAGACGAATTCCTTCGGGGTATGGTGGTCTCCTGCCCGCGGGCCGGTCAGATCTGGGGCTCTCCAGAGATGGCTCACAGCCTGGCAGAGATCACCGCTCTTGGCGTCCGCTGGGTAGCGATCCATCCCTATGCCAGGGTCGGGCGGGATGGCAGCATCCGGTATCGCCCGACAGGGGAGACCCCCTATCTTCGCCGTGCTGCCGAACTGGCGCGAGAGGCCGGCATACGGCTCTTCTGGAAACCCCATCTCGCCTATTGGGGAAGTTTCGAATGGCGGGGAGCAGTCGACTTCGGAGACGACATCGAGGCCTGGGCCAGATTCTTCGATGGCTACCGTCGATTCATCGTCGATCAGGCTCGTCTTGCCCAGAGCGTCGGTGTGGATCTGCTGGCCGTCGGCGTGGAGACCGAAAGGACGACACAGCACGAGGCCGAATGGCGACAGATCATCGCTGCGGTGCGCTTGGTCTTTGCGGGACGGCTGACCTACGCTGCCAACTGGAACTCTCTTTCTCGGGTGCCGTTCTGGGATGCCCTGGACTTGATTGGTGTCCACGCGTACTTTCCGCTCAGCGAGGACGAATCTCCGGATCGTACCCGTATCTGGCAGGGCTGGGACGATCCGTTGGCCAGGCTTAAGGCTCTCTCCCGATCACAGGGAAACAAACCTGTCCTCTTTGCCGAGATCGGCTACGCTCGATCGCATCGGGCAGCCGCCGAACCGTGGATTCCAGGTCATGAAGACACCCCCGACGTTCGCTCCCTCCGCCGGACCCTGATCGAAGTCGCGCTGGAACGAATCGAAACCGCCCCCTGGGTCGAGGGCATGTTCTGGTGGAAGTGGATCCCCGGTAACGACCGCTGGGACCGCGACTTCTCCATGAAGGACCCGGAGGCTCGGCAAGCCCTCCTGGAGCACTGGGGCGATGAGCCCGCTATTCTTCCAACAGCTCGATAGCAGCAGCCAAGACCTGGTCGACGTCGGGCAGGTAGTCGTGCTCCAACGGTGGCGAGTAGGGGACTGGGGTGTCCGGCGCCGCGACCCGGCGGATCGGTGCGTCCAGAAAGAAGAAGGATTCCGCGGCGAGTATGGCGGCGAGCTCGCCGCCCAGACCACCTCGACCCGTGTCCTCGTGGAGGATCAGCACCCGGTGGGTCTTTTCGACCGAACGGCGTATCGTCGTCTCGTCCAGTGGCCAGAGAGTCCTCAGATCGACAACCTCGACCGTGATGCCCTCGTCGTCCAACTGCCGGGCCGCCTCCAGCGCCGTCCAGACCATGGCACCATAGGTGAGGATCGTCAGGTCCTCGCCTCGATTGGCAACCGACGCCACACCTATCGGTGTTTCGAACGCCGACCCCAGAGGCACCTCCTGACGCAGATCGGTCCGGAAAAAACCGTACAAACCCTTTGCTTCCAGAAAGATAACCGGGTTGTCGTCACGAATGGCGGCGATCATCAGACCCTTGGCATCGATGGGATTGGAAGGCGCCACGATTTTCCAGCCAGGGGTGCGGACAAACCACATCTCCGGGCATTGGCTGTGGAAAGGGCCTCCTCCCAGGAGCATGTTCAGGGTACCCGTGGCACCTCCGTAGGGGAGCCTGACCACCAGAGGAACGCTCTTCCCCCACCGCCAGTGGATCTTGGCGGCGTTGTTGACCAGGGCGTTGAAGGCCGGTGCCAGGAAGTCGGCGAACTGCATCTCGGCGATCGGACGCTTGCCCAGCAGCGATGCGCCGACGGCACAGCCGATGATGGCCGATTCCGCCAGGGGTGAGTTGAGACAGCGATCGTCGCCGAACCTCTTTGCCAGACCCCGGGTCACCCCAAAAGCACCGCCGTAGCGTCCTCCCACGTCCTCGCCGAGGATGAACACCTCTTCGTTCTCGGCCATCATCTCGGCCATCCCAGCACGTACCGCCTCGTCGTAGGACATCCGTCTGGTGGACCGATTCTCAGGCGTTGGCGGTACCGGCGCGGCTCGGGACGCGTAGACCCGGTGACGATATTCCCGCGGATCTGGCCAGTCGGCTGCAGCCGCAGCCGCAGCCGCCTCCGACACCTGGCGGCGGACATCCTCCTGCAACTCGTGAAACTCGCCCGCGCTCAGGATGCCGGCTGCTTGCAGACGGTGCCGGTAGAGATCGATGGGATCGAGGGCCTCCCAGGCCGTCCGCTCCTCCCCGATCTCATAGCCCGGGATCTTGGCCTCAGCACTGCCGTGAAAGCGATCATCATCATGATGGGCGTGACCCGCTCGACGGTAGGTAACCAACTCGACCAGGGTCGGCCCCTCCCCTTGCCTCGCCCTGTCAGCCGCCCAGATCACCCCGGCGGCCACCTCTTCAGCGTCATTTCCAAACAGGGTGACACCCTGGATCCCATAGCCGGCCGCCCGCCGGGCAAAACGCATGGCCGCGGTCTGCTCACTGACATGAGTGCCCAAGGCCCATTGGTTGTTCTCCACGACAAAGACCATATTGAGTCGCTGTACTGCGGCAAAGTTGATCGCTTCGTGCCACTCGCCGAGGCTGGCCCCACCATCGCCGATGAAGCTGACACAGACCCTGTCTTCCCTGTCGAGCTTGATGGCGTAGGCTAGACCCAGAAGAGTCTGTGTCGCCAGGGCCAGAGGCGCCACCGGTGGCACCACACCGCGGTCGAAATCGCCCGTATGAAGATCGCGACCGTCCACGGGGGTGCCGGTCTTCCCGTACTGCACCAGCAGAGGATGGAGCGGGTCGGGCATGAACATCAGCAGGGCCCCGAGATCGCGGATCAATGGGCTGATGAAGTCGCCCCGATAGGTTTCGCCCTGTCCGAACTCCGGGTAGCGTCGCAGTCGCAGGGCAGCGCCGACAATGGCCTCCTGCCCGGTCGATCGGAAGCCCTTCTGGGGTGAAGGGAATCGACCCCATTTGATTTCTTTACGATCGAAAGCGAGCTTGAGGCGACTGTCGAGCTCACGGGTCAGGAGCATGACTCTGAGCATGAGCCGTTTCTCGTGCGGCGTAATCGATGCCTTGACCCGCCGGCGATCGAAAAACCCCCGAACGGTCTCTTCGAGTTCCGCCCGGCTCTTACTGACGGCCTTCTGGTGGGTCAAATCTGGATAGAGCAGCTCGTCGGCAAACTCCTGGCCGGTACGCGAGCGGGCTTCGATGCGCTTCAACAGCGCCGCTTCGAGCTCCTCTTCTGACGCTACCTGGGGCAGATCACGAATCAGGAAGGGAGCTTCGAGACAGAGAAAGGCGTGGAGCTCGCGGAGGAGCTCCTTCGGCAGTACCGTGGCCGCGCCACCGGTGGCTTTGCTCATGCGGCCGGTAGTATATCTGTCGAGTCTTCAGGAAGCTTTGACCGTTAGGAGACCCGGCCGCATCCGGGATGATGGGCCGTGAACCAGGGAAAGGGGAATGGCCATCGGGATCGGCGGTCGGGTCTCCTAGCGGTCAAAACGATTGCAAGGCTGTCAGGAACCATGGAGGACAGTGTCGGGTTCGATGGGTAACGGATCGGTACCGGTCTCGGGGCTCGCCTGCCTGCCACGCGACTCGCGCCACAAGCGGCGCAACCAACTCGCCACCGCTTCCACACCCAGATTGATATAGGGCAACACCAGCAGCGTCAGAATCGAGGACGACATCAACCCGCCCATCACGGTTCGCGCCAGCGGGTAATAGAAGATCCCGGCGGTATTGGGACCCCGAATGGCCAGCGGCAGCAGTCCGATGATGGTCGTGGCGGCGGTCATCAGGATGGGCCGTAACCGATCGCGGCCCGCCTGCAGGATTGCCTCTTCGGTCGACAGACCGGATCGACGTAGGCGATTCATGTGATCGAGCAGCACGATGCCATTGTTGACCACGATCCCCATGAGGATCAGCAGGCCGATCTGGCTCATGATGTTGAACTTGGTGCCGGTGATCGCCAACAACCAGGCGGTGCCCGGAAGCGCGAAGAAGATCGACACCAGAATGGCGAAGGGCTGTGCCAGTGATTCGAAGAGGGAGGCCATGACCAGGTAGACAAGGACCAGGGCGAGGAGGAAATTGACACCCATCTGGCTGTTCTGGTCCTGCTGCTCGATGATGCGATCGCCCCACGACCAGGAGTAGCCCGGAGGCAAGTCGAAGGCGTCCATCAATCCGGCGATCTCCTCCTGCGTGTCGCCCCACTCTTCACCTTCGTAGGTGCCACGGACGGCCACCCTGACCTTGCGGTTCTCCCGCCGAATCTCACGGGGACGTGACACGACCTCGAAAGTGGCGATGTCACCCAGTTGAAATGGCTGGCCACTGTCGCCGCCACCGATCTGGATCTTCTTGAGATCATCCAGGTTCTGCCGGTCCTCCAGACGTAGAGCCAACCAGGTCTCGACTTCGCGTTGACCGGAGTTGAATCGCGGTAACCGCATCGAGCCCAGTGTGAAGGAGAAGATGTCCGCCAGATCCTGGGCCGTGAGGCCGAGACGCTCGGCCTTCTCGCGGTCGATCGAGACCTGGATCTCCCGCTGGGCATCCCGAAACGTGGTGCGAACGTCCTGGGTTCCCTCGAGCGTCTCGATCCGCCGGGCGGCCTCGGCCGCGAATCGCTCCAATACGCCGGTGTCCTGGCCAAAGAACTTGACTGCGAAATAGGTGCTGTTGCCGCCATCCTCGGAGTCGTCATCGAAGAAGAATCTGACGCCAGCCACCTCGGGCATCGCATCCCGGACTTCCTGTCGTAGATCCTTGATCTCCTCGTCAGTCATATCTTGACGGCTTAGAACGAGGGTGGTCTCAGCTCGATTCTCCATATAGAAGCTGTACAGGGAGTCGAACTGGAATTGCTCCCGATTCTCCTCCAAGACCGCCTCTACCCGATTCACCACCTCTTCGGCCTCCGACTTGTAGGTGTGGTCAGCGAACTCATACCGCAGCCGCAGCATGGAATTGACCATCCCGGAAAAGACGGCCGACTCCACCATGCCAGTGAAGAACGGCAACAGACCCACGCCAAGACCCAGAACGATCAAACCGAAAGTCTTGATCCGGTGATGGAGGGTCCAAGCCAGGATCTGCGCATACTTCTCCTCCAACCAGGCGATGGATTTCACCGGCTTGGGCTTTCTCTTGCCCAGGAAGTGGGCTGACATCAGCGGAATCAAGGTCAGAGCCGAAAACAGCGAACAGGCCAGGGCGATGGCGATGGCCATGCCGATCTCGCCGAGCCAGACCGTAAGCTCCACTTTGGCACCGACGATCAGAGGTAGAAAGACGATCAGGGTGGTCATCGTCGAAGCCGAGACGGCCACCGCCACCTGTTTGGCGCCGATCAGCGCCGCTTTCTTGCGATCGGGTTCGGTGCGGTGTGTACGATCGATGGACTCCAGCACCACGACGGCGTTATCGACCAACATCCCCACAGCCAGCATAAGACCCATCATAGAGAGCACGTTGAGGCTTCTGCCCATGAAGTACATGGCGCCACAGGCGGCGATGATCGAGAAGGGGATCGACATGGCCACAATCAGTGTCGAGTCGAAGCGCCTGAGGAAGACATACAGACTGACGATTGCCAAAAGCGCACCGATGGCCCCTGCCTTGAGCAGACCCTTGAGACCACCGGTGATGACTTCACCCTGGTCTTCCCAGACGAAGACGTTGACTCCCTGCAAGAGGGGATCGTCGTTGATCTCGGTCTCGATGACCGTCATCACCTTGCGCACTACGTCGACGGTGTTGGCGGTAGATTCCTTGTAGACCTCGAGAGCCACGGCGAACTGCCCGTCCAGGTGGCGTCCATGGGGATAGGGCGGCTCCTCATAGGAGAGCTCCGCGATATCGCGGAGGCGCAGGCCCTGATCGTTGACCATCAGGCTGCCCAGCTCGTCGACGCTCGCGAACTCACCCAGCACCCGAGCCGAGAATCTCAGACCCCCGTCCTCGATCTGTCCCAGAACCAGATTGGATGAGGCACCCTGGAGCTGCTGGATAAGGGCACCGACATCGACGTTGTGGGCTTTGACACGATCCAGGATCAAATCGACATAGATCTCACGGGGCTCCACACCCTCGAGGTTGACTCGCGCGACCCCCGGAACTCGCCGAATCCGGTTGAGAATCCGAGCTTCGATAAGGTCGTAGCTCTCCGACAGGTTCACACCCTTGGCCGACACCCGTGCTTGGACAACAGGGATATCACTGGTATTGAACGAAAAGATGACGATCTCACCGATGTTGCTGGGCAGCTCCCCTTTGACCTGATCCATCTTCTCGCTGACCTGCATCCGAACCACATCGAGCTCGTTGCCCCAGTCGAACTCGAGAAAAAACTCTGCGTTGTCCGCGCTGGCGGTGGCATTCAAGGTCTTGACACCGGCCAGGGTCGAGAGCACCTCCTCCACCGGTTTGACGATTTCCCGCTCGATCTCCTTGGGGTTGGAGTTCGGGTAGGGGATCTGTACGCCGATAAAGGGGACATCGATTTCGGGCAGATACGCCAGAGGCAAACGCACGATGGCGATACTGCCCAGGACCAGGACGCTGATCAGGAGCATGGCCGTGGTGATCGGCCGCTTGACGGCGAGACGTGAGAGCTGCATCAGCTCACCTCTCGCAACGGTTGGATGACGACTGGCTCGGGCGCTTCCGACTCTCTGACCGTTTCGGCAGTTGCCTTGATGCTGTCGACTTTGCGATCGACCAGCGAGTAGACCACCGGGATCACCACCAGGGTCAGCAGAGTAGCTACGGTCAGGCCGCCGATCACGGTGATCGCCAGGGGTGCCCGCAGCTCGGCACCTTCACCCAGACCCATGGCCATGGGCATCAGGCCGAGGATCGTTGTCGCCGACGTCATGAGGATAGGTCGGAGCCGGTCACTGCCCGCCGCCACTAGTGCCTCGACACGACCGAGACCAGATTGGCGGCGCTGATTGACTGCATCTACCAGAACGATGGCGTTGTTGACCACGATCCCGGTCAGCATCACCGCGCCGATCATCGCCACGATGTTGATGCTGCGGCCGGTCACCGCCAGGGCGGCGATGACGCCGATGGCTCCCAACGGCAGCGTGAAGATGATGACAAAGGGGTGCAGGAAGGACTCGAACTGGGAGGCCATCACCAGGTAGACCAGAAAGACAGCCAGACCCATCGCCATGAGCAATGAGCTGAGAGCTTCGGCACGCTCTTCTTCCTGTCCACTCAGGGTAGCGGTGACTCCGGCTGGGTAGAGCTGCTCATTCAGTACGCCGCGCACATCGCCGGCTACCGCCCCCATGTCGCGACCGGAGATGTTGCTGGAGACAACAGCCGTCCGCTTCTGGCCAATCCGCCGGATCTCGCTCGGACCTTCGACCAGACTGATATCGGCCACCGACTTGAGATAGATGGGCACGCCATCGCGCTGGGCGACGATGAAGTCCTTGACATCGTGTACGGAGGCCTGGCCGATCTCCACCGAGCGCACCACGATGTCGATTTCACGGTCGCCCTCGGTAAAGCGCGTCGCCACCTCTCCCTGCACCTTGTTGCGCAGGGTATCGGCCACGTCGCCCAGGTTGAGCCCCAACTGGGCCAGCTGATTGCGGCGGAAGACGATCTGCAGCTCGGGGTTGCCCAGCTCGGCGCTCGATTTCACATCCACCAGACCAGGGACCTGTTCGATACCTTCTTTGAGCTCGTTGGCGACGGTATGCAGCTCGGTCAGACTATCGCTGTAGACCTCCACCTCGATGGGTGTCCGAAAGCTGAAGAATGTGGGCCGCTCGAACTTGAAGCGGACGAGCTCGGTCTCATCGAGGCGAGCCCGTAGCTTGGCGATCACCGACTCTTCCTGCTCGGGCGTCGTACCGGTCGCCATCCGCACCTGGATGCGACCCGTGTTCTCTCCCTCGGTACCAGTGCTGGTCAGCGACAAGCCGCGGCCACCAGAGATCGTCGAGTGGGTGCCGACCCGCTCGTCGTCGGCCAGAATCGAGTCCACATCGGCTAGAAAGCGGTCGGTGATCTCCAGCGGCGTCCCTTCTGGCAGCTCCACCAGGAAGCTGAATTCGCCCTGGGAAAAGCTGGGGATCAGATCGAAGCCCAATCTGGGAACCGTCCAGACGGCAGCCGCCAGGGCCAGCACAGCCAGAGCCAGGACCACGGGTCTGACTCGCAGGGCACCGCGCAGCACCCTGGGGTAGGCGCCCGAGACCAGCTCCATGAGCTTGTCGAAGGTCAAGGAGACAGGTTTGACAATCAGTGCCAGACCGCGTCCGATCCACCGCATCACAAACCGCACAGCCAGCAGCGAATAGGAGGGGATCTTGACCAACACGAACCGCAAGGATCGGCGGACCCTGCCACCACCCTGGGTGGCGGCGACGGACCGGATAGCGTCCTCGGCACCACCGGCGATGGCGGCCATCATGGGAATCAGGGTCAGAGCGACCGCCAGCGAGGCCATGAGAGCAAACGACACGGTCAATGCCATGTCGCGGAAGAGCTGGGCGGCAATCCCCTGCAGGAAGACTACCGGCAAGAAAACCGCGACGGTCGTCAGGGTCGACGCCACCACCGCCCGGCCGACCTCGGACGCACCATGAAGCGCTGCATCAAAGGCGGACTCGCCGGCCTCGCGACGCTTGAAGATGGACTCCAGGACCACGATGGCGTTGTCCACCAGCATGCCCACGCCCAGGGCCAGGCCGCCCAGGGACATGATGTTGAGGGTTGTCCCGGTGCGATACATCAAGAAGAACGTGGTGACGATGGAGATGGGAATGGAGATCCCGATGATGACGGTGCTCCGCAGATCCTTGAGGAACAGAAGCAGGACGACGATGGCGATGGCACCGCCCAACAGCGCGTTGTTCAATACTTCGCGAATCGAGGCCTGGATGAACTCCGACTGATCCACGCCGGTTACCACTTCGATCCCTTCGGGCAGCTCCTTGCCGACACCTTGTAATCGCTGGGCAACCGCTTTGGAGACCTGCACCGTGTTGGCGTCGCCCTCTTTGTAGATGGCGAGCTCGACGGCCTCATCGCCACCAAACCGCGTGATGACCTCTCTCTGCTTGTGACCGCGGCTGACCTCGGCAATATCCGCGATCCTCACCGTTCGACCCTCGAGGGTGAGAATGGCCGTATCCCGGATATCGTCCAGATCGGCGAACTCGTTGTTGGAGCGCACCAGGTAACGCGCTTCTTCCTCGTAGAGGCTGCCCCCAGCCTGGTTTACGTTCTCGCGCAGCAGCCGCTCGTTGACATCCTGGATGCTCAGACCCAGCAGCGCCAATTTGCCCTCGTCGACCTTGACCTGGATCTCCTCCTCGAAACCGCCATTCACCTTGATGGCGGCCACACCTTCGGTCGACTCGAGGTCCTTTTTCAGGACCTCTTCGGCGACGTAGCGCAGCTGATAGAGGTCGTCACCACCGGTCAGATAGAGGCGCAGAACGGGGTCGTTGGCGGGGTCGAAACGCAGCAGGACCGGCTTGGTGACCTCGCGGGGCAAGCGCACCAGATCGATCTTCTGGCGGACATCCAGCGAGGCGAAATCCATGTTCCGGCCCCACTGGAACTCGAGCGTCACCTGCGACAGCCCCGGCTTGGAGACCGAGGTCAGGCGCTTGACCCCCGACACCACGCCGACCGCCTCTTCGATGGGACGCGCAACCAGGGACTCCATCTCTGCCGGCGCTGCACCAGCGAGCTTGGTCTCGACCGTCAGGCTCGGATAGGAAAGATCCGGGAGCAGATTGATGGACAACCGGCCAAAGGCGACCAGACCGAAAAGGACCAGGGCGACCGCCACCATGGATATGGTGACACGACGACGCAACGAGAACTCGACGAGACGCATGGATGCGGGATCCGGACTAGCCGGCGCTCTCTTGGTCGTCGAGAATCTTCACGGGCGAGCCGTCTTTGAGGCCGCCCTGACCGGCCACGATGACGTTCTCGCCGGCCTCGAGACCCGTCAGGGCCTCGATGTAGTCGCCCTCTTCCAGACCCAGGGTCACAGTACGCTTCTCTGCCATATCGTCGCTGGCGACAAATACATGAGCCTTCTGGAGCTCACGCAGGACCGCCTCGCGGGGCACCAAGAGGGTGTCGTCCCGGCTCTCGCGGACGATGTCGACGCTAACGAAGCTGCCCGGCCGCACGCCGTCTGGGGGATCGTCGGCCTCCACCGTCACTTTGATGGTGCCCGTCGCCGTATCGACGACTGGACTGATCTGGCGGATCCGGCCGGCGAAAATGACATCTTCCGCCGCATTCAGCCGGATCCGTACCTCGCGACCCTCGGTCAGTCCGACGACATCCCTCTCGGCTAGATAGATGCGAGAGATCAGCGGTTCGAAATCGGTCACCTGGAACAGTTCGTTACCGATCAGTACATGTTGTCCCACCTGGGCCATCCGTTGGGTCAGACGGCCAGCGAACGGTGCACGGATGGTGGTCTTGGCCAGGGCCCACTCGGCCTCGGCCAGCTCCTGCTGGGCGATGCCGAAATCGATCTCCAGCTTGTCGTACTCCTCCCGGCTGATGAGCTCCTTGTCCACCAGATCCTTGGCCCGCTCGTATGCCAAGCGGGCGTTGGACGCCTTGAGCTCGGCCTTTTTGACACTGATCTTTTCGTCATCCGGTACCAGAGTAGCCAGGACCTGCCCTTTGCGGACCCGATCTCCCTCTTCGACCTTGAGGGTCAAGACCCGACCGTCGACTTCGGCCAACACTTTGACCTCGAATTCGGCTACCAGGTTGGCAGTGGAGCTGATATAGGCCGACACGGTGCCAGACTCGATGGCTGCGACCTCCACGGGAACCGGGGCCTTCTCATCCTTCTCCTCCCCTTCCCCTTCGACGTCACTTTCGTCTTCCGCTGCGGTCTTCTCGTCGCCGTTCTCCTGGTCTTCGGTGTTTTCGGCCGTCTGAGTATCTTGTGCAGTCTGATCATCGGTAGAAGCACCGTCGGCCTGGGTGGCTCCCAGATTCAGGACTACCAGCGTCCCGACAATAACGATAAAGGCTCCCGCAACCAGCGATAGCAGGCGCAACCGACGACTGCGGCTGCCCTTCTTGTTCGATTTGTTCTCTTGGCCCTGCATCTCAACCTCCGTGGGTGTACCGCTTCGACCTCTCGAGCTGTGGCGGGCTTTGATTGCCCTGCGTTTGTTCATCTGTACGAGCCAGCAGATCGGTTTGTTTCAAGCGACTCGTCCCAGCTCACTCCTCGATTCCGGCTCCACTCGATAAGACGCAACTGGGCAGCTCATGGTTGCACTCACCGCTACGGCAGATCTAATTGACTCGCCGGCGAGATTGGCCCATCCTCTGGCCATGCGCCTTCTGGTTGCCTGCTCGGACTGCAAACGCCATTACGACGCCAGCCAGCTGGCCGCAGGATCTCGGTTCCGCTGTCTGTGCGGCCACATCCTGCAGGTCGAGCGACCGATGCCGCACGACGCTGCGGTGGTCCGCTGCTCCTCCTGTGGAGCTCCACGACAGGGGGAAAGCGCGGCCTGCCGCTTCTGTGATGCGGATTTCACGTTGCACGAGCGCGATCTGCACACCATCTGTCCCGCCTGCATGACACGGGTCAGCGACAGGGCGCGCTTCTGCCACCACTGCGCATCGCCCCTCCTGTGCGCAGCGGTGGCCGGAGAGCCCAGCACCCATCCCTGCCCTGTCTGTGGTGACGAGCGACACCTGACCAGTCGACGGGTCGGCGATCCGGGCATCGGGGTGCTGGAGTGCCCCCATTGTGCGGGGATGTGGCTGGCCAACGACGAGCTCGAGCTCCTTCTCGAGAGGATCCGAGTATCGTCCCCCGCTTCCGAAGTGGGCGTCGGAGGAGCCGTCGAGGACTACCGCACCGCCGATCCTGTGACCCAAGAGGGACCGCTCTACCGACCCTGCCCTGTCTGCACCAAGCTCATGCACCGGCGTAACTTCGGTCGCAAGAGCGGCATCATCGTCGACCACTGCCGTGCGCACGGGTTCTGGTTCGATGCTCAGGAGCTCGAGTCCATTCTGCGCTGGATGAAAAGGGGTGGCGAGGTGGAGGTCGCGCGATTGGAGGATGACGAGAGACGGGAGGCCAGCCGCCGGCAGGAGTTCGACCGTCAGCTGGAGCCCGCCGATGCCAATTGGCCCCCCTCGCGACAGGGAACAGGCGCGCTGGTCGATCTCCTCGGT
>Ga0255053_10000685_pt1 | contig 18702 bp, 17 predicted proteins | sample JV7_2_22_MG_FD_188635 | JGI IMG/M metagenome (GOLD analysis project Ga0255053, IMG submission 188635) | Seawater microbial communities from Jervis Inlet, British Columbia, Canada - JV7_2_22 | ecosystem: Environmental > Aquatic > Marine > Inlet | place: Canada: British Columbia | collected...
CCGCAGCAGCTCGTCCAGCACGGCGCGGGCCGGCATGTCGCCGCTGTAACGCCGCACCAGATCGGCGAAGCTGCGCTTGCCGTTCTCCAGAGGCAGCGACGCCGGCCGGCCCCGCGCATCGCGGTACACGCGGTCGCGGACCCAACCGGAGATGACCCGGGCGGCCCGGTTGTAGCGCTGGGCCATGCCGGGGTCGGGATCCGCCTCGTGAGCCAGCCGGCTCACTTCCTTGCGCGTGAGCCCGGTGATGACCGAAGCCCGCGACAACGAGGGCTTGCGGTCCTCGACCGCCAGTTCCGCCAACGCCACGTCCACGTAGGCCTTTTTGGCATGCTCTGCGAAGGCCCGGAAGGGCACTCCGTTGCGAAGCAGGATGCGAACCAGAGGCCGGAGCAGCGTGCGGATCGCCCAGTGGAGTGCGTCCGCTTCCATAGGATGGGAATTATTTCCCAGTTCGACGAGGACGTCAACCGGGGCCGTCGGATCCCGAAATCCCGAAGGAACCCGGGGGCTTGGCGAAGCCAATCCGCTAGGCTTCGGCTCTGGGGCCGTGAGCCCAGGAGGTACGCCGTGGACGAGAGCCAGACGTCGGAGCCCCTGTCCGAGCGCAAGCGCAGGGTGTTGGAGCGCACCCGCGAGTACCTGATGCCGAGCCGGGTGGAGACCTGGTCCCGGCTGGGCATCCCGCTGATCATCGGCCGCCGGGAGGGCTACCGGCTCTGGGACCTGGACGGCCAGGAGCTTCTGGACCTGCACCTGAACGGCGGAACCTACAACCTGGGCCACCGCCACCCGGAGGTGCTGGAGGCTCTCGAGCAGGCCCTGACCGAGTTGGACGTGGGCAACCACCACTTCCCCTCGGAGGCCCGGGCCGACCTGGCCGAAACCCTGGCCCACATGACGCCGGGCGACCTCCACTACTCGGTTTTCGTGCCCTCGGGGAGCGAGGCCAACGACCTGGCGATCCGCGCGGCGCGTTTCGCCACGGGACGGCGCAAGGTGGTGGCGCTGGACGCAGGATTCCACGGCGGCACCGCGCTGGCGTCGGCCGCCGGCCGCGACGACAGCGCTCGGCTCTTCCACAGCGCCAACCCGAGGGAGTTCGTCAAGGTCCCGTTCGACGACCTGGACGCCATGGAGAAGGCGCTTTGCAGCGACGACGTGGCCTGCGTCCTCATGGAAACGATCCCGGCCACCTACGGCTTCCCGATCCCGTCGGACGCCTACCTGCCGGGCGTCAAGACGCTCTGCGAACACCACGGAACGCTCTACGTGGCCGACGAGGTCCAGACCGGGCTCGGCCGCACCGGAACGTTCTGGGGTGTCGAGCAGTGGGGCATCGAGCCGGACCTCCTGGTCACCGGGAAGGGGCTCTCCGGCGGCCTGTACCCGATCTCCGCCCTGCTGATGACGAAGCGCGTGGGCGCTTGGCTCGAGAAGGAAGGCTGGGCGTACGTTTCCACCTTCGGCGGCGCGGAGATCGGCTGCCGAGTGGCGCAGCGCGTGCTCGAAGTGACCGCGCGGCCGGAGTCCATGGAGAACGGGCGACGCGCGGCCAAGCGGCTGGGCGCCGGCCTGGCGCGACTCCGCGAGCAGCACCCGTTCCTGCGCGGCGTGCGGCAGCGCGGCCTGGTCATGGGCCTCCAGCTGGACGGCTCCCTGGGCGCAGTTCAACTCTCGCGCGCGCTGTACCGGCGCGGGGTGTGGGCGATGTTCGCGGGCTTCGACCTCTCGGTGCTGCAGTGGAAGCCCGGCCTGCTCGTCGACGACGCCTACTGCGACGACCTGCTCGAGCGCCTGGACGCCGCCCTCGGCGACGTGGAAGGCGCGCCCGCGTGAGCGACTTTCCGAACCTCTCCGAAGAGGAGCAGGTGACGCGACTGGGACGCCTGGCCGAACGGGCCCTGGCGGCCTGGGGCCTCGAAGAAGCCGCGGTGACGCCGATCAAGTACCGCGAGAACGCGGTCTTCCGGATCGAGGCCCCGGACGGCACGCTGCAGGTGATGCGCGTCCACCGCGCCGACTTCCGCAGTGATGCCGCGATCCGTTCCGAGGCGGCGTGGATGCGGGCGCTGGCCAGGGAGGGCGGGGTCCCGACGCCTGCCTTTCTGCCGACGCGCAGCGGTGCGCTGGTGGCCAGCGCCGCCGCCCACGGCGTGCCGGGTGCGCGGCAGTGCGACCTGCTCTCGTGGGTGGAGGGAAGCCCGTTGGGAACCCTGGAGCAGGGCGTAGACCTGGGCGATGCGGCGCTGCGCCGCACGTACCGGAGCGTGGGCGAGATCGCGGGGCGGATCCACGCCCACGCGGATGCCTGGACCCGCCCGTCGGAGTTCGTGCGTCCGGCCTGGGATGCGGCAACACTGGTTGGAGACGACCCGGCCTTCGGGCGGTTCTGGGAGATCTCGAGCCTGGCCGACGACGAGCGCGAGCTGCTGATCCGCGCGCGCAGTCGGGTGCGCGAACGCCTGCCGGAGCTCGGGCCGACGGACCTGTTGATCCACGGAGACCTGATCCCGGACAACCTGCTGGCGAGCTCCCAGGGCATTCGGGTGATCGACTTCGACGACTGCGGCTGGAGCTGGGCGTCCTTCGAGCTGGTGACCTCGCTCTTTCCCCTCCTGATCAGCGGCGGCTTCGACACGGGCAGCCGGGCGTTCCTGGAGGGCTACGGCAGCGTGCGCCCCTTCCCGGAGGCGGAGCTGATGCTCGTCCCCACGCTCGTGATGGCCCGGATGCTCAGCTACCTGGGCTGGCCCCAGGGGCGCCCGGAGATCGCCAGCCAGCAGCCGTTGGTCCCCTTCCTGATCAAGGTCGTCTGCGAACGAGCGGAGCTGTACCTCTCCAACGAGGGCTGACACGCCCGCGGACTCGGCTTCGAGCTGGCGTTCCTGCTGCCGATCCTCCGGGCTCGGCACAACAAGGCGCGCCGCGAGCGAAGAACCTCCGAGTAGAAGCAAGTGGCCGGCTCGCCCGAGGCCGTTCAGTAGCGTCGTCTCTCGGATTCCCCGATGATCCGCAGGCCTCGGCGCGCCCAGGAGCAGGAGCCTCGCGGATGAAGCCCGACTTCCCGATCGCGATCATCGGCGCCGGCTTCGCCGGCATCGGGACCGCCATCCAGCTCAAGAAGGCCGGCATCCAGTCGTTCACAATGTTCGAACGGGCCGGCGAGATCGGCGGCACCTGGCGGGACAACACCTACCCCGGCGCGGCCTGCGACGTCCCCTCCCACGCCTACTCGCTGTCCTTCGAACCGAACCCCAACTGGTCTCGCGCCTTCGCGGAGTCCGGGGAGATCCAGGACTACCTCCTCGGTCTGGTGGAGAAGTGGAAGCTGCGCCCCCACCTGCGCACGAATACAGAGATCACCGAAGCGCGTTTCGACGAGACGGCGGGAACCTGGATCCTGACCACCGACGAGGGCGACACCTTCACGGCCCGGGCCGTCGTCTCCGGCGTGGGCGGTCTGGTGGATCCCGCCTGGCCCGACATCAAGGGGCTCCAGAGCTTCCGGGGCGAGCTGTTCCACACGGCGCGCTGGAATCACGACTTCGACCTGACGGGCAAGAACGTGGCCGTGATCGGCACTGGAGCCAGCGCGGTGCAGGTGGTTCCGGCCCTCGCGCCCCAGGTGGCCCGCCTCAGCGTCTTCCAACGCACGCCGGCCTGGGTAGTGCCCAAGCCGGACGTGCGGTACTCGGAACGCGCCAGGCACTTCTACGGGCGCTTCCCGCTGGCGCTGCAAGCCAGCCGGCTCGCCAAGTTCTGGATGAGCGAGCTCTTCGGACCCATCATCTTCCTGAACTCGGATCGCCTTTCGGCCATCGGCCAGAAGGCCTCTCTCCGGCATCTCCGGTCACAGGTCTCGGATCCTGAGCTGCGCGCGAAGCTGACCCCGAGCTTCCAGTTCGGCTGCAAGCGCATGCTCATCTCCAGCGACTACTGGTCCAGCTTCGAACGCGAGAACGTGGACCTGGTGACCGAGCCCATCGAGGAGATTCGCGGCGACGGCATCGAGACCCAGGACGGGGTCCTGCACGAGGCGGACGCGATCGTCCTGGCCACGGGCTTCGCCCTGGGGCTGGCGACGGCGCCGTTCCCGGTGATCGGCCGCGGGGGACGGACCCTGGACGAGGCCTGGAGCCCGGGCGCCGTCGCATACAAGGGCATGACTGTGTCCGGCTTCCCCAACTGGTTCGTCCTGATGGGGCCCAACACGGGTCCGGGCCACACGTCGGTGCTGGTCTACACCGAGGCGCAGATCCATTACGCGCTGCAGGCGATCCACAAGCTGAAGGACGAGGGGCTCCGCTACGTGGACGTTCGCCAGGATGTCCAGGACCGCTACAACGCCGGTCTCCAGAAGCGCATGAAGCACATGTCGTGGTCCTCGGGCTGCAACAGCTGGTACCTGTCCGCGGACGGCAGCAACCACTCGCTCTTTCCGGGGTACGCCAGCGAGTACGTGATCCGCGCCCGGCGCTTCAAGCCCTCGGAGTACCAGATCGCCCGCTGAGGCGGGACGCCGTCCGGCGGCGCATCCAGGACGGCGGTATCGTGGGGGCGGCGCTCGCGCGGCGCCCGGAGCGGAAACATGCGTAGACTCCTCCGAGGCCTGGCACTCGCCATCGGCTATCCCGCGGCGATCCTCCTGATCCTGGTGACGCTGGCCCTCGCCGCGCGCTATGTGCAGGCGCGCTTCTTCCACGAACCGCTGGCGCCCGAGCGACTGGCGGAGAAGGATGCCTACCTGGCCGGAATCCGACCGGCCGATCCCGCCGCCGCGCCCAACTTCGTGGTGATCCTGTTCGACGACCTGGGTTGGGGCGACCTCTCCAGCTACGGCAATCGACTGATCCGCACGCCCCGCACCGACCAGCTGGCGGCGGAGGGCGTGCGCATGACGGACTTCTATTCGGCGGCTCCGGTCTGCACGCCGTCGCGCGCGGCTCTCCTGACCGGGCGCTACGCAATCCGCTCTCGCACGCATCACCTGGTCTTCTTCAGTGACACGAGCCCGGTCGCCACGCTACGCCGGATGCTGGGCCTGGGCAACGAGCTGATCCGCGACGAGATCCTCGTCTCCGAAGTCCTGCGCGCTGCGGGCTACGCCACGGGGATGGTCGGAAAGTGGCACCTGGGCGGCGAGCCGGGGCATCGCCCCAACGATTTCGGCTTCGACTTCTGGTACGGCGTGCTGTGGAGCAACGACATGACCCCGCTCCACCTCTACCGAAACGAAGAGATCGAGGAGCGCGACTCACGCGACCCCGGCACTTGGAGCGGCACCTTTCGCGACGCCGACACGGACCGGGGCGACGGACTCGACCAACGCACCCTGACGCAGCGCTACACGCGTGAGGCCGTGGCGTTCATCGAACGCAACCGGGAACGGCCGTTCTTCCTGTTCGTCTCCCACACTTTCCCCCACGTGCCTCACTTCGCCTCCGGCCAGCACGCTGGAAGCTCGGCCGGCGGCGTCTACGGCGACGTGGTGGAGGATCTGGACCGCCGCGTGGGCACGGTGGTGAACGCCCTCGACCGCCTGGGACTCGGCGAGCGCACCCTGGTGATCGTCACCAGTGACAACGGGGCGGACTACAACGGCAGCCCCGGCCCCCTACGCGGCCGCAAGGCAAGCACCTACGAGGGTGGCCAGCGCGTGCCGATGATCGCACGCTGGCCCGGACGCATTCCCGCCGGGGTGGTGAGCGACGGGCTGGGCATGAACACCGACCTCTTCCCCACATTGCTGGGTGAGGCCGGGGTTCGGCCTCCGTCGGACCGGGAGATCGACGGCCGCGACCTGATGCCTGTCCTGGAGCGTGGCGCTCCAAGCGCCCACGACGTGCTCTTCTACACATCCACGTGGGGCGGCACGATCGACGCGGTCCGAGACCAGCGCTTCAAGTACCGCGCGAGCACTGCGGACTTCGGCCGCAACAAGCCGCAGCTCTGGCGCATGGACGCCGACGCCGAGGCCCACAACCTGATCGCCCTGTACCCCGCCGACGCGCAACGGCTGGCAGAGCGGCTCCAAGCCCAACGCGCAGCGCTGGAGGAGAACCCGCGTGGCTGGCGAGGGCCCGAGCCCTAGCGCGCGGCCGAGCCGCCCCGCTTGCAGCTGTCGGGAACCCGCAGGGGCTGGGCATCGCGCAGGGTGGTGGAGATGCGCGCTCCCAACGTGTCGGGGGTCCAGCGGTACATGCCGTCGCCGGCGCGGGCGCCTTTGGGCTTCTGACACATGCTGTCGCGCCGGCCCCACAACAGCAGGTAGGGCTTGTCTTCTTCCTGGGCCATACGAAGCTCCTCGGCAACGCGGCTGGAAGCTTCGGTGTGCTCGCCGCAGATGACGATCACCTCATCCGCCGCGGAGATCCGTCTGCGCGTTCCGGCGGACCAGCGGTCGCTCATGCTGCCACCACCCGAGCGAGCCGCGATCTCGAAGCCGGAGCCTCCACGCTGCGCCTCCCCCACGAGCCGATCGTGGAGATCGCGATCATTGTCGCGGTCGAAGCTCATGAAGATGCGGACGGTGGTCATTCCGGCAGGGCACCCTTCGCCGAGAAGGTAGCAGAAGACGGCTTCCGCCGGGTCGGTGCGGGTCGCGACCGAGGAGCGCACCGCGACCCATTCCGATGTTCCGCGGCAGCGTGATACCCTCGAGGGGATGAGCGTGGATCTCCGAACACGCCGCGACGATCAGGTGCCGCCCGTGGACGCGGGTGAGTTGTTCACGACGACGCTGCCCGAGGCCCTCGAGCGCCACCGGAAAGCCATGGAGGCAGGGGCGGTGCGGCTCCGGCTGCGAACTCTCACCGTCGAGGTGGACGGGAGCGCCTGGACGCTGGCGTCGAACGCCGGCCACATTGAGGTCCGGTCCGGGCGCGACGACGGAGCGCGCGTCCGCTTCTCGGCGGGAGCCCTGAGCGACCTGGTGAACGACCAGGCCACGCCGATCGGCTACTTCAGCGCCGGCCGACTGGACATGCCCGAGGGCGGGCTGGGCGACCTGCTCGACTGGTGGCTGGTACTGCGGGGCGCACTCGATGCGCGCCCGCTCTACGTTCCGGGGGCAGTGAGCTTCCACAGCCGCGACGGGGGCGCGCTGGACCTGAAGCGCTCCTTCTTCCCGGACGACGACTCCGACGAGATGCGCCACTTCCTCCACGAGGCGGGATTCCTGCACCTTCGCGGCGTCTTCCGCGAAGACGAGATGGCAGCCATCTCCGCCGACATGGACCGCGCGGCGCCGACCTACCGCGAAGACGACGGCAAGAGCTGGTGGGCGACGCTCGACGGTGGCGAGCGCTGTGTGGTGCGCATGCAGGCCTTCGACCGACACTCGGAGACCACCGCTGTGCTGCTGGAGGATCCCCGCTTCACGCGCATCGGCGAGATCCCGGGAGACGGTCACACCCATCGCGGCCTCGAGGGCAACCGGATCGAGGCGCTGTTCAAGCCGCTGGGCGTGGTGGATGGAATCTCGGACATCCCCTGGCACAAGGACTGCAGCCTCGGCCGGCACAGCTACGAGTGCTGCAGCCTGACCGTCGGCATCTCCGTTACCGGCGCGGGCTCCACGTCGGGCCAGCTCGGCGTCGTGCCCGGCTCCCACCGAGCTTTGGTGTGGCCGGCACTCACGCCGCCGGTAGGTCTGCCGCAGCTCGAGCTGCCCACGCAGACCGGCGACGTCACGGTCCACCTGAGCTGCACCCTGCACCGCGCGTTCCCTCCCGTCGAGCGGGAGCGTCGCGTGATGTACACGGGCTTCCGGCTGCCGGCCGTTTCGCCGGAAGCGGCGGAGGCCGCGGTCGCGGGGCGCAAGCGCCTGGGGCAGATCCGCGAGGCGGCCCCGCGCACCGTGTCCCAGGAGCCGGCCGCCTAGAACGCGGCGCTGGTCGAGCGGCATCTCGTAGAGGCGCTTGGTGGTCTGAACCTCGCCGGGCCAGAGCGGGTTCTCGGTCTCGTGATGGGTGGCCGCGAGCACCAGCGACCGAGCGGACGTCCGCAGCCTGGCCGCCCCGAAGAAGTTGTTGCGCACAGCGCCGACGCCCGAGATCAGCGGATGCGTCGCGGCTTGGGTCTTTCCATAATTCTTCATATTTCTCAGGTAGTTGAGGCCTGAAACTGCCGTCGGCTGACGATTGTTCCCTTTAGTTGACGTTCGTCAGAACCGATGCAAACCTCCAGCGTCATGGAGTCACGAGCCCTCAAGCTGAGGCCGCGCGAGACGCGCGGCGACAGGACCCGCGCCCGGCTCGTGGAGGCCGCGCTGGCGGAGTTCCACCGCCACGGATTCGAGCGCGCCAGCGTGGCGCGCATCGCCGAGCAGGCGGGCGTCTCCCGGCCCACCTTCTACTTCCACTTCCCCGCCAAGGAAGACCTGCTGCGCGAGCTGCAGGCCGACCTGCAGGCCTCGCTGGCGGAGCGGATCGCACGCAGCCGCAGCCTGCGCGACGCCCTGGACGTATTCGTGAACGGCATCCTCGAGGTGCAGCGCGAGGTAGGCGCCCTGGTCTTCGCCGAGATGCTGCGGGTGCAGACCCGTGGAAGGCCCCTGAGCGAGCCGGAGGATGAGCCCGTTCCCGTGCGCGATGCGCTGGCTCCCTGGTTCGTGCAGGGCTCCGCGGAGCTGCGCGACGGGCTGGACCCGGAGCGCGCATCCCAGCTCTACCTGTCCAGCATCTTCGGCTACCTGATCGCGCCGGCCAGCACCGACCCCAAACACCACCCCAATGACCTGAACGCCCTCACCTCCCTCTTCCTGCGCCAGCCCGACCCGGAGGACTCGCCGTGAAGCTCTCCGCGAAGGTCTTTCTCCCCATCGCCGTGCTCGGCGTCGCCGTCGCGGTGACTATCGGGATGATCTCCGCTCGCCCCACCGCCGAATCCGAGCGCCCGCCCAGCCCGGTGCCCCTGGTCGAGGTGGTTCGGGTGCAACCGCAATCCGTCTCGCTGCGGGTGGACGCCCAGGGAAGCGTAGAGCCCCGCACCGAGAGCGACCTGGTCGCGGAGGTTGCGGGACGCATCGTCTGGAGCTCGCCCCAACTCGCGTCGGGCGGCTTCTTCGACGAGGGCGACGAGCTGGTGCGGATCGACCCGCGCGACTACGAGGTGGCCCACGAGGGCGCAATGGCGGCGCAGGCCCGCGCGCAGAGCAGCCTGGTCCACACCACGGCCACCCTCGAGCGACACCAGTCCATGCGCGAGCAGGGCATCTCGAGCCAGGCCCGGCTGGACGAGGCCCTGCACGCCCGGGCCAACGCTGCGGCCAGCGTCCGGGAAGCGAAGGTCGCCGTGCGACGCGCGGAGCTGGACCTGGACCGGACACGGATCCGGGCGCCCTTCGCCGGGCGTGTGCGCCAGAAGCACGTGGACGTGGGGCAGTTCGTGAGCCGGGGGGTGCCGATCGCGCGCGTCTACTCGGTGGACTACGCGGAGGTGCGGCTCCCGATCCGGGACGCGGACCTGGCCTACCTGGATCTTCCGGTCGCGTTCCCCACGGAAGTGACTGGGACCGCGCTCGACGAGGCGACATCCGGGGACGCCGGAGCCGAGGTGATCCTGTCAGCGCAGGTTGCCGGTGAACGCCGGACCTGGAAGGGTCGCATCGTGCGGACCGAGGGCGCCCGCGACGCGCGCACGCGCATGCTCAACCTGGTGGCCCGCGTGGAAGATCCGTACGCGCGCAGCGGAGACCCGGACCAGGAGCCCCTGCCCATCGGCATTTTCGTCGACGCCTCGGTCCAGGGCCGGCGCGTCGAAGGGGTCTTCGAGGTACCGCGCTCCGCGCTGCGGCGCAGCGACGAAGTGATGGTGATCGACGACCAGAATCAGCTACGGGTGCGGAAGGTGGACGTGCTGCGCGCCGATCGCGAGCGCGCCTGGATCCGCTCGGGACTCGCTCCCGGCGAGCGGGTCGTCGTCTCGCCCGTCGACTTCGCGACAGAGGGCATGGAGGTGCGCGGCATGGAGATGGCGCCGCCCGCCCGGGACACCGCCGGCGACGCCCCAGAAGAGGCGCCGGCGTCATGAAGCGCGTCATCGCCTGGTGTGCCGAGAATCACGTCGCCGCCAACCTGGCGATGATCGTCATCATCGTGGGCGGCCTCGCCACCCTGCCGACCCTGACCCAGGAGCTGATTCCCTCCATTGACCTGGACGTGATCACCGTCTCGCTGCTCTACCCAGGAGCCTCGCCGGAAGAGGTGGAGACCTCGATCACCAATCGCGTCGAGGACGAGCTTCGGGGCCGCCCGGGCGTGAAGCGGATCCGCTCCTCCTCCGCCGAGGGCCTCAGCAGCGTCAGCGTCGAGCTCATGGCCGGCGAGGACGTGCGCCGGCGGCTCGACGACATCCGGGCGGCCATCGACCGCATCGACACCTTCCCCCAGGACGCCGAAGAGCCGGCGATCCAGCAGCTCGAGATCGAGAACCGGGTGCTCAACGTGACGATCTCGGGGCAGGTGGACGAGTGGATCCTGAAGCGGATCGGTCAGCAGGTCCGCGACGAGATCGCCGCGCTCCCCGGCGTGAGCGACGTCGAGCTCAGGATGGCGCGGCCCTACGAGATCGCCATCGAGGTATCCGAGGCGGCGCTCCAGCGCCATGACCTGCGCTTCGACGATGTGGTCCAGGCGGTGCGGCGCTCCTCGCTGGACCTGCCGGGCGGCAGTGTCAAGAGCGACTCCGGCGAGATCCTGCTGCGCGCGAAGGGACAGGCCTATCGGGGTCGCGACTTCGAGCAGATCGCCCTGGTCTCGCGCCGGGACGGCACCCGCCTGCCCCTGGGCGACGTGGCCACGGTGGTGGACGGCTTCGAAGAGAGCGACCAACAGGCCCGCTTCGACGGCGAGCCGGCGCTTCTGGTCCAAGTGTACCGGCAGGGCAACCAGAAGTCCCTGCAGATCTCGGAGACAGTGCGCGCCTACATCGACGAGGCCCGGCTACGCCTGCCGAACGGCGTCTCCCTGACGGTCTGGCAGGACGACTCCAGCGTGCTGCGGAATCGGCTCGACACCATGACCCGAAATGCCCGCGGCGGCTTCCTGCTGGTCGTGGCCATCCTGGCCCTGTTCCTGCGCCTGCGGCTGGCGCTCTGGGTGAGCCTGGGGATTCCCATCTCCTTCCTGGGCGCGGTGATCCTCATGCCGATGCTCGGCCTGTCGATCAACTTCGTCACGCTGCTGGGCTTCATCATCGTGCTGGGCATCGTCGTCGACGACGCGATCGTCATCGGCGAGAACACCCACGTGTACCAGAGCCGCACCGGCGACAAGCTGCGCGGAGCCATCCTGGGTGCCCAGACCCTGGTGATCCCCGTCGCCTTCGGTGTGCTCACGACCATCGCGGCCTTCACGCCGATGGCCTTCCTGCCCGGGCCCATGGGCCAGATGAGCCGCGTGTTGCCGCTCATCGTGATCAGCTGCCTCGTCTTCTCGCTGGTCGAGGCCATGCTCATCCTCCCCGCCCACCTGGGCCACGGGCGCAAGCCCCTGGATGCCGAGGGCGGCACGCGCATCTCCAAGGGCTGGCGGCGCTTCCAGGGCCGGGTCGCCGACGGACTGGCCTACGTGATCGAGCAGCTCTATCGGCCCGCGCTGGAGCGCGCCCTGGAGTGGCGCTACCTGACGCTGGCGGTCGCCGTCTCGCTGCTGCTCTTCACCGTGGGACTGCTTGGCGGCGGCTGGCTCAAGTTCGTGTTCCAGACCCCGGTGGAAGCGGACTTCATCACCGCGGACCTGACCATGCCCCCGGGAACGCCGGCGCACGTGACGACCCGGGCCATCGCACAGCTCGAAGCGGCGTGCGAGGCCGTGCGCGACGACGCAGACGCCGCTGGCCCGGAAGGACGTCCCAGCGTCTTCACCCACATCATGACCTCGGTCGGCGACCAGCCCATGCAATCGCGCACCGACCAGATGCGCGGTGGAGCCGGCGGCTCCCGCTACGCCAGCAACGTGGGTGAGATCCTGGTGGAGGCGGTGGGCTTTCGCCAACGCGACGTGAGCGTGGCCGAGCTCACCCGGCGCTGGCGGCAGAAGGCCGGCGACATCCCGGGCGTGGAGGAGCTGAGCTTTCGCTCGTCGCTGGTGTCCATCGGCGCGGCCATCGAGATCGAGCTCAGCGGGCCGGACCTCGGCGTGCTGCAGCGCGCCGCGGCGGCGGTGAAGACGCACCTGGCCAGCTACCCCGGCGTCTTCGACATCGCCGACTCGTTCCGCGGCGGAAAGCAGGAGCTGGAGTACCAGATCCTGCCCTCGGCGGAGACCCTGGGCCTGACCCTCGAGGACCTGGCGCGGCAGCTCCGCCAGGGCTTCTACGGTGCCGAAGCCCAGAGCATCCAGCGCGGCCGCGACGAGGTGAAGGTGATGGTGCGCTACCCGGGCGCCGAGCGGCGTTCCCTGGGCGACGTGGAGCAGATGCGCATCCGCAGCGCCGACGGCACCGAGGTCCCCTTCTCCAGCGTGGCCCGCGCCCAGCTCAAGACCGGGTTCTCGACCATCCGCCACATGGACGGCCGGCGGGTGGTCAGCGTTACCGCCGACGTGGACCAGGCCATGGCCAATGCCAATGAGATCGTGGCGACCCTGAAGAGCGGCGCCTTGGACGAGATCCTCGCCCCCTACCACGGAATGCACTACAGCTTCGAGGGCGAGCAGGCCGAGCAGCGCGAGTTCATGCGCGCCATGGCGATGGGCTACGCCATCACCCTGCTCGTCATCTACGCGCTGCTGGCCGTCCCCCTGGGCTCGTATATGCAGCCCTTCATCATCATGAGCGCGATCCCCTTCGGCCTGGTGGGGGCCGCGTGGGGACACGTGCTCATGGGCTACGAGTTCACCATGTACTCGGTGCTGGGGCTCGTGGCCCTCTCCGGGGTGGTGGTCAACGCCAGCCTGGTTCTGGTGGACTACGTGAACAAGCGCATCGCCGAAGGCGCCGGCATCCAGGAGGCGATTCGCGACGCGGCTCGCGCCCGCTTCCGTCCCATCCTGCTGACCTCGCTCACCACCTTCGCGGGCCTCTCCCCGCTGATGCTCGAGACCAGCATGCAGGCGCGCTTCATGATCCCCATGGCGATCTCGCTGGCCTTCGGCGTGCTCTTCGCCAGCTTCATCACCCTCTTCCTGGTGCCCTGCTCGTACCTGATGTTGGAGGACTTCCTGGGCCTCTTCCAGCGAGGTACGCCCGAGCCGCAGGCTCCGCGCCCCACGGCAGTCCGCGACCGCGCGGCCTGAGCGTCACGAGCCCCGCACGGGAACCGTGGCAACCCGGGGAATCGCGCGCTTGCGCAGCGCGAAGAGCACCAGCGGGAACTCGACCGCGAGCCCTCCGAAAGCCAGCAGCAGCACGACCCCACGAGCGACCCGCGTGGCCAGCAGACCGTCGGGCAGGTAGACGTAGAACGCCCAGACCACGGCAGCGGTGGCGGCAAAACCACTGAACGACATGACCAGGAACTGGGCGAGCGAGTTCTGCTTGGAATCGAAGCTGAAGATGAACGCGGCGCGCAGGCTCTGGGCCGCCTTCAGGCGGCTTCGCGTTGCCAGCGCGCCCAGCAGGTGTCCCCACTCGTGGAGCAGGTAGGCGCAGGCGCCCAGCATCAGGCCCGCCGTGACGCCGGCGAAGTCGGCCGTTACACCCACTCCGGAGGATCGCTGTGCAAGGAGCCACCAGAGGCCAATCGCTACCGCGATGATCGTGAGGTCGCGGGCGGCAAAACGCAGGAACATGACGAAGCCCTCCGTGCGTACAGCGGAGGGTAGCTGAGGACGAAAGCCGGTCCGCCAGTGTATGCTGCCGCGTGGGGGGCGGAGGACCGGCCGATGACGACCGAGACGATTCCCGCCCGCAGCGGCCCGGTCCTGCTCCTGGTGGGCACGCGCAAGGGCATCTTCTTACTCCGCTCCGATGCAGCGCGAAGCCGCTGGTCGCTGGAGGGGCCGCACTTCCTGGGCCACCTGGCGTACCACGTGGTGCTGGATCCGCGCGACGGGCGTACGCTGCTGGCGGCAACCAAGACCGGCCACCTGGGCCCCGCGCTCTTCCGCTCCACGGACCTGGGGAAGAGCTGGCAGGAAGCGTCGAGCCCGCCGGCCTTTCCCAAGGTGGAGGACGGCGACGGGGGCCGTGTGGTGGACCACGTCTTCTGGCTCGAGCCTGGGCTGCCCGGCGATCCTGACGTCTGGTACTCCGGCACCTCGCCGCCGGCGCTCTTCCGCTCCGAGGATGCCGGCGACACCTGGTCCCCCGTGTCGGGCTGGAACGACCACCCCAACTGGGGGCTGTGGACCGAGGACGGCGCCGACGGCACGCCAGGCGGCTCGCTGCTCCACTCCATCAACATCGACCCCCGCGATCCGCAGCATCTCTACATCGGCCTCTCCGGGGGCGGCGTCTTCGAGAGCACCGACGGCGGCGACAGCTGGAAGCCGCTGAACCGGGGCTGCGAGGCCAACTTCAACCCCGTACCGGAGCCGGAGTTCGGTCACGACCCGCACTGCCTGCGGCTCCACCCACTGGCACCCGACGTGCTGTGGCAACAGAACCACTGCGGCATCTACCGCCTGGAGCGACCCTCAGAGGTATGGGAGCGGGTGGGCGACAACATGCCGCGCGACGTAGGCGACATCGGCTTTCCCATCGAGCTTCATCCGCGCGACCCGGACACCGCCTGGGTATTCCCCATGGACGGCTCCGACGTCTGGCCCCGCACCAGCCCCGACGGGAAGCCGGCGGTCTACGTGACCCGCGACGCCGGCCGCAGCTGGCAGCGACGCGACGCGGGCCTGCCCCGCGAGCACGCCTGGCTCACGGTGCTGCGCCAGGCCATGACCGTAGACGCCCACGATCCCGTCGGCGTCTACTTCGGCACGACCACCGGCGAGGTCTGGGCCAGCAATGACGAAGGCGGCGAATGGACGTGCGTCGCCCGGAACCTGCCCCACGTCTTCTCGGTGGAGGTCGCCCAGCTCGCGTCGTGAAGGTCTCCATCCCGTCACCGCTGCTCTCGTACACCCAGGCTCCCGAGGTGGAGGCCGACGGCGCCACGCTGAGCGAGCTTCTGGCCGACCTGGACCAGCGCTACCCGGGAATCCGCTTCCGCATGATCGACGAGCAGGGCGCGATCCGACCGCACATGCGCATCTTCATCAACCGCGAGCGCGTGGTCGGCCTGGAGGAAGCCCTCTCGGCGGAAGACGAAGTTCAGATCCTCCAGGCGCTCTCCGGCGGCTGAGCCGGCCCCTGCGCTGAAAGCAAAACTCAATAGAACCAGCTAGTTGCCTCCAGGCTAAAGCGTTCTCAATAAATGACCTACTTGGTCATTGACTGACTAGATCAGTCAGTTATACTGCCGGCCATGGCACGCAGCATTCCGAAGGACCGCTTCCAGGACCTGCTCGAGGCCGCCACCGCGGTCTTCCTGGACCAGGGCTACCGCCGCACCCAGATGGCCGACGTGGCCGCCCGCATGGGCGTCGCCAAGGGCACGCTCTACCTGTACGTGGAGAGCAAGGACGCCCTGTTCGACGCGGTGCTGCGCCACGCCGACGCTTCCGGGCCCATCGCCTTGCCGGACGAGCTTCCGGTTCCGACCCCTCCGCCGCAGTCCACCTTGGAGATCGTGCGCAAGCGCGTAGTCGAAGAGGCCGTGCTGCCCGAGCTGACCTCCGCACTCGCGCGACATCGCGTGAACGATGTGCGCGCGGAGCTGGAAGCGATCGTGCGCGAACTCTATGCGCTGCTCTACAGGAACCGGACCGGCATCAAGCTGCTCGACCGCTGTTCGTCGGACCACCCGGAGCTGGCGGCGATCTGGTACGGCACCGGGCGCGAGGGCGCGCTGGAGCTGCTGACGCAATACCTGGAGGACCGCATCCGCCGCGGGAAGCTGCGCCCGGTAGCCGACGTCCGCGTCGCCGCGCGCATCACCCTGGAGACCGTCGTCTTCTGGACCGTCCACCGGCACTGGGACCCCTCCCCCCAGGTCATGGACGAGGCCACTGCCGAGGAGTCCGTCGTCGCGTTCATCCTGAGCGCGCTCACGAAGGAGTAGGAATCATGAGTCCCGCCGCATCCCCCCGCCGTCACGACCTGGACGCCCTCCGCGTCTTCGCCTGCTACCTGCTCTTCCTGTTCCACGTGGGCATGGTGTTCAACCCGGCGCCCTTCTACCACGTGCGCAACGGCGAGACGCACCTCGCGTTCTTGATCGTGTGCGGATTCATCAGCCTCTGGCACATGCCGCTCTTCTTCCTGCTGGCCGGCTGGTCCGCGGCCGCGTCGCTGAAGAGCCGCGGTGCGGGCTCCTTCCTCCGGGAACGCTGGCACAAGCTGGCCATTCCGCTGGTCGCCGGCTGCATCCTGTTGGGACCCGGAATCAAGTATCTGGAGCTCCAGTCGGGCCTCGACCTGAACCACCGCGGCCTGTGGGTGAGCGAAGAGCTCCAGGCGAGCTTCCGCTCGGTGATCCCCAAAGACCTCCCCGTCGCAGCGCCGTTCCACGAGGGATTCCTGGAGTTCCTGCCCAGCTTCTTCACGGACATCGACCGCTTCACCTGGTCGCACCTCTGGTTCCTGGCCTACCTCCTCACCCTCACGCTGGTGCTGCTGCCCGTGTTCGCGCGGCTCGCGAACCGGCCGAGCCCGTTCACGCGGATCTCGCGGCTGCAGGTCTACCTGCCCATCGTTCCGCTGGCGCTGATCCAGCTCACCCTGCGCGAACGCTTCCCCGGGCCCTACAACCTCTACAACGACTGGGCCAGCATCGCGTTCTACGCCACGTTCCTGATCTGCGGCTTCCTGATGGCCGTGGACCCGCGACTCGAGGAGCGCCTGAGAGAAGAGTGGAAGCGGGCGCTCGGCATCGGGCTGGCCGCGACGGGCGTGCTGCTGGCCGCCGTCGTCGGCCTGTTCAACTGGACGCCGGCCGTGCTGGCGGGAACGGCCGTGACGGGCTGGTGCTTCGTGGTGGCGTTGCTGGGCTTCGCCCACCAGCGGACCACCCGCTCGAGCCCGCGGCTGGACTACCTGGCCGAGTCCGCCTTCCCGATCTATCTGCTGCACCAGCCTGTGATCGTCTTCCTGGGCTACCCGCTGGTGCAGCTTCCGCTCGGCGTGGGCACGAAGTTCGTCCTGCTGCTCAGCGGCTCCGTCGCCGTGACCCTGGCGATCTACCACTTCGCCGTTCGGCCGTTCGGCCCCTCCCGTTACCTGGCCGGCATGAAGCCGCTGACCGGGCGCGCGGCACCCGCGGCAACGCCCGCACCGCGCGTACCGGCGCTGGGCAGGTCCTGAGCCGTGCGCCGGACCTTCTGGACGTTCGCGCTCGGGCTGCTCCTCCTGACGCCCGCGTCGGCCCACGCCGGCGACCCCACCGGCCTGTGGTGGGCCGACGGAGGCGCCGCCCAGGTAGAGATCGTGCGCTGCGACGAGGCCCTGTGCGGCAAGGTGGTCTGGCTGCGCTCGCCCTTCGACCTGAACGGCTGCCCGCTGCGCGACGAGAAGAACCCCGACCCGGAGCTTCGCGGGCGCGACGTGCTGGGGCTCCAGCTTCTCCACGGACTGCGCCCCTCCGACACGGATGAAGAAGAATGGAAGGGCGGCCGGATCTACGACCCCGGCGCCGGCCGCACCTACCGCGCCGCGCTGCGCATGGACGGCCCGGATCGGCTCAAGCTGCGCGGCTACATGGGCATCCGGCTGCTGGGCCGGACCACCGACTGGATCCGCGTGAGAGAGGAGATGCAATGCAGGGAAGCCATCTGACGCTTCGCCACTTCGTTCCGCTGGCGGGGTTCGTCCTGCCCACCGCCATCATGGGCTACGGGATCATGATTCCGCAGAGCTGCATCGCAGGGGTGAACGAGCTGACCGTGGGCTTCGCCGGCGCCATCGTGGGCGCCTGCGTGACCTACTGGATCGGACTTCGCGCGCTGCTGCGCGAGCGAGCCGCGGCCGATGAAGCCTGAGTGGATCGCGCGCCAATCGAGCCGGCCGCGGGGTTGGCTGGGCCAGATCGTGGCACGCGTGATGTCCTACGAAACGATCCAGGTCAACCGCATCGCGCTGGACGAGTTGGAGGTCGGCGCGGGCGAGTCCGTGCTCGACGTCGGCTGCGGACACGGCCGCACGCTGGCGGCGCTCGAACGGGAGGGGAAGGCCGGGTTCGTAGCCGGCATCGACCCCTCCGAGGTCATGGTCTCGCTTGCCTCGCGCCGGCTGCACAAGGCCATGGGGCGCGGCCGGGCCGAGATCCGGCACACCGAGAGCAGCCGCATCCCCTACGAGGACGGCCGCTTCGACGCCGCGCTGGCGGTCCACGTGCTGTACTTCTGGCCGGATCCCGCCGCGGACCTGGCGGAGATCCGCCGGGTGCTCCGCCCCGGCGGACGCCTGCTGCTCGGCTACCGACCCGACGACGCAGCCGCCCGCGCGGCACTTCCGTCCTCGGTGTACGCGCTGCGCTCCACGGCGGAGGTCGAGAAGCTGCTGCTCGCAGCGGGCTTCGACAGCGTTCACACGCACGTACACCCACTCGGCGGGGCGCCCTTCGCCTGCGCCCGGGCCGAAGTTCTCGCCGCCTAGGAACCGGACCCGCGGCCGATCGGGTAGCGGCCCGGGTCGGCGGAGAAGGGCATGACGAGCAACCGGCCCAGGCCGGCCGGCGGACCGTCCTGAAGCTGCTCGACGCCGATG
>Ga0255053_10000686_pt1 | contig 18698 bp, 10 predicted proteins | sample JV7_2_22_MG_FD_188635 | JGI IMG/M metagenome (GOLD analysis project Ga0255053, IMG submission 188635) | Seawater microbial communities from Jervis Inlet, British Columbia, Canada - JV7_2_22 | ecosystem: Environmental > Aquatic > Marine > Inlet | place: Canada: British Columbia | collected...
TCTGTTATATCAACCGCCAAATAGCCTCCGTTCTCTATCACACCAATTTACGGTGAATGATATTCCACATGCAGCAAAGGTGCGCCGGAAGGTCTGCCGTCATAGGATTCTGCCGAGCGCTCACCGGTCCCGGTGATAATAATCACCAATGAGTTGCCGCTAGACCAATACTGCCGGCTTACAATCTGTTGAATAATCAAGGCGATATTCGGGGTTTGCTGGTCAAGTCCTGCTTGCCCTGTCGTCCAGGGAACCGGATTCCATGGTACAAAAGCCGTGGTTCTGGCCCGGGAAGAGATGTTTCCTGAGGAAGAGGAAAAGGTCGGGGCATTATCAATGCCTTGCCCTTGGATGGTAAGCGACGTGGCCCCTGAGTGCGACTCTTCCGCCTGGAACTGAATATAGGCATTGGTGATCGCTGCTCCTTGGGGAATATTTACTCCATTAAAACGCATACCCACTGTCTGGTTACCGCTATCGTAGACCAGCTCAAGATCTGTGCTGGTGAAAGACATACTGCCACTGCTACGCTCCTCTGCATCATCGTAATCGGCTTCTACCCTGATCTCAATCGTGTTTGCTTGGGTTCCCTCCTGATAGACTGTGACGGTGAGCACATCGCTGTTGGTCAGCTCTCCATCATCGGCGGTCAGCAGCAGCTCATAGGCACCGTCTGTTGAGAAACTTGCTGTTGTGTCCACCACATCAGGATCGCCAAAGGTGACTGTGCCCGGCCCGTCGAGCTTACTCCAGGTTGTGGTCAGGGCACTGCCGGGCAGTCCGTCATCGGTGATTGTAGCGTCCAGAGTGGCACTGCCGGGCAGGGTGACCGTCTGATTTGAACCGGCATCCACACTCGGGGCTCGGTTTGTTACAGGGCCTGTAGTATACTCTACGTGAAGCAAAGGTGCTCCGGAGGAACTTCCGTTACGGGATTCTGCCGTGCGCTCACCGGTCCCGGTGATAATAATCACCAGTGAGTTGCCGCTCGACCAATCCGAGCGGTATACAATCTCTTGAATAACCGGGGCGATATTCGGGGTTTGCTGGTCAGAACCTGCTTGCCCTGTCGTCGTCCACGGCACTGGATTCCACGGTACAGAGGCTGTTGTTCTAGCCCTGGAGGAGATGTCTCCTGAGGAAGAGCCAAAGGTCGGGGCATTGTCAATGTCTTGCCCTTGGATGGTAAGGGATGTGGCCCCTGAGTTTCTCTCATCCACCTGGAATTGAATATAAGCATTGGTGATAGTAGCTCCCATGGGAATAGTTGCTCCGTTAAAGCGCATACCCACTTTCTGGTTACCGCCATCGTAGACCAACTCAAGGTCGCTGCTTCCCCGCGACATGCTGCCGCTGGATTTCTCCTCCGCATCGTCGTTACCAGTTGCTACTCTGATCTCAATCGTGTTTGTTTGCGTTACCGGAGGATTGACCGTGATTGTGATCTGATCTGAGTTACTTGCTCCGTCGTTGTCGGTCACCGTTAATGTCACGGTGTATGTGCCAGAGGTGCTGTACGTATGGCTCGTTGTGACACCTGAGCCGGTTTTCGTGTCGCCGAAGTCCCATGCGTAGGAGACGATGTTATTATCAGGATCGCTCGATCCGTTTGCGTCAAAGTCCACCGCCAAGGGAGTGATGCCTGGGGTGGTTGCGATTATCGCGGTAGGCGCCTCATTTATGTTAACCACTATCACGTTGAAGGTCTTTGTGAACGGGAGGCTCCCCGAGTCTGTAGCAGTCACCTCGAATTCAACCGGAGGATCGGTCTCATAGTCCAGGCTCTCCCCGGTCCTAAGCTTAAGCGTGTTCCCCACTACTTCAAAGCGGTCGTCGGATAGATTGAAAGTATGAGTGTCACCCACGTCCTGGTCGCTCACGGTGAGCTGCCCTATCTCCGCCCCGTCGGCATTCTCGTCTACCGTGTCCTTTGAAAGAGCGATATCAGTAGGCGCCTCGTTGATTTCAAGCACTATCACGTTGAAGGTCTCTGTGAGCGGAAGGCCCCCCGAGTCTGTGGCAGTCACGCTCAGCGTGACCGGAGGATCGGTCTCATAGTCCAGGCTCTCCCCGGTCCTTAGCTTAAGTGTGTCCTCCACTACCTCAAAGCGAGGATCTGAAACGCTGAAAGTATGTGTGTCACCGACGTTCGGGTCGCTCACGGTGAGCTGCCCGACCTCCGCCCCGTCGGCATTCTCGTCTACCGTGTCCTTTGAAAGAGCTATATCAGTAGGCGCCTCGTTGATTTCAAGCACTGTCACGGTGAATGTCTTTGTAGTTGAAAGATCTCCAAAGTCTGTGGCAGTCACGCTCAGCGTGACGGGAGGATCGGTCTCATAGTCCAGGCTCTCCCCGGTCCTTAGCTTAAGCGTGTCTTCCACTACCTCAAAGCGAAGATCTGAAACGCTGAAAGTATGTGTGTCACCGACGTCCTGGTCACTCACGGTGAGCTGCCCGACCTCCGCCCCGTCGGCATTCTCGTAAACCGTGTCCTTTGAAAGAGTTATATCAGTAGGCGCCTCATTTACATTAACCACTATCACGTTGAAGGTCTCTGTGCAAGGAAGGCCTCCCGAATCTGTGGCAGTCACGTCCAATTCGATCGAAGGCCCAGTCTCATAGTCCAGGCTCTCCCCGGTCCTTAGCTTAAGCGTGTCCTCCACTACCTCAAAGCGAGGGTCCGAAACGCTGAAGATATGCGAGTCACCGACGTCCGGGTCACTCACGGTGAGTTGCCCGATCTCCGCTCCGTCGGCATTCTCTTCAATCGTGTCGAGCGAAAGGGTTATACCAGTTGGCGCATGGTTGGGATCAGACATGGAATATTCCACATGCAGCAAAGGTGCTCCAGAGGAACTTCCGTTATAGGATTCTGCTACGCGCTTACCGGTCCCGGTGATAATGATCACCAATGAGTTACCGCTAGACCAATCCAACCGGTTTACAATCTCTTGAATGACCGGGGCGATATCCGGAGTTTGCTGGGCAGGACCAGCTTGCCCTGTCTGTGTCCACGGCACCGGCTCCCACGGTACAGAGGCTGTGGTTTTAGCCCGGGAGGAGATGTTTCCTGAGGAAGAGGAAAAGGAAGGGGCGTTGCCAATGTTTTGCCCTTGGATGTCAAGGGATGTGGCTTCTGAGTCTGTCTCATCAACCTGGAACTGAATATAGGCATTGCTGATCGCCGCACCTTGGGGAATAGTTGCTCCGTTAAAGCGCATACCCACTATCTGGTTACTGCTAGTGCGGACTAGCTCAAGGTCGCTGCTCGTACGACTTACGCTGCCGGACTGACTCTCCTCCGCATCGTCGTAACTGGCCGAGACTTGCACTTCGATGAGTTCCTCGCCCGCCACGGTAACAGTCTCGGTGGTGGTGTCGGTGGCGTCGTTGTTGTCGGTCACCGTTAATATAACTGCGAATGTGTCGGGGGTGTTGAACTCATGGCTGGCAGTGATACCTGAACCGCTCCCTCCGTCACCAAAGTCCCATTCATAGGAGACGATAGTCCCGTCCGGATCGTCGGAGCCGCTGGCGTCAAAGTACACGAAGAGCGGCGCATCTCCCGAGCTGGGCGTTGCCGTGAAGCTCGCCACAGGCGGCGACTGTGTAGAGACCGTAACATTTACCGCGTCGGAGACGTTGGTGGTGTTCCCGCTGCTGTCTGTGGCCTGGAAGCCAATAGTATAGCTGCCGCCGCCTTCGGCGGCTGTGTCCCAAGACAGTTCGTAGTAGCCGCTTGTGGAGTTGTAGGTGGCTGATTGCCAGATGCCGCCATCGATTTGGACCTCAACACCGAGAGTCCCAACCGGGTCCTCCGCGTCGCTCGCATCCACCTTGATTGTGATGGTGCCAAATACTGTGCTATCGTTATCCGGGCTAACAATGCTGGCGCTTGGGGGCTGGTCTACCGGCGGCTGGCCGGACGCGAAATATTCCACGTGGAGCAGCGGCGCGCCGGAGGAGCTTCCGTTATAGGACTCTGCCGTGCGCTCACCGGTCCCGGTGATAATAATCACCAATGAGTTACCGCTCCACCAATCCGACCTGTTTACAATCTCTTGAATGACCAAGGCGATATCTGGGGTTTGCTGGTCAGGACCTGCTTCCCCTGTCCTCGTCCACGGCACCGGATCCCATGATACAGAGGTCGCCGTCCAAGCCCGGGAGGAGATGTTCCCTGAGGAAGAGCTAAAGGTCGGGGCATTGCCAATGTCTTGCCCTTGGATGGTAAGGGACGTAGCCCCTGAGTTTGTCTCATCCACCTGGAATTGAATATAGGCATTGATGATCGCCGCACCTTGGGGAATAGTTGCTCCGTTAAAGCGCATACCCACTGTCTGGTCACTGCCATCATAGACCAGCTCAAGGTCGCTGCTACTAGTACCTACGCTGCCGCTGGATTTTTCCTCTGCATCGTCGCTACTGGCCGAGACACGCACTTCGATGAGTTCCGCGCCCGCCACGGTGACAGTCTCGGTGGCGGTGTTGTTGATATCAACATTGTCGGTCACGGTTAATGTCACGGTGTATGTGCCAGGGATGTTGTACTCATGGCTGGCAGTGACACCTGAACCGCTCCCTCCGTCACCAAAGTCCCACGTGTAGAAGTCGATATACCCATCCGGATCGCCGGAGCCGCTGGCGTCAAAGTACACGAAGAGCGGCGCATCACCCGAGCTCGGCTCTGCAGTGAAGCTCGCCACAGGCATCTGTGCAGGGTCCTTGATAAATATGGCCGTGACTGTCTTATGGCTATCCATGGTGATAGTCTCAGGATTCACAGCCCCACTCAAATCGCCTTCCCAATGATTGAATATCCAGCCAATCGACGCAAAGGCTGTGAGCGTCACCGACGTACCCTCACCGTAGGGGCCTCCAGGAGGATTAATATCCACGGTGCCTTGACCTTGGGTGTTCACTTTCAAGTCATAAGGCGGACCAGGGGGTGTCGAAGGTACAATCGGAACTATCCGGTGATCCGACAAATGGAATGAACCTGAGCCTTGGTAAACCTTAATCTCGACCTCGCCGTCCTTTACTGTAAAGTCGACGAAAGCATCGTGACTGCCAGTCCCTCGAGCCTGGCCTACATCAACCTGTAGCGTATCGTAGCCTGGTTCCTCGTGAATCTCGGGGTCATGGGTGTGGCCGCAAATATAAGCCACCACTCCTGTGTCATGCAACAGCTGCCAGAACCGATCTCTGTGTGAGGAATTGTCGTCAAGGCTGCTACCCACGTGACGATAATGTGGATAGGCTGGCTCATGACCTACGACGAAGATAGCTGGTTGTTGGGTAGCATGTAGATCATCAGACAACCAGGCGTACAGCGCATTATCGATATCGCCGCCGCTATCTGCGCAGTACACATCCAGGATGACGAAGTGGGCATTATTGTAATCGAAGGAGAAGGTGGTACGTAGGTCACAGCTTCTTGGACCCCAATTAATATCAAACGGCAGCGTTTGATTATGACTGTTGACCTGGCTCTTATCGTCACCGTCGTGATTGCCAATAGCCGGAATCCAGATCACATCGTTACCAAACGCAGCCTTTAGCGTGGGGAAGGTGCCGTCCCAATCAAAATCACCGGGTACAATATGAAATGCCCCCTCGTCCCCAACGAGGTTTTTGATTTGATTGAGAATATCGCGGAGTCCGTCGTCGTGATCCGTCATATCAGCGGTGCTGGTGAATCTGAATTCCTGGGCCCAAACCGCTGTTACAATTACGCAGCAGAGGAATGAAAAAAGGACGATTTTAAAACTTTTCTTTAGCATAATTAGCCTCCCCCTTTCCAATTTATTCACCGTTTTGATCCGGGTCTTCTGATTCTATCGGAATCCCGGTTGCTGCCAAAAATGTGATGACAGCAATAAAGAGATAAATAAACGATGTATTGACATGATTACTCATTAATATGTAGTCCCTTTAAGTTTTGTGATTAATTTCTTGGAGCAACAAAATATTTCCAGGGAAATTGAGATATTTTGAAGGAAACGAGAAAAACACTTTGAGCAGTTTTGAGATGGAGAATATGCCCTGAATTTTAAGGATAGAGATTTGCTTATGTAACTTATTATCGATTCTCGATAACTTTCTGACATTTCCTCCTTGCCCCCGCAAGATGATAGATAATTAGCACAAAAAAAATTTGATGTCAAGGAAAGATAAAATGTTAAAAAATGGGGATAGGCCCCATTTCTGCTCTCTATGTGCCGTGGGCAGCTACAAGGGTCTGACGATAGGCTTCTGCGCCTGGATGACATAACAACACTAACGAGTTCTAGGTTGCTATCTCCCTACTTGAAGGTCGGCCGCGCAAGCTGAGTTGCTATCGCGATAGGCTTGCGGTGCTTTTCCTGGAAGCCATATTTTTTTTCTTCTTCTCTCCCGCCTTCTTGATCCGTTCTTGAACCTCGTGCATGAATCAGCATGAGATTTCCCATCTCCCGATGTATGATATCTTTTACCACATTTACCCTGAATTGTGGTTTATTTTGCATTCCAATATCTATAATATATATGATTGCTATCAAATCGATGTCAAAACTTGACATAAATTTTTTATTACTATATAAGTCCAGTACAATCTCAGGTGATTAAGATCAAACAATAAAAGAGATAATCATCTCGATGAGATGTTTTAATAAGGAGGGAAAACAAAAATGAAAAAGAAAGTCTTATTATGTATGTTTGTCTTTCTGATTCCGCTATTTTCTCAAGCTAAGGACCTGGGTCGTATCCAGGGACAGGTGAGAAAGGCCGCCGAACCCATCGCCGGTGTTGATGTTGTCCTGGAGGAGCTCTCGCTTTCGAGGATAACCGATAACAACGGGGTCTACTTCTTCAATCGCATCCCGCCTGGAAAATACACCCTTACCTTCACGCTGGGAGAAGATTCTATCACTAAGGAGGACGTTACGGTTACGACCAACGTCACAGCAGTATGTGATGTGGATGTTGAATGGGAGGTTCAGCTTGCCCATAAGATCACGGTCTTTGGAGCATCGCGTAATACAGAACGGGTCGTTGATGCTCCGGCGGCGGTGAGCGTCGTAGAAGAGGCTCAGATTGAACGGGAAGCAGCTCACGGACAGCTGCCTAAGATCCTGGAGACAACGTCAGGCGTTGATTCAACACAGAGCGGTCTTTACGATTTCAACTTCAATACACGGGGCTTTAATTCCAGTTTAAACCGCCGCGTCCTTACTTTGGTCGACAGTGTCGATATGAGCGCTATTTTTCTTGGGGCTCAGATCTGGCCATTGGCCTCCTCTTTTCTCCCTGACATGGCCTCCATGGAAATGATTCGAGGTCCTGGATCAGCGCTCTATGGCGCAAATGCATACAACGGTGTTTTTAACATCAGCAGCAAGTATCCTCGATACAGTCAGGGCGGCATCATGCGCCTCTCCTTCGGCGAGCTGGGCTCGAATCGCCTCGATCTGCGTTACGCGGGCAGTTTAGGCAATGACTGGTACTTCACGGTCATGGGTGGCAACATGGGAAGCAGGGATTTTACTCGATCGCGGAACGAGTCGGTAGAGTATGAAGACCTTCCGGTGGAAGTGGTTCCTTTGGCTTCCGATAGGTTAAAGACCGCGCACGCCAAAATACGGGTGGATAAGCACTTCGAAAGCGGCAGCGTGTTAACCGTTGAGACCTGGGCGGTAGATCATGAAGGATTTACCTTTGTCAGTGGTGCAGGCCGAATGCAGAGTAGAAGCTTATCTCTTCCTTTAGCAAGAGTCAACTTCAAATCCTCGCACTGGAATATTCTTCTCTACGGTTACACGATGGACTGGGAAGGTATTTCCCTTGGTTCCGGTGGACGACTGTTTAATGACATGTACAGGCTTCACGGAGAGGTCCAGGGATTCACCGATTTCGCTAAGGGAAAAGGCAGGATTGTCGGAGGATTCTCCTTGCGCAAAGAAGGAGCCGATACCGCTAACAAACAGGGCGTTCAAACACTTGCATCAGAAGACAGAAACGAGCACATGGAGGCAGTCTTTGGCCAGTTCGATTACAAGCTTACCGACAAGCTCAAGGTAGTGCTTGCGGGCCGCCTGGATATCAGTACTTTGCATGACACCCTGTTCTCACCAAAAGCATCTCTCGTGTATTCCTTCAATCCTGGTCATTCACTCCGTTTAACCTTCAACAAGGCGTTTCAGACGCCGAACTACTCTGAGTTTTTTCTAAGGCTTCCGGTCGCCCCGTCTGTTGATCTTTCCGCCATAGAAGCTGGGCTCTCCGCTGCTTTTGGTGGCATGGACCTGGGCTTGGGGTTCGATAACGTGCCCGTGCTCGCCCTCGGGAATGAGAATCTTAAAGTTGAGGAGATTACGAGCTACGAGATCGGCTATTCCAATATCTTCGGTCGCAAGCTCATATTTAACATTAATTATTACAGAAGCCAGCTCAAAAATTTCGTCACCGATCTGTTAGCGCTCGTAAATCCTGCTTATGGGCCCTATGCTCCGCCTGACAGTCTTCCAGCCCCGATTCCGGATATAATCCTGGCGACACTGCAGGCGAGTCTACCGCCAAGCTATTTTGCAATCATGTCCAACAGTCTCGATGACGGCTCTGCGATCTTGGCGGCGCGTTCCTATACCAATGCCGGCAAGGCGAAAGCTCAGGGTATAGAGCTTAATCTTAAATATTTCCTCAACGAACACTGGAACATTGATTGCAACTATACCTGGTTTGATTTCACTATCGAGGAAGAGCTTATCGCAGACAGAATCCTCGCGAACACGCCCGAGCATCGTGTCAACTTCGGAGTTGTTTACATATCCGATTGGCTCGACGTATCCATGCAATACAGATGGATTGATGCCTTTCCATGGGCAGCTGGCATCTTTGAAGGCGATGTTAAATCTTACAACCTTGCTGACCTCACAGCGAACGTTTATTTTGGTGACGGTTTCTCTCTCGGCATTAACATCAGCAATTTACTCAACAACAAGCATCACCAGAGCTTTGGGGGCGATATAATCCGCCGCCATGCAGTCGCCACTTTCTCTTACCGCTGGTAATTCTTGAATGGCAGTTATCGTCCGCCTTTAGAGTTTGAAGGTTTGATACGGAATGCTTGAATTGAAGCGGGTTAATAGCTGGAGTCCGCTGATGAAAACGGGAACCAGCCTGTCGTAGCTTAATCCTGAGTGCTTAAGGTTATGACCCATTGGGCAAAAGATCTAGCGTCTTCTAAGTCTCCCTCATCAGGATGAGTCTGAGAGGATGCAGCCATTTCTGTCCAGGCTTTGTGTTCTGGAGATTTGCTCAAAACTTCAATGGCCGCCATGGAGACCTTCCCTCTGCAGGAAAACGTGCCTAAAACTTTTGCCTTGGAGGCGATGACAGCCGCATACTCCAATGCTTCTCTTGCCAGATGGCTACCTGGAAGTGAGCCATGGGTTGAAAAAAGAGCGATTTTTTTCCCATGAGGGATTTTTTTGAGAAAGTTCTCGATTTTGTAGGGAACGCTGTGAGAATGGACAGGAAAACCTATGAAAATAAGGCTGTAGTCCTCAATCTCTTGGACTTCATCCATAGATTTTATCGTTTTATCTCCTTCCAGGCCCTCAAAGATCGCTTCGGCTATTTTTTTTGTATTTCCTGTATGGCTTAAGTAAGTAACCAGAATTTTCGTCATTCCTCAGACTCCTTTTTTCAGAATTATTCCTGCTGGGGGAGCTTTATTGAAATTTTAGTCCCCTTGTTTTCTTCGCTCGATGCCTTAATGGATCCTCCATGGTCTTCTATAATCTTTTTGGCGATAGGGAGACCAAGGCCTGTTCCGACATCTTTTGTCGAGAAATCAAGGTCAAAAATTCTATTAAGCATCTCCTTTTCCATACCGATTCCAGTATCTTTGATTTCGAAAGTTATTCCTGTTTTTCCCTTGGATGCCTTGATTTCGATCTCGCCCTGGTCTCGAATGGCTTCAAGGGCATTGGTGAGAACGTTTCTTAACACAATTTTTATTCTACCTTTATCTCCCATGAAATGAAAATCTCGCCCTTCGTATTTTTCTTTGAATTTGATTCTTTCCGAAAGCATTTTCTTATAAGGGGCAATCGTGTCTTGCATGAGTTCTTTTAGATCGAAGGATTCTACTTGAAGAGATGTTTCTTTTGAGGTCGCCAAGAATTCCCCGGCGATTTTTCTTAGGTTTTCCACCTCTTTGATAATATAAGAAGTTGATTCCTTTAAAGCCTTATCAAAGTCTTCATTTTTATCATGATAAACTCTTAATAAATGTTCTGCTGAGAGCTGTATGGGAGTCAGAGGATTTTTAACTTCGTGAGCAACTCTCCGGGCCATTTCTGCCCAAGCTGCTTTTTTGCTCATGTCTGCTAAATCTTGCTGGTGTTTTTTTAGGTTTTCAACCATTGCGTTGAAGCCATCAATTAAGGTTTTCATTTCATCCTGAGGCTTATGGGGGATGGATATCTCAAGATTTCCCAAGCCCACTTCTTTTGTCCCTTTCAGAAGTTTTTTTACGGGAGTTATGACCGTGCTTCCTATCCCTCGAGCAAAAATGAGGACTACGGCTATAAAAAAGGCAGAAATAAAAAATAGAAATTCAATCAAATCTTCAGTGGCTTTTGATATTTCTTCCTGTTCTAAAGGAAAGGGAAGAGAGATGAGGAGGAGAGAATTCCCAAGAAAATAAGGGGTTGTGATATTGTGGAAGGAATAATCACCAATTTTTTGAGTTTGGGTGTAGAAAGGATTGTTCTCATATTGAATTTTATAATAGATCTCACCATCGATCAGCTCGGGTAGAAGCCCATAATCAAAAAATTCCCGGCGGCTGGAAGAAATGAGCTTCCCGTCTTGGTATAGATTCACATCATTTGAAATAGTAGAGCTTATCGATAGAACCACATCTTCAGGAGGAAGAGTAAGTGAAACCATCTCCTCGCGCTGGAGGAGAATAAATTCATCCACTAAACGCCGGGCAAAATTTACCTGGGCCTCAGCCTTCTCTTGAAACTGCTGGGTAAAAATCTGGGCAAAGAAACTTCTGCTGAAAAAAGTGAAAAGCAGAAGAGGGATAAGGGCTATGGCAGCGAAAGAAATATAGACGCGGTTTGATAAAGACCAGAAGGGATTTCTGATTTTTTTCCCTGAAGCAAGAGATACAAGAAAAAGGAAAAAAAGAGAGAATGCAAGATAAAAGAAGAGAAGCTTTATGAATTCTGCAGAATAATTGAAGAAGTTTTTTTTCGGTATGAAAAGAGAATATATTCTGTTGGCTTCCCTAAAATAGAAAGATTGGAATTTTCTCTTTTTTTCAGTAAAAAATGACCAGAGGGAGTCCTGGGAAGTTTCGATTTTTCTCAAGATAGCTGGAGCGATGCCCGAGGATATCTTATTGGGATTGAAGAGTAATTTTCCCTCAGAATCAAAAATTGCAAAACCAATGTTAAACTGATTAAGAGAAGGGATGGAAGTCACTCTTAGGAGCTCAAAATATGGATTGGCTGAATACAGAAATGGAAGCATGTCGTAATCGATGGAAAGGTAGAGAATTGTCCTCCCCAGATGATTCTCTTCTTCAAGCCAGTCTTTATATGCCAGGAGAAAATCTTTTTCTTCGCCCATGAAAGGAATATTCAGGAGGGATGTGGACCATTCTTGGCTAAGCGGGAGGTCGAGATCAAAACCATAGAGCTTGGGGACATTTAAAGAGAAGCGGGAGAGAAGCTCTCCTTCAGGGCTCAATATCTCTAAACTCGAATACCAGTTGAATTTTGCGACAAGAGTCCTTTGCCAGAGAGAGTGGGCTAGATCATACGGTTCAGAGCCGCGGAGAAAAAGGACTATGGACTCTTGCTGCTCGTCGATTTCAGGCAAGGATTGGTTTAATAAAAAGATTCCCCAGGGCTCTTGGGATTTTATGATATTTTGAAGAGAATTCTGAACGAGAGACCGGTTTCGACTTGAGGAGGAGTAGTGGAGAGACGTGTATATGAATAGCGCACATAAAAGAAAAACTGAAAATAAAACTTCTTTTCTTTTTATGAATTTAGGGATAAAAGCAAAAAATAAAGTAAAAAAGATGATTGATGCTTGGAGTAGGAAAAGCAGGGGGGTATTTCTTTCCTTAAAAAGAAAAAAATAGCCTCCAAACTGCAGGAAAAGAATAAGGAGAGGCAAGATAAGATTCAAGGAATAGAGTGAAGCTACTCTCAATCCTATAAAGATGGCAAAAAAGGAGACAAGGAAAAAAAGCAGAATGCTGAGGTGGAGGAGGAAGAAAGAAGAATCGAAAGAAAAGCGAAGCAGGTTTATATTAGAGTGATAAACAAGGCGGAATAGGATTTCTTGAAAAATAAAGATAAAAAATAGCGAAGTGAAAATAAGGGTGGAATTTGCTGCCAACGTAAGAAGAAGCGAAGATTTTCTTTTTTTGCTCTCCTGAAGAGTTCGAGAATAGACAACCAAGCAGCCCATGATTAAAAAGAGAAAGAAAGAAGTGAGAAAAATATCGCCTGGAGATTTGGTGAGATCCCAGAGAGAGAAAAAACTTGCTGAAGAAGGAGAAAAAATAGAAAGAGATTGGATTTTTTCCAAATTGCTTAAAGGAAAAAAAATGAACCTTAGCCCGATCAAGATCAGGATAATGAGTAAACCAGGCAAAGGTTTTCTCTCCCTATAAAAAGAGGGGGATTTGACAAAATAGATCAGAAGAGAGAGAAACGAGGTCCCGAGGAGTAGATAAAAAACAAGAAGAAAATTTTCTTTCTGGCTAGAAATTTTTTCTGGAAGAGCTGGAGAGCTTAGGGTTACGGTAGCGACTATTTTGTTCTTTTCGTTCCTCAAAGGAAAAAGCATCGGTTGAATCTCATCCTGAAGCCGTGGCTGTCCGAGGTATTCGTCCTTGTGCCGAGAGAAGAGTTTTTCAAGTCCTGAAACATCTTCTCGAAAATCCCAGTAATAAATAGCGCAGTTGCTCAGCAGCCTTGCTTTTAAGAATTGATATTCCTTGAGGTAGGGAGCTTTGAATTTGGGTGAAAAGACTAAAAGCCGATAGAAGATAACATATTCATCTTTTCTCACGTTCTGCAGAAAGACAATATAGACAGAGGCTTTGTGCCGGATGAGAAAAGAAGATTTTTGCTGGAGAAAATTGACTTTTTCTCCCTCAGATAATAGAGCCTTCATCGGATCAACTACGTTGCCCAGCCACAGGATGAGATCTCCTTCACTGTTGAGGTAGCTGATCCCTTCTTTTTCTTTGTTCAAGTCTAGTTTTTTGAACAGGTTGAATATTTCCTCTTTTTCTCTGGGAAAAGGAGAATCTAAGGTTAATTTTTGTTTCTGGTCTATTTCGCTAACGATGTTCGAAAATTCGCTTTTAATCGCCTTGGCCTGGCTTCTCAATTGGCCCAGACTTTTCTGATAGTAATTTGAAGAAACGAAGGCGGGGAGAAAGAGGGAAAGAATCAAAATAATTGCGGAGAGTATGGTTCCGAAAAGAAATCCATAAAAAAACCTTTCTTTTTTTATTGGTCCTCTAAAGATATTCAAATTTTCCCTGCCTTAATTTCTATTATTTTCCAGCCGTTTTTGAGATTTTCATTTTTCAAACTTTGCCTCAAGGAAGGATCACTGCTTTTTTCTTTTATCAAGTAAAAGAAGATATGAATGACATGCTGATCATTGTTTTTATTGTCCCGAAAAGACCACCTGGCATTAAATATAAAGTTTTGATTTTCAAGGTCAGAAGGAAGCTCCTTTTCTGAATAGAACTCAAAGGTGGTATAGGCAGAAAATATTTTTTGGAAAAGAAAATATGCTTGTTGGTTAGAAAGCTGGTCTGAAAAGGAAATAGGTTCGGGAAGAGAAATATTTATAGCACTTTTGGCTGAGAAGAGAGAATAGAGAATTTTAGGATTGTTCTGGAGGAATGCTTTTTCTATATTCTGAGTTGTTGTGGGAAGCAGGGAGACGAGTACCGTTAAAATAACGACACTGAGATTTGCCACAAAAAAAATATTATCATAGCTTTCCTTAGTTAGGCAAGGAGGCAAAAACTGATAATTCAAAAGTAGTGTAACAAAAAGGGCAGATGTTAATGCTCAGAAATCAATAGATGTGAATAACTAAAAGTGCGGATTTGATAATCAAACGTCTGTGCTAGAGATCTGCTTCTCTGTAGGGGCTTGATTCATCAAGCCCACCTTTTTAATTGTACGAATAAATAGGTTTTAGAAATCAAGCCTTACGGAGTTTTTTCGCTTTCTATTTCTTCAGAGACGATGCCCTTGAGTTCGTCTTTGATTTTATCTATTTTTTTTATCTGGGTTGAAATCTTAGCGAAAAGAGCTTCCTGGCTTTTTATGCCTTCCTGAATAAGAAAAGCTGCGCTCTCAGAGCGACTTTTGAACAAGCCAACATCAACCAACATTCTCAGCTTTTCTTTACTTTCATCATTGACACGGATCGTCAGAACTGTATTTCTAGCAACCATTGCTTTATCGATCACTTTCTTGATCGATTCAGCCGTCTTTACTGCAATTCTTTCGACTTGGGCACCCAATTCGTCGAAAGTAACGTGGTGTTTCTTTTCTTTTTTTCCTGATTTTGCTTTTTTTGCCGTCTTTTTATTTTCCATGATTAATACCTCTTGTAGTTTGTAATATAATTACAAAATACCAAAATACAGATTACAAGTCAAGAATTATTTCTATTGGAAAGGAAGAAATTATAGGAGCTAAAAAATAACAGAAATGTTGGTTATTTTAAAAGTCTGCCTTCTCTTTATTGTAACGAAAAAGAAAAATTACAGTTGAGACGGAGAAAGCCCGGATTTTCTTTTATTTTATTCTTTTGTCTCTTCTTCTGGGGCTGCTTCTTCTTTTACTTCTTCTTTAGTTTCCTCTTCCAGCTTTTTCGTTCTCGCAGCATCTTTGATGCCGCTCATTCCAGCGATTAGGGCAATTAGACCGCCAAAGAAAAGTACCGGGGGGATGCATCCGAAAACGAGATCAATGAATTGCTGGGGCCATACAAGAATAACCAGATAAACGCCAGCTGCCATGGCAACTAAGCCTCCTAAGATAGCCAAAACTTTTCCCATAGGAGTTCCTCCCTATAAAGTTATGTTTTAAGAGTTTTTCTGAGGCGCATTATAACAAATCAAAAATCAAGAAGCAATAAAAAAAAAGAATATATCTTCACTCTAAATTTTAAGCGAGTTAATAGCAATTTCAAGTCTATAAATATAAGCATCTCCTATAGCGTTATTTGAAGAGGTTTTGAGAAACAACTTCGCTCCCCTTCAGATTTTTAACGCCATTCTCCATTCGCTCTTCTCGGCGGCTGCGTAACTCGCTTTGCTCAGACATACTCGCCGCCCGATTGCATCGGATTCCCTCGAAGAGCGAATTCCGAAGGCTAAATCTTCAATGGTCACTGCAGCTATTTCCCAAAACCTATGCCTCAAACATACAAATCAGTTATCACGGAATTAGAAATGCTTTCTCTATTAATTGTCTGTAGACCTGGCCTATACAATAGGATAAAATAAACAGCACTAAATCTTAAGATAAGAGGACGTTGAACAACAATGAAATACCTGAATTTAAAGAGAACCGTGATAAGCATTTTCTTGATTTGGGGATTATCTTTATTCTCCTTTGGTTCTGGAGAGAACGATTCATTCCAGATTGGCGATTTAAAGGTTAATCCTGGGGAAATAAAATCTGGATATTTATCTGTCCCCGAAAAGGATGGAATCGAAACTCTTATCCCTCTGACCATAATCAATGGTGCGAAAGAAGGGAAAGTCTTAGCGCTTGTGGCTGGTGTGCACGGCTATGAATATCCTCCGATTTTAGCCCTTTATCGGTTGAAAAAAACGATTGATCCTAAATCTTTATCCGGGACACTGATATTCGTTCATATTGCTAATCTACCGGCGTTTCAGAAAAGAATCATCTATTACAATCCGGATGACTGGAAGAACTTGAACAGAGTTTTTCCAGGCGATCCGCAAGGCACAATTTCCCAGAGGATTGCTCACGTCTTGACAGAAGAGGTTGTTAAGAAATGCGATTTTCTCGTAGATCTTCACTGCGGAGACGGAAATGAAGCCCTTATTCCTTATTGTTACTGGATGCAGAGCGGTGATAAAAAGACAGATGAGATGACCCGTAAAATGGTCTTAGCTTTTGGAATAAAGTATATCATCATCGATAAATCCCGCACCAAGGACAAAGCTCATTCTAAATATTTGGCGAATACCGCTATTCTCCATTCAAGGCCGGCCATCACAACAGAATCTGGATACTTAGGCACGACCGACGAAGAGTCTGTTATCCGCAACATTAAAGGCATTCTCAGTGTTATGAGGCTTTTTAAGATGATCGAGGGAAAACCAGAATTTGTCTCCGACCCAGTCTGGATCGATCATTATGAAGTCCTTTACTCCAACTCAGATGGCCTTTTCTATCCTCTAACCAAGATGGGCTATTATGTCAATAAAGGAGAGAAAGTAGGGTATGTTACAGATTACCTCGGGAATGTGAAGGAAGAGCTGAGAGCTCCTTTTAGCGGAATAATTCTTTATATCGTATATACTCCTCCGGTTAGCAAAGGAGAGCCTCTTTATGAGGTAGGTAGAGTGAAGCAGTAAAGAGATAAATGCCTTTGAAATAGAGAAAGAAGGAAGTTTAGATGAAGCTGAAAGGTGTGATCTTTGATATGGACGGTACAGTAGTCGATGTGACCTATGATTGGAATCAAATAAGAGAAGAATTGAACTCCCAAGGCAAACCAATACTTATTTACCTCAAAAACCTGGAAGAGCCCGAAAAATCAGAGAAGTGGAAAGTGCTGGAAAAGTATGAAAGCGAGGCTACCCAGAAAGCTCGACTAAAACCGGGGATGCGCGGATTTCTGGACCTATTAAGCCAGAAAGGAATAAAGATAGCCCTGGTGACGAATAATTCTCAAAGGAGCGTTTCTTTCCTTTTAGAGAAGTTCAACCTTGAATTTGATTGTATCATCTCCCGCGAAAGCGGCCTCTGGAAGCCCTCTGGGGCTCCTTTTCAGGCTGTCTTGGAGAAGCTAGGACTGGAGAAAGAGGAATGTTGTGTCGTGGGGGATTCTCATTTTGATATCAAGGCTGCCGAGGAGACGGGAATTCCAAATGTTTTTATTTTAAATGAAGATAAGGAAAGGTTTGCTTCGATGCCTGCAGAAGTGTTTAGCTCCGTGGAAGAACTTGTGAAGAGAATAGAACGGTTGTTAATATAAACGCAATATATATTTTTACAATGTCATTGTGAGCCCTGAAAGGGCGTGGCAATCTCGTCTTTATAGGATGAGAGTGCTTCGTCACTTCGTTCCTCGCGATAACACTGGAATAATTACGTTTGTATTAGTAAAGGGAAAGTAACGAATGTAAATTTTCTTGACGAGCTATAAAGGAGAAACGATGAATATGCCAATTTATCAGGTAGATGCATTTTCAGATAAACTTTTTGGGGGTAATCCGGCAGCAGTCTGCCCTTTAGAGAAATGGTTGGACAAAGAGCTTTTGCAGAAAATTGCTGCCGAGAATAATCTCTCCGAGACTGCTTTCTTTGTTAAAGAGGACAAGGGTTTTGAATTGAGATGGTTTACTCCAAAGATTGAGGTGGATTTATGCGGGCACGCGACATTAGCCTCAGCTCATGTCATTTTTAATCACCTGGGTTATGATGAAAAACAGATAACTTTTTCCTCAGCAAGCGGAGAATTGAGTGTAACAACCGAAGATGGTCTGATCACCATGGATTTTCCTTCAACTCCTCCCTCTCCGGCTGAAATAGTGCCAGAATTAACTAAGGGCCTCGGTCTGACGCCAAAGGAAGTTCATAGATCAAGGGATTATCTGGCTCTGTTCGAAAGTGAAGACGATATTCTATCAATCGAGCCAGATTTCAATATCCTCGGGAAATTGGATTCTCTTGGCATTATTATTACTGCACAAGGAAAGAATTCTGATTTCGTATCAAGATTTTTTGCCCCGGCTGCTGGTATTGATGAGGATCCTGTGACAGGATCTGCCCACACGACATTGATTCCGTTTTGGGCAGGAAGATTAAATAAAAGCACCTTGCATGCTTTTCAGCTATCAGGAAGAAAAGGAGAGTTATTTTGTGAATTGTCGGGCGATAGGGTAAAAATCAGCGGATATGCAGTTACTTTTCTTAAAGGTGAAATTGTTCTAAATGGAACTTAATGAAAGGGAGATTGGTGAAACTTTATAAAAGAAAAGAGAGTTTTAATATATGTAAAGCGGAAAAAGGCTAATATTGAGGAGTAAAGAAATGAAAAAAAACAATCAATTTAAATTTAAACCATTTATTATTATTTTCCTCTTTGTTCTTTTTAACGTTTTTGTGGTCGACCTCTTTGCCGACGGATTTATCGTCCCCGTGCCACGCCCCGGGGAGAGGATTCCTCCTTTAACCGTCAAATACCACCGGGTAAATGTTGAGATCATAAACCAGGTAGCGAAAACTTCCATTGATCAGGTTTTTATCAACAATCATAATCGAGATATTGAAGGAATCTTTATTTTCCCTTTGCCAGAACGAGCCTCTATTTCTGAGTTTTCGATGTACATCGGAGGCAAAAAGGTTGAAGGAGAAATCCTGGATCGGGATAAAGCGCGAAGG
>Ga0255053_10000687_pt1 | contig 18696 bp, 11 predicted proteins | sample JV7_2_22_MG_FD_188635 | JGI IMG/M metagenome (GOLD analysis project Ga0255053, IMG submission 188635) | Seawater microbial communities from Jervis Inlet, British Columbia, Canada - JV7_2_22 | ecosystem: Environmental > Aquatic > Marine > Inlet | place: Canada: British Columbia | collected...
GGGTGTCTGGCCACGAAAAGCGAAAAAGTTTGGCTCTTTCCGAGAGCTCATGAAGATGTCCGGGTGTTGCTTGAGGTATTCGTGGAGAGAGGTGGTGGCCGATTTGGCTGCCCCGATAATACAGAAATTGGGCAATCTCGTTTCACTCATGGCTCACACCGCTCTCTGGATGGGGGGTGATTTTCACAGTGTATTTTTCAGTGTGATTCATCCGTGTGAATCTATCCTTTTAACTGTAGAAGTCATGATTATAACAGAGGCCTTCCACCTGGTCAAATCAATATCTTGGAGTTAAATCAATGAACACATGATTATTGATGATTACTGATTGCTATATACCACCGGTTTTCTACCCGTTTAAAATCTGATGTATTCCATACATACCTTCAAAATTTCCAGCCCTTCAACACCTGAGATATCATATAATTGACATTGAACCATAATTAAGCTATTTCCAATTTAACCATTCAAAGTTCTTTTGTTTTTCCTCTCAACATTTTCTATCGGAAAAATTTCCAGAGCAGACAAAATGAAATGCCCGAAATGCCAGTTTGAGAACGATGACGGAGCCAAGTTCTGCAACGAGTGTGGTCATAAATTAGAACTTGCCTGCCCGCAATGCGGTAAGGTGAATCAGCCGGGTAGCAAGTTTTGCAATGAATGCGGCCATAACTTAGCCCTTTCCTCAGAGTCGTCACCCAAACCATCCCCTACAGAGCTCTCCTTTGATGAAAAATTAGACAAGATTCAACGCTATCTTCCCAAAGGCCTTACCGAAAAGATCTTATCTCAAAGGAACAAAATAGAAGGTGAACGCAAGCAGGTCACGGTAATGTTCTGTGACATGGAGGGGTTTACCGCGCTATCCGAAAAGATAGGTCCCGATGAAGCATACGCCATCATGGATCAAGTCTATGAAATCCTGATTCATAAGGTCCACGACTATGAAGGCACAGTCAATGAGATGACCGGTGATGGGATTATGGCCCTTTTCGGTGCGCCCATTGCGCTGGAGGATGCGCCTCAGCGGGCGATCCGTTCGGCCTATGCTATCCAGCTTGAAATGTCCAGGTTCAATGACAAAATAAAACAAGAAAAGGAAGGCGTACTACAGATTAAAATGAGAATCGGTATTCACACCGGCCCTGTGGTTGTTGGCACCCTGGGAAACGATCTCCGCGTTGAGTTCAAGGCAGTGGGAGAAACGGTAAATTTAGCTTCCAGAATGGAAAGCATGGCTGAACCAGGGGCAACATTTGTTACAGAAGACACATTCAGGCTTACGGAAGGGTTTTTCAGATTCGAAGGACTTGGAGAAAGGCAAATTAAGGGCAAAGGAGATCCGGTCAAAATATTTCGGGTAATAGCCCCCAGCACCAGAAGAACCCGTTTTGATGTAAGTACCGAGCGGGGCTTGACTCCATTTGTGGGCAGAGAGCGTGAGCTTGAAATCATGCTGGATTGCCTGGAACGTGCCAAGATGGGCAGGGGTCAGGCGATCTCAATTGTAGCTGAAGCAGGTATAGGAAAGTCGAGGTTGCTATATGAGTTCAGAAAGGCGGTTTCCAACCAGGATATCACATTTCAGGAAGGTAAATGTCTCTCTTACAGCCGGGGTGTGGCCTATTATCCGATCATCGACAGCGTAAAGTCAAATTTTGACATTGTCGAAGGTGATGGAGATAACCAGATCAGGACTAAACTCAAGCGCGGTTTGGACATTTTGGGTACAGATAAGGCTTTAACGTTGCCATATCTTCTGGAGCTTTTATCAGTCAAAGACAGCGGTGTGGACGCGATTTCTTTAAGCCCTGAAGGAAGGAAGGATCGAATCATTCAGGCATTAAATCGAATTGTTGTTAAGGCTTCCCAGATCAGACCGCTGATCATGGCGATCGAAGATCTTCACTGGATTGATAAGAGTTCCGAGGATGCTTTAATGGCTTTGTTGGACAGCATAGCTGGAGCAAAGGCATTTTTGATATTTACGTACCGGCCCGAGTATGTGCACACCTGGGGCGCTAAATCATACCACAGCCAAATCATGTTGAATCGGCTTTCCAACCGGGAAAGCCTTTCGGTAGTCAGTCATATTCTGGGAACGGATGATATCAACAGAAATCTTGAAGAGTTGATCCTGGATAAAACGGATGGGATCCCCTTTTTCATCGAGGAATTTGTAAAATCCCTTAAAGACTTAAATATCATAGAAAAGAAAGAGGGTCGATATCTGTTAGCAGGAAATATACAGAATATAAACATTCCTTCCACAATCCAGGATGTGATTATGGCCCGGGTTGATTCTCTGTCTGAGGGCGCCAAGGAAGTGCTTCAAACCGCATCAGCGATAGAAAGAGAGTTTAGGCTACGCGTTGATTAAGAAATTATCAGACATGTCTGAACAGGAGCTTTTATCCCGACTGTCGATGCTAAAAGATGCAGAGCTTGTTTTTGAAAGAGGTATCTACCCGGAAGTCAGTTATATTTTCAAGCATGCCCTGACACAGGAGGTGGTCTATGATTCAATTTTAGCTCGTAGAAAAAAAGAACTCCACAAACAGATCGGGCAAGCCATTGAACAGTTATTTAAAGATAATCTTCACGAGCATTATGGCGCATTAATCGAGCATTTAATCAAAAGTGAAAATTATGAGAAAGCAGCTGATTATTGCGGATTGGAGGCTAAACAGGTTGAGAAGGCAGGATCTTTAAGTGATGCGATTGTTTACGGCAATAGACAGGTGTTCTGTCTGGAAAGACTGCCTCAAACCGAGGAGGTAGAAAAAAGTCTAATTGATGCAAGGACAAGGCTCGGTCTTTATCACGCTCAGATGGCTCAAAATCATGAAGCAAAAGCGATGGTCGACCCGGTAGTTGAGTTGGCCATAGAAAAAAACTACAAAAGGAGGGTTTCCCATATATACTACATAATTGGACAATACAAACACCAGGTTGAAGAAGATAACCTCAGCGCATTCGAATACTTGGAAAAGGCATTTAAAATTGGGGAAGAATTAAATGATCCCCTTATGTTAGTACTGACCAATATGTGGTTAGGCGCATTTTGTGAATTCAATTGTGAATTTGACAGATCACTTGAGCATTTTAAAAAAGCCTTGGAAATAAACGTTGCCGCTAATTCCCTTTGGGGTATATCAGCAATAAAATCTCATATGGCAATGAACTATTATTACCGTGGTAATATTACCCTTGCCTATGAGACCGGCCAGGAGGCAGTGCGGATCGCCAAGGAAAGCGGTGACATATATTCCAGGCTGCATTCATATGGTTTACATGGCCTTACCTGCTATGGCAAAGGGTATTTGGAAGAAGCAAAAGAGCATTCTAAAAAGGGCGCTGATTTAGCAGAAAAGATAAATCAGCCAGTTTTAGCTTCACTCGCAATTCGCTCTTTGGCAGAGACGTACTACGCTATTGGAGAATATGATAAATCCCATCAACAATGGGAAAGAGCAATTTCGATCTTGCGGGAAAATAGCTTGTATCCGTCCTATATCAATTTATGTAAACTGGCTCAGGCAAGGATAAAATCGAGACAGGAAAAGACCCTCGACTTGGCATCGTTGCGTGACCTTGCTTATCTAATGACATCAAAAGTTAATGAGAGCTCTGCACACAGATACATGGGTGAGATTTTACTAAATTTAAATGATGATCACACACCAGAGGCTGAAAAGTGGATCATGAAAATTATCGAAGTGGATAAAAGAGATGGTTTGATGTTTCATTTGGGACAAGACCATGCCCTTTATGCTGAACTGCTCAAACGAAAAAAAGATGTACCGAAAGCCAGAGAAAGCATGAACAAGGCAATCAAAATCTTTGAAGAGTGCGGTGCTGACGGCTGGAAGCGTGAGGCGGAGGAAGCGATTGCCTTACTCAACTAACAATAGGTGTTATGTGAGATTGATGAAATCTTGAAAGGGGTAGACTCATGGAAGAACTCAGTTCCGGTAAACAGATGGCGAAAATTCGTAACTTCGAAAAAGGGTTTATGGCAACCCATTTTATCAATTTGGGTGCAAAGCTTGGAATCTTCGAATCCCTAAACAAGAATAAAGAGGGGGTGACAGCTTCAGATCTGGCATCAACACTTGGACTGCACGAACCCTATGTAAAAATTTGGTGTGAGACGGGCTATTATTTTGAGATTTTGGATTCTGATGATCAGGGGAGATTTAAGCTACAGCCCTTTTTGGGTGAAATTTTAGGAGATAAAACTCATTTTAAAAACTATTTAGCAAATATTTCCTTAACCGCAGACTTGTTAGGAAAAATGCTCCCCGAATTTCCCGACTACTTTCGCACGGGTAATCTCATGGATATTTTTGAAAGTGCTGAAACCTCTAAAGAAGTTTATGACACAACCAAAAATATTCCTTTGGTTTTCCTTTTTATGATCTTTCCAAAACGCGAAGACCTAAATCAGTCCCTGGAACAAGGCATTAAATTGTTAGATATTGGTTGTGGCAATGGAAATCTAATCATCCAGCTGGCACAAAAATTTAGCAAAAGTAAATTTGTCGGCGTAAACCCTGATCGCTTCGGAATCGAGGCAGCCAAAAAAACGATCGCAAAACTGGGATTAGAGCAACAAATCACTGTGAAAAATATTGGTGCTGAAGATCTTGCTCATACGGAAGAATTTGATATGACCACTATGGTGGTTACCCTGCACGAAATCCCACCTGCAGTTCGAAGTAAAGCTATAGAAAAGGTTTATCGATCGTTGAAAAGTGGTGGCCAGTTCCTGATTTTAGACTTGATGTATCCAAGCACACTAGAAGACTTTAGAAATCCGATGTATGATTACGGAGTTCTTGATCAGTTTTATGAAGCCTGCATTGGAACCGTTCATCCGAATCGGCAAGAACAGGATGATTTACTTACCAAGGCTGGTTTTAAAAACATTCAGCGAATGCCGATTGGAAAAGGAATTTTCGCCTTCATTACGGCTGAAAAATAAAGCAATTTAAATTTTAACTGAAACATCTTGACGTAAAAGTTTTTGTCATACAGAGGATGAGCTAAAACCTGATGTATTCCATACATACCTTCAAAATTTCTACCCCTTCAAAACCTGAGATATCATCTTTGCGATCGGGTCAGATGAAAGTGGTGAATGTGCTTTAAATCTTTCGTGTTTAGATGATTTCAGAGATTGTGATATCGATTTGTTTCTTGATGATTTTACGAAGTTTCTTTTAAGAGATGCATCACATTTCAAAAACACCATGAGTGATTTTCAGGGCTCTTTCTGTCCCCAGTCTGTTTACAGAAAAATGCCTTCTTGACAATACGTCCGGGATCCGGTATCTGAATCTGAGTCGTCTGTTGCCCTAGCAGAATTGATGTTTGATATCCGACTCTACTACATATTGGGATTCAGCCGGTTATGGTTCACAACTTTAAATTTTCCCTTCCTTTGATCTCAAAAAAGAAATTCTTGCTATTTTATTCCGTGACGATTGTAGAGTTCAGAACAAGAAAGGGGGTCGCGATATGGCGATGAAGAGGAAGCGGGTCACCGCGGAGCTCGCCAAGCTGGCAACCCGCTACGTGAAGATGAAGAAACTAATTGAAGTTCGGCGGCGCGGATTATCTGGATTCAACACCGCGGAGGAGGCTTGCCTTGAATGGATTGCCATTGAACTCGCTATAGGTTGCGGCGAGTTATTCCTGGTTTTCACGCCGAAATTAAATTTGACGGTCTACACATGGCGATTGGATGGTGACGCCGTGCGGGCCAACATTGACCTGACGGGGCAGAAGGCGAATCACAAGTTCAAGGTCCACGTCTGGGCGATCAAGAAGCAGAAGAGAAATCAGATCTGGTTTGACCTTAACATGTGGGGACCTCCGACAGCTTACAACCGTAGCGGTCGCGTCTGGAAGTGGCGGTCGGAAGCCTGGGTAATGGTGGAACACAAACCACCAGGCCCGCTGGGTTTTGAGACCACGTCGTACGGCATCAAAGTCAGTCGGACAAACGGCAAGGCCGGTGCGGGTTAGAGAACTTCCCTTACCTACCTTCGCTCTGGACGAAATGCCCCATGAACCATATTGCAACGAACAATGTGACTTGACACCTCAGATGATTGCCACTCTCAAAAAAGGTTGCTTGGAGCACCTCCCAAGATATCTCGAGATCTTATTAAATTAGGGATAGGTGACATGTTTCTGCTATAAAACCAACTAGCTTAGGCCCCTGTTTTGTGCAGATATTCCATACCTCAGTTTTTCATCCTCCAGAAAACCTGACATATCAATATGATATATGCAATAATTTCATTGATTTCAATAACTTACATATTCTCATAAGGGGGTATCCACTTCACTGCCGTTCCTCTCAAGAATCTGCCCCCTGTTCTTTCCCCGCGACAAGCTCCTTATATGTTACAGGGACAATCATAACAGCTTGCTGTAGAAGACGATAGAACAACATACCCCGAGCTTTCGAGTTTCTTCGATTGAATCGGAAGGTATACTCGTCAAGGTAGAAGTTGAAATGCTTATCACTAATTGATCCCTGAAGTGTTCCGATTATCCATCGCTTTAGTAAAGATGAGATTCTATGTGCACCTGGCATAACAACATGAGCAGGATCACTACTTTCAGACAGGTTGACCTTTTTGTGTTTATAGCCGTTTTGCTTCAGCGCATTGTATCCACGCCAACTATCAGTAAGTATTCTAGAACCTGGTTCGACAGAATTGCAGACGAAAGTAACCAGACTCCTTCCAGAAACATCAGGTATGCGCTGCATTCGTACTCGACCGAATCCTTTTGGTTCATGTACTTCTACAGCAATAACAACGATCGATTTTCGTCCGGATCCCCGGCCGCGTTTGCCACCGTGATCTTCTCCTCCAACCAGGGTCTCATCTACTTCGACATTTCCACTCAGACGTTCACGTTCTGGCCGCACCATAGCTCGGCGCATCTTATGGAGCCAACTCCAAGCAGTCTGGTAGCTACCAAGGCCGAGAACACGCTGAAGGCCCAGTGCATTACCCCCAAACTTTTGACTTGTTACGTACCACATCGCCTGAAACCACAACTTGAGAGGCTTCCTTGTTCCCTGAAATATCGTGCCGGCAATGACGGATATTCTGCGTTCGCAAGTTGCACAACGAATGAGCCCCGTTTCAGTATGCCAACTTTTGCGTCCTTGACATGCCGGACAGATAAAGCCATCAGACCAACGAAGCCGCTTGAGATAATCGACGCAGGCTTTCTCTGTGGAGAACCATTCATCGAACTCCTGCAAAGTTCGTGGATAGTCTATTTCACCTATTGGAGAGGAGTCATCATCGTTGATCATAAGCTGACTATAACATTACGGCACCGAAATGGATACCCCCTTTCTCATAATATCTCAGATCAGTGATATTGGGTTTTCTGACAAAACCCTTCAAGATATCTCAAAAACATCATCCAGAAACAAACCGTAAAATCTTGTTTATCCATATAATTGACATTGAACCATAATTAAGTTATTTTCAATTTAACTATCCAAAGTTCTTTTGTTTTTCCTCTCAACATTTTCTATCAGAAAAATTTCCGGAGGAGACAAAATGAAATGCCCGAAGTGCCAGTCTGAAAATCCTGATGAAGCCGTGTTCTGTGGTAGTTGCGGTGCAAAGCTTTCACTAGTTTGCCCTCAATGTGGCTCTGAAAATCCACCCATGAATAAATTTTGTATGAAATGCGGCCTCAACTTGACAATTCCCTCAGAGCCAGCCATCAAAGACCTTTCACTTGATGAGAAGCTTGAAAAAATTCAAAAGTACCTTCCCAAGGGCCTCACCGAAAAAATCCTGGCCCAAAAGGATAAAATCGAGGGTGAGCGTAAACAGGTCACGGTGATGTTCTGCGACATGGAGGGGTTTACCGCTCTTTCTGAGCGACTCGGTCTTGAGCAAGCCTACGGCTTTATGGACCGGATTTACGAGATTCTCATTCACAAAGTCCACGATTACGAAGGCACAGTTAACGAGATGACCGGCGACGGGATAATGGCCCTTTTTGGTGCGCCGATTGCACTGGAGGATGCTCCTCAGCGGGCGATTCGATCAAGCCTCGCAATTCACCGGGAGATGGCTACGTTTAGCGATGGAATAAAAGAAGACAGAAACGGTACACCGCCGCTCAAAATGCGAATCGGTATCCATACCGGACCGGTGGTTGTGGGTACCCTGGGCAATGACCTGCGGGTGGAGTTCAAGGCTGTCGGGGACACGGTCAATCTAGCCTCCAGGATGGAAGGATTGGCAGCGCCAGGAGCTACCTATGTGACCGAGGAGACATTCAGACTCACCGAAGGGCTGTTTCGCTTTGAAGCCCTGGGGGAAAAGGAAGTCAAGGGCAAGGAAAAACCGGTCAAAATCTACCGGGTGATCGCCTCCAGCACCCGAAGGACACGGTTTGATGTAAGCGCCGAGCGGGGTTTAACCCCATTTGTTGCAAGGGAAAGAGAGCTTGATCTTTTAATGGATGGTTTTGAGCGGTCCAAGACAGGTAGAGGCCAGGCCTTTTCTGTTGTGGCCGACGCCGGGGTCGGCAAATCAAGGCTTTTATATGAGTTTAGAAAGGCTGTGGCAAATGAGGATGTGGCCTTCATGGAAGGCAAGTGCATTTCTTATAGCCGTGGGGTGGCCTATCATCCTGTCATTGATATCTTGAAATCGAATTTTGACATCGTGGAGGGTGATGGAGATTTTGAGATCAAGGAAAAGCTTAAACGAGGCTTGAAGATATTAGGGACAGATGAGGCTTCGGCCCTTCCCTATCTTCTGGAACTTTTATCGGTTAAAGACAGTGGTTTCGATACGGTCTCTCTGAGCCCAGAGGCAAGAAAGGATCGGATAATCAAGGCCTTAAATCGAAACGCCATTAAGGCTTCAGAGATGCGGCCCGTGATTATGGCTATTGAGGATCTTCACTGGATTGATGAGAGTTCTGAGAATTGTTTAAAAAGTCTCTTAGACATTATATCGGGAGCAAGGATATTTCTTATTTTCACCTATCGGCCGGAATTTGTGCACACCTGGGGTGGAAAATCGTATCACAACCAGGTGAACTTAAATCGGTTATCCAACCGTGAAAGTCTGACGATGGTGACTCATCTTTTGGGCACGGACATTATAGATAGCGATCTTGAAGAGTTGATCCTTGAAAAGACAGAGGGGGTCCCCTTTTGCATCGAAGAGTTCATAAAGTCTATCACCGACCTAAATATCATCGAGAAAAAGGACAACCAATATCGATTGGCAAAAGATATCAAGGAAGTTGCTATTCCATCTACAATTCAGGATGTCACTATGGCAAGGGTTGACACGCTGCCGGGGGCTGCCAAAGAAGTGCTTCAGGCCGGATCGGTCATCGAGAGAGAATTCAGCTACGAGTTGATAAAGCAGGTATCCGATTTTGGAGAACAGAAATTACTCTCCCATCTGTCGGTCTTAAAAGATTCAGAGCTCCTCTACGAGAGAGGCATATTTCCGCAATCCACCTATATCTTCAAACACGCCCTGACGCAAGAAGTTGTCTATAACAGCTTACTTCTCAAAAGCAGAAAGCAGATTCATGAAAAAATAGGTCGGGCCATAGAAGAGCTTTACCCGGAAAGGCTGGAAGAATTTTACGAGATGCTGGCCTATCATTATTCCAAAAGCGAGAATCCTGAAAAGGCTTACCACTATCTGAAGCTATCCGGCAGCAAAGCCAACCGAAATTATTCCAACCGGGAAACCCTTCGGTTGTACAAAGAAGCGATCGATGTGCTGGGCAAGATGCCTGAGACCGAGGAGAATAAAAGAGAACAAATCAAGGTTCGTCTTTCAATGGAGGTCCCCTTGGACCTTTTGGGTTACCCGGAAGATTCCTTCAAAATCCTGGAAGAGGGGGAGAGGCTCTCGAAAGAGCTCGGGGATGAAAAAAGTCTGGCACACTTTCATGGCCGAATGGGTTTTTATTATATGTTAAAAGGCGGTGATCTCCTTTTAGGGGTAAAATATTCCGAGGATTCCTTTAAAGAGGCAGAAAAAATAGGTGATATTGAAATAATGGCTCCAATTTCGATAGATCTAATTCGCTCTTACTTTTTGTTAGGAGAATTCTTCAAAATAATTGAAATAACTTCTAAGGTCATTGCTTTGCTGGATAAAACCCAAAGGCAATCTGAATCTTTTGGAAGGCCGTACAATATTTATTCATTCCTGCATGCATTCAATGCGTCAGGCAAGTGTATGCTGGGAAATTTTGAGGAAGGCAAAGTCCTGTTTGAGAAAGGCCTTGATTTTGCGTTAGAAATTGAAAACTTGCAATCCTTAAGCTTCATAGAGTGGCTTTATGGCATGATGCAAAATCGGAAGGGAGATGGGAAAAATGCCATCGCGCATTTACAAAATGCTATTCGATATTGTGAAGAAAGCCAAATAATTGCTCATCTTGGTCCCGCCTGGATCGGATTAGGGTGGGGATACTGCCTGCTGGGAGAAAATGAAACTGCTCACAATCATATGGAAAAGGGCCTTAAAATTCATAGCGATTCGGAATTAGCCTATCATTTGGGTTTTTATTACGGGTTATTTAGTATCCTGCATTTCAATTCAGGTGACCTGCAAAATGCACAAGTCTGGGCTGAAAAAGCCTTGAAAATAGCTCAAAAAAATCACGAAAAATGGGCCGAAGGGTTCGTCGGGACTTTACTGGGAAGAATTCTGGGAAAAAGCGGGAAGTCCCAAGTCGATCGAGCGGAAGAATGTATTGTGAAAGGTATCAGGATCCTGGATGAACTGAAAGCTAAGCCAGCGTATGCTCAGGGGTATCTTTTCTTGGGAGAGCTTTATGCCGATACTGGCCAACGGGATAAGGCCTTGGAAAATTTAAAAAGGGCTGAGGTAATGTTCCAAGAGATGGGAATGGATCACTGGCTGGCCAAAACCCAGGAAGTGTCAGGGAGAGTGTAGCGCTTGACTGCCTATCTCAAAAAACGGCTTCTTATCAACGACCGTTCAGGCGGAAAAAAATGGAGGTATCAAGATGGTTACAGAAGAAAGGATAAAACAAACAATTGAAGACGTGTGAAACGCAATCAGCAATGACCCCGCTCAGGCCAATGCGATCTATCGCGCCCATGTGGACCTGGTGGAAGGTGTAAAATGTGTCGTTACGGCTCAAAGCTCAAGTCCGCTCAGTTTTGACGAACCGGTAACGCCCAACCTGGGTCTGGGCTGTAAAATAGACTCCGGCGGCAAAGAGTTGGGGATGGTACCGTCTGAGTTATTTTTAGTCTCCCTTGGTTCCTGCTTTGCTATTGGATTTGGAACATTCGCGGCTTTGCACGACGTAGAGCTCCATCAGGTGTCCATCGAGATCAGCGGCCACATTGATTTGAGGGGTGCGTTGAGCATGGACGAGTCCGTGCCGATAGGCTTCAAGCGGATTGAATACTCGGTGACCGTAAGAAGCCCAGCGCCTGAAGAAGTCTTACGCGAAGTAACGCGTTTGGCGGTCGAGCGCAGCCCTATGATGCAAAATTTGTCAAATGAAATAGACGTGGACGGAACCGTTTTGGTCAATAACGTTAGGGTAATGACTATGAATCAAAATGGTGCATCACATCCAGAGTTGCGGGTCTCGGAGTCTTTTGAACCTGTTTAGGAAATTGATTAAATCTTGATTCGAGGACTGATGACTCTTGGATAACCGAATAACAAAGGCTTTTTTGCAGTTCTAAAACCTTTGATATTCCATACCTTCAAAATTTCCAACCTCTCAAAACCTGTGATATCACCTATGCGATCGGGCAAGATGAACGTGGTGAATGCGCTATAAATCTTTCGTGTTGAGGTGGTCTCAGGAGTTGTGATATCGATTTGTTTTGTGAAGATTTTACGAAGTTTCTTTTAAGAGATGCATCACATTTCAAAAACACCATGGGTGATTTTCAGGGCTTCTTCAGTTCTCAGCCTGTTTACAGAAAAATGCCGCCTTGACAATACGACCGGTATCCGTTATCTGAATCCAAGTCTTCGGTTGCCGGATGATGATTGCCGTTTTTTCTGATTCCACTATATATTGGGATGCATTCGGTTGCCGCACACAACTCTAAGTTTTCACCTGCTTCGATCCAAAAAAGGGAATCCTTATCAAACAAATCAAAACAAGCAATCCGCTGGTCATTATTCGGATCATATTATTCTCATGATTCAGGGTTTTTTGACATCATTGCGGTGAAATACTGGAACGGGTCATTAATATGATCTGCCTTTAAGCAGGATGTTTGGTGGCCTCAACGAGAACGATGCAAAGGATGCTGCGATGCTCAGAGCACTTGTATTATTTGAACAGATACTAATAAGAGAAGATATCCTGAAAAACAACTATGCTATGATAATTGCTCAGAAAAAATGTTCTTCGGCGTAGACGATGAGAAAAGGTTTTGGTTATCTAAGAAAACATGGCATTAGAAAAACAGTTTCACGTTCTCTTCTTGAACTCAGTATGAGGTTAGACAGAACTATCGCTCCTGATTGCAGTGGACGGCCAGCAATCTCAGCAATGAAAGACTCGGCATCGGCAAATAAAAGTATTATCACCATGTTCAAAGAACAAGTAAAACAGATCGAGAATCCGCGTATCTTGGAGCTTGGCTCAAGGGCCGTAACAAAGGAAAGTCTTCGGGACATGTTGGAACTGAGTGATCCCTACGATTACGTGGGTCTTGATATCCATCAAGGCCCTAATGTGGATATAGTTGGTGATGCGCATGAGCTCACACGATTGTTTCAGAAAGAGTATTTTGACGTCATTATGTCAAAAGCGATTTTTGAACATCTCGCGATGCCCTGGAAGGTAGTTTTGGAGATAAACTGTGTACTTAGGCAGGGAGGGCTGTTGTTTATCAATACTCTGAATACATACCCTCTTCATGAAAGACCTTGGGATTTCTGGAGATTTTCTGATGATGCCTGGAAGATACTCCTCAATGACCATACGGGATTTGAAATCCTGTCTGCAAATTTGGAATTTCCCTGTAAAGTAGTGCCAGATATGTATGTCGAGGGATACGAGATGAATCACGAAGCATACCTGAATGCAAATGCGCTCGCAAGAAAAATTGATAATTACTCTCGTGACAATTTAAAATGGGGAATAAGCATAAAGGATATACTTGACAGTGACTATCCTAAGCATGATTAGTTTTTTATGCGATCTGATACGATCAGGAAAGGTATAAATTTTTCAAGAAATATGGCGCTAAAAAAACGCTTGCCCGATGTCACAGAACAAAGTGGTGGCGGAGATCCAAGGTATACAGAGTAGAGAAATAGCATCAACTCCCGATGGGACCCGGCTTGACGTGGCGGGCAACGGTAAAGACACCGTATCTGTTTTTGATACGAGCACCAATACCATCATAGCAACAGTTAGGGTAATACGGCCTGGTGGCGTAGCAATAAATTCTGCGGGATCACGTGCTTATGTCACAAGCTCAGTGTTATTTTCTGTTAAAGTGAGATTTGATATCACAGATGACATTATTAGAATCTATGATGAACGGGTAAAAGCCTTAAGATCTAATGAGACCGAGTAAACCGGCATGGGAGGCTTCATGCTTTTTTGAGAAAAAAATATATAATACCTAATTTGACGCCTGGAATGGCCGGCAGCGATGTGCTCTTACATCCCCGAAGAGGGAGAACAAATGGACAGACACTATGTTTTTTATAGTAATGTAGATCTTCAGGCACATAGTAAACCTGATGTATTCCATACAAAACGGTAAATATCAGTTCTGAAATTTCCTGCGATACTTGATTTTAATCTCAGGTTGATAGGGTGAATCCGAATGGAAAAAATAATCCATAAAAATAGGGAAGGTCCCCTGGTCGACTCACCTCAGTTAAAACGGTTTGAAATGTCTTATCAATATCGGAAGTAACGTTAAAGAGGAGGTTAAAGCGATTAACATTGCCAGACTTGTTAAAAGACCAAAGGTAATACTGGGTATAAAATTAGATAACGAGAGAATAGAAAATCCAAAAACAATGGTGATAGCCGTATAATAAAGTGCTTTTCCTATACTTTCATGGCAACGATACATGGTGTTTAAGTAATTCGAGTCTTTTTTAAACTCGTGTTTGAATCTGTGAATATAATGGATCGTATTATCCACGGCAATTCCCATGCTTATGGCAACGATTGTTATTGTCATCATATCGAGAGAAATACCGCTTATACCCATAAAACCTAGAATTATAAAACAAGATATGATATTGGGGATGATAGCAATCACAGAAATTTTTAAAGAACCAAATAGAAATAGAAACATTATCATTAAAGCTAAAATTGTATAACTAATAGATTTTATTTGAGAACTGTAAAGACTTTGCAGCATGTTGTTGTATAAAACCATTAAATTTGTAAGATGAATTTGTTCTTGTCCACGTATAAAGTTTCTTTTTAAGTCATTATGGATTTGTTTTAGAAATTGATTTCTCTTAAGACCTTTTTCAGAATCTTTGATGTTTACTGTCAACCTTGCCTGATTATCCTGAACAGAAATATAAGGCCTTAGAATGATGTCCTTTATATCGTCGGACAATTTTTTAATTACAATTTTTAATTCATAATCATCCAACTCTTTTCCATCGTTGATTTGAGTCATAACATCAAAATATGATTTAAATGAAAGTACTTTTCCAGTATAGAGGTGTTTATCTATATATTCATGGATTTTACTTATTAAATCTATTTTTTCTTCAGTGTACCAGTATATATCATTGTCTTCATCTTCGTCATCAAACTCAGGATCATATTCTTCTTCCTCCTCTTTTTCAAAATCTATGATAATATCTAAAGGTGTTGTGCCACCAAAATTTTGATCATAATACTTCATTCCCTGATAAATTTCGGTTGATTTTTTAAAATAATCAATAAAACTGTTTTCAACCTCTAGTTGAAATATTCCTATCATGGTTATGAAGGCAACCAGACAACTTATAAGTACAACGGGCTTTGAAAATTTTTCAGAAATTTTCGCTAAAACCCGGGTGATTGATAAATGCGGACGTTCCTTTCTAATGGAAATTTTTCTTTGAAATAATAAAAAACATGATGGGAGGAAAAGAAAGGTTATTAAAAAAGAAATGCAAAGGCCTATAGACATCATCCAGCCAAAATTGACAACCGGAAGAATGTCAGAAAAAATCAAGGAACTAAAACCCGCGATTGTAGTCAGTGATGTATAAAGGCAAGGTTTAAAAATCGTATGAACTGTTTTTATAATTAAATCTCTGTAATCAGCCTCTGGTTTTTCTTTTAACAATTCATTAAACCTGACTATTATATGGATTGCAATTGCCATTGTAAAAATCAACTGGAGGGCGATGAAGTTTGCTGAAACCACAGTCACTTGAATTCCTGTTAGCCCTAAGTATCCCATCATGGTAATTACTGAAAAAACACTGCATAATATCGGCAAAATAATCCATTGAACACTTCTGAAAACGATTCCCAAAATAATAATGAAAAAGATAAAAATGCCTGTTCCAAAAATTGTTAGGTCATTTTTTATAAATGAAATCATATCACTTCCAATCATTGCAACACCACCAAGAAATATTTTAGCGTGGGAGCGATATTGATTAAGTATGTTTCTTGTCTTTGCAACAGCCAATTGCTCTCTTTTTCTTTTTAGATCATGAAGAATTGTTAGCTTACTTTTGATTTTTTCCAATTCAGTTTCTTCAAGTGGAGTGAGTTTTCCTTGAAGTTTCTTTTCAAATAAATCAGTTTTTTTTAATAATAATTTTTCATATTTCAGATCTCGTTTGAAATTGACTTGGATAACAGACGATTTTAAATCGGAGCTTATGAATAAATTTTTATATAAGGTACTGTTTTTTAATTCTTGAATGGCTAATTTTTTATTAACCCGTGGAGACTCAAAAGTTATAAAGTCGTCTTGGATATCTTTCAGGGAAACAGGGGGGCTTTTAAACAACGGAACATCTAAAATGGTCAAGACCGAAGAAATACTTTCGATTCTTTTTATTTCATCACGTATTTTTTTTAAGGTGTTTAAATTTTTCTCTGAAAAAAGATTTTCATCCAAAGGTCTGTATATAACTGATAAAAAATCTTCGGGATAATATTTATAAATGATTTTTCGGTAATAATTCAGAGCCTGGTCATGTTCCAGAACAAAAGAATCTGCAGATGAATCGATACGAAAATTTTTAACCCAAAATCCAAAAAAGATAAATATTAGTATTAAAAACAATACCGTGATTCCCGGTTTACTGAGAATTAGTTTTTCATAATATTGAATAAATTTTAATTTTTTTTGCATAATTCCATTAGAAATATAGAATATTCAAAACAATAATTTTATCGATTTGAAAATTTTTTGTGGAAACAATTCATTAAACACGGCCCTTATTGTATATCTTCAAAAAGTTTTAGACAAATCAGGTATAGAAATAAGAGAGGGTTTCAAGTTTCAAATACCTTTTTCCGGTCGTTTATGCAATCTTTAAAGAACAGTTGTACCTCCTACGTTGAAGCATTGTATTCTTCTTGATTCTTTCACGCCCTATCAGGATCTCACGCCCCTTTCCCGACTGAACACTTTGTCTATCAATGTTTCTTTAAGAGATGCGTCACATTTCAAAAACACCGTGGGTGATTTTCAGGGCTCTTACTGCCCCCAGCATGTTTACAAAAAAATGCCTTCTTGACAACACGACCGGTATCCGGTATCTGAATCCAAGCCGTCTGCTGCCGCAGTATGATTGCTGTTTGATATCCGTCCCTACTACATATTGCGATGCATCCTTTTACGGCACACGGCATCAAATTTTCCCTTACTTCTATCTCAAAAAGGGGATCCTTATCATTCGCACCCTTCGTCAAGCTCAGGACATGGCCCATGTGGCTGAAACCGGTTGTCCATCTGCAGCGGCGACTCCAGCGCAGGCTGAGTAGTTACCTAGAAGTAACAAATGCCTGAAGAGACGGGATAGACTACGAATAGTGAGGTACTTATGAAGACGAAAGCTTGGGGTAACCTGCTTTCCCCCCTGGTCCCTGACCGGATCACCACCAAACCACGCGAGCAGGGCCTGACTATGGTGCTCGACCGTTGTCATGCCCTTCACGCCACCGACGATCTGCTGGCTCTGACCGGCGACTACGTCGACCAGATCAAGCTCAGCTTTGGCACCAGTGCCTTTTTGGATGAGGACCTGCTACGTCGCAAAATCGAGATCATTCGAGCCTGTGACATAGACATTTACCCCGGTGGCACCCTGATGGAAGTGGCCCTGCTTCAGGGCGTCTACCCCCAATATCTGGCCCAGGCCAAAGAGTTGGGTTTCACCGCCGTCGAAATCTCCGATGGAACCCTGACCATTCCGGGCCAGGTACGGTATGATTGCATCAAACGCGCCCTCGACGCCGGTCTGAAGGTCATCACCGAAGTAGGCAAAAAAGATCCGTCCATTCAGTTCTCGCCGGCGGAGATTTGCGATCAGATCGCCGGCGACCTTGCAACCGGCGCGGACAAAGTCATTATCGAAGCCCGCGAGTCAGGGTTGGGGATAGGCATCTATGATGAAGAGGGGTTGCTGCGTATGGACGAGATGACGAACATTGTCAATTGTCTGGGCGACAGTCGTGATGATGTCGTCTGGGAAGCGCCCCTCAGAAAACAGCAGGCGGCGCTGATTTTGCACTGCGGGCCTAACGTTAACCTCGGCAATGTCAAACCCCGCGATGTGCTGGGCCTGGAAGCCATGCGCTGCGGCCTGCGTTTTGAAACCCTCCGTCACTATGCGTCTCGTCTGGAGATAACGGCAATAGACCGATGAGCGTTTGAGACCTTATATTCCCGCGTCAGCCTTGGATGCCTTGTCGAAGCGAGGCGGATCTTCGACGTCAAGTTTGGCATCGATAGGGCCTATATATCCAATTTCGATAATTTTGTGATTGAAAAACCCAAATAATAGGAACTTGATAAATGGTTATCGCCAAGTCGCTCTTTTATTTTGTACTGGCTGGATTATGCGAGATAGGCGGCGGATATTTAGTGTGGCTCTGGTTGCGAGAAAATAAAAGTTTGGGATTTGCAGTTGTAGGGGCCACCGCGCTTATTTTCTATGGCATTATCCCAACATTCCAACCAGCTCACTTTGGAAGAGTTTATGCTGCATATGGGGGCATCTTCATCGTTATGGCTATGCTGTGGGGTTGGCAGATCGACAAAATACAGCCGGACAAGTTCGACATAATAGGAGCTTTAATCGCACTTATCGGTGTCTGTATTATCATGTATTGGCCCCGGACCTGATTTCAATTGTTGACGTCGAAGATCCGCCTCTGGAGGGATGCCTCATACCCTGTTCTCCACCTTTTGAAGATATTGAGATACCAAACAAGCTCTCCCAACATATCAGCAAATATTAAAGGCCCATCAAAACCAGGGATATCCATGCCTGATAAATAAAACCTTGATTCCTACGTATCCCCGCTATAAAATTTTAATTTTACAAACCAAGAATTTTGTGGAGGCAAAACAAACCATGGAACTTAAAAAGCTTCTTGAACATAAAGCGGTGGACATGGGTGCCCGGTTTTTCGGGGTGGCAGATTTAACCGAGGCAA
>Ga0255053_10000689_pt1 | contig 18687 bp, 13 predicted proteins | sample JV7_2_22_MG_FD_188635 | JGI IMG/M metagenome (GOLD analysis project Ga0255053, IMG submission 188635) | Seawater microbial communities from Jervis Inlet, British Columbia, Canada - JV7_2_22 | ecosystem: Environmental > Aquatic > Marine > Inlet | place: Canada: British Columbia | collected...
TCACCATACCTAGATATCCGTTGTTCAAAATGACAATTTTTATCGGAAGACAATATTGAACAGCCGTTGCCATCTCCTGGATGTTCATCTGAATGCTTCCGTCCCCCGCAATATCCACTACCAGCTTGTCCGGGCAGGCGATTTGGGCGCCAATAGCAGCCGGTAGGCCGAAACCCATGCAACCGAGACCGCCGGAGGTAATAAAATGTCCCGGACGATCAAAATGGTAATATTGGGCGGCCCACATCTGGTTTTGACCGACCTCAGTGGTTACGATGGCCTTTCCCTTTGTCAGCTCATACAGCTTTTCTACGACATATTGCGGTTTGATGATATCTTTTTGATCGTATGCCAAGGGTTTGGTGTTTTTCCATAGGTCTATCTGTTCGAGCCACTTTTTCCTCTTTTTTATGATATCTTGCAGGTTTACCTTTTCAATCAACCGGTTGAGGTGTTTGAGCGAAATTTTGCAATCACCCACAACCGGAACTGTCACCGGTATATTCTTGCGTATTGAAGTCGGATCAATATCGATGTGAACAATTTTTGACTGGGGGGCGAATGTATCGGTTTTCCCGGTCACACGGTCGTCAAAACGAACGCCGACGGCAAGGATGAGGTCACAGTCGCCGGTCGACATGTTTGCCCGGTATGTTCCGTGCATCCCGATCATTCCGAGCCACAAGGGGTCTGTCCCCGGGAATGCCCCTAAGCCCATCAGGGAGGTTGTCACAGGGATCTTTGTTTTCTTCGCCAGTTTTTTAAGCTCTGCGGATGCACCGGAGAGAATCACTCCGCCGCCGGCAAAAAGGATCGGTTTTTTGGCTGTTTTGATCAGCTCGACCACTTTATGCAACTGCTTCATGTTCGGATTATAGGTTGGATTGTATGATTTGAGCTTTACCTCCCCGGGTGCTTTGTATGTAATCGCTTTATTTCCCACATCTTTGGGCAGGTCGATCAGCACAGGTCCCGGCCGCCCGGATTTGGCAATGTAAAAGGCTTCCTTGACAGTTTTTGCCAGGTCCTCGGTATGCTTTACCAGATAGTTGTGTTTTGTGCAGGGCCGGGTTATGCCGACAATATCCACTTCTTGAAATGCGTCGTTGCCGATCAGAGGCGTTGGAACCTGACCGGTGATGACGACTACCGGTATGGAATCCATATAGGCCGATGCAATCCCGGTAACCGTATTGGTTGCGCCGGGTCCTGAGGTCACCAAACAAACACCCACTTTCCCGCTGGCCCTTGCATATGCATCAGCTGCATGGATAGCACCCTGTTCATGACGGACCAGGATGTGTCGTATATCTGTTCGAATAAGATCGTCATAGAGATCCAACACGACGCCACCCGGATATCCGAAGATCGTATCAACGCCTTCTGATTTGAGTGTTTTCAACAGAATTTTCGTACCTTTCAATTTCATAATACCTCTTCCTTGACTGAATTATTTTACGATCGCGCCTTCGCTGGCGGAAGATACCATACGTGCATATCTTGCCATATAGCCAGATGCAATCTTGGGTTTTGGAGGGGACCACCTGGATAGTCGATCCCTTATCTCTTTTTCTGAAAGCTGAAGGGTAATTTTTTTTTCCGGAATATCGATGGATACGAAATCTCCATCTTCAACAATCGCAATCGGTCCGCCCTGCATCGCTTCCGGTGAAATATGTCCGATACACGCACCACGGGTGCCGCCTGAGAAACGACCGTCTGTTAATAGTGCAACGTCACCGTCGAGCTCCATCCCGGCGATTGCAGAAGTCGGGGTTAACATTTCGCGCATTCCCGGGCCCCCCTTCGGCCCTTCATACCGGATGACAATAACATCGCCTTTTGTGATCTGACCCTCTTTGATAGCGGCGCTGGCACTTTCCTCTGAATCAAAAACCCTGGCAGGTCCTTGGTGGCGCAGCATCTCGGCCTTAACTGCCGATTGCTTCACCACACAACCCTCTGGGGCAATATTCCCGAACATCACTGCCAATCCTCCCTGTTCGTGATAGGGATTATCCATCGGGCGAATGACGGCATTGTCGCGTATAGAGACATCCTGGTGGTTTTCACCGACTGTTTTGCCGGTCACGGTGAGAGCATCCTCATTAATCAGATTGCCATTGGAAAGAACCTTGATCACCGCGTTGATCCCTCCGGCTTGATCGAGATCTTCCATATGATGGTGGCCGCCCGGGCTGAGGGAGCAGAGGTGGGGTGTGGCTTCGCTGATTTCATTGATCAAGTTAAGGTCGATGTCGATTTGTGCTTCTTTTGCAATTGCCGTGAGGTGGAGGACAGTGTTGGTGGAACATCCTAGGGCCATATCGACTGTCAACGCGTTTCGAAACGCTTTTTCCGTCATGATCTGTCTCGGCGTAATCTGTTTTTCCAGCAATCGGACAATTTGTAATCCGGCTTCCTTGGCCAGGCGGATGCGGGCGGCCATGACCGCAGGGATCGTCCCATTGCCGGGAAGACCCATACCGATGGCTTCGGTTAGGCAATTCATGGAGTTGGCGGTAAACATGCCGGCGCAGGACCCGCAGGTTGGGCATGCCACTTCCTCTATCAGCGCCAGTTCTTCCCTGGTCATCTTGCCCGAGAGTACGGCGCCCACAGATTCAAAGACAGTGACCAGATCTATCTTTTTTTCGCCGTCCTTTCCATGATATTTCCCGGCGAGCATCGGCCCGCCGCTGATGATGATGGCGGGAAGATCGAGGCGAGCAGCGGCCATCATCATGCCGGGCACAATTTTATCGCAATTCGGAACCATGACCATGGCATCAAATGCATGGGCCATGGCCATTACTTCGATTGAATCCGCTATCAGCTCGCGGCTGCCCAAAGAGAAATTCATGCCGATATGATTCATGGCAATTCCATCACAGACCCCGATGGTTCCAAATTCGATGGGGGTTCCGCCGGCCATGTAGATTCCAGCTTTTACAGCCTCAACAATTTTGTCCAGATTGATATGGCCGGGGACTACGGCATTGGCTGAATTGGCTATGCCGATAAGCGGTCTTTTCAATTCTGCATCCGTATACCCCATGGCCTTAAAAAGGCTGCGGTGGGGTGCTCTTTCAATACCGACTTTGATCCGGTTGCTCCTCACTTGTATTATCTCCTTATAGGGTCTGTTTTTTTTCTAAAAAAAAACCGTTATCAAAATTGGGGTTGATAACGGTTTTTTTATTTTATGTTTATCTGCTTACGCCATCATCAACCCCTATCCTCGCAGCAGAGAAGGATACCTACCCCGAGGAGGATAATAATACCAATAATGCTGTTAATAGCGATAATTCTATTCATAACGATTCAAGAAAATACAAATTTAATTTTTAATCCGGGAACTAATAACAACATCTAAATCGATTGTCAAGCTTTTTTTATGATTTCGTATAGTTCCCGTCACTCGGCGGCACTTTTTTCTTTATAAGCACAATCCGGTGTCACGCACAACAGGTACGTTCCTTCCCTTTTGGTGGTTTTTTCCACCAGAAAATTTGCTCCGCAGTCGGGACATTCTTTTGGAACCGGCTTATTCCATAGGGCAAAGGTACATTTCGGAAACCGATTGCAAGCGTAAAAGATTTTACCTCGTTTTGAAAATTTTTCAATCAGTTGCCCGTCACAATTTTTCTCAGGGCAGGGGACATCCGTTTCCTGACCCTCCTGTTTTGCATTGACAGATCGTGTGTTTTTACATTCTGGATAACCGGTACACGCAAGAAATGGGCCGAATTTTCCCTGTTTTAACACCATCGGCTTGCCGCATTTTTCACAGGCCTCATCTGATATCTTATCTTCGACAGGTTCAACGGGATGAATTTCCCCTTTTTCATCCCGGGTGTAGTTGCTGCTAAAGGTGCATTCGGGGTATCTGCTGCAAGCGAGAAAATGGCCGTTTTTGCCTACCTTGATATGAAGCTCTTCATTACATTTTGGGCAGGTAAGACCGGTGGGCAATCCGACGCCCTTTAGACTGATCATTCCCTTTGATGCGGTTTTGAGGTCTGTTTCGAAATTGCTGTAAAAATGGGTCAGAATTTCAAGTGATTCGATTTCTGCGGTTTCTATGCGATCGAGGTTGTCCTCCATTTTTGCGGTAAAATCGACGTCAAACAGATTTGGAAAGCTGACCACGATGAGGTCGTTTACGATGAAACCAAGTTCGGTGGGCCTGAAATATCCTTTGAAAAGATCGACATATGTCTTTTCCCTGATCGTAGATAGGATTGCAGCATAGGTACTTGGCCGGCCGATGCCGTTCTCTTCAAGCTCCTTGACAAGAGATGCTTCTGAAAATCGGGGGGGTGGAAGGGTAAAATGCTGTTTGGGTTCAAGTTTGTTGAGCTTCAGAACCATACCTTCAGAAAGTTCGGGCAGGTTCTCTTTCTTTTTTTGCGTTTCAATTTCATCATCAGCAGACATATATACGGCCATGAAGCCGGGAAACTGAATAGATGATCCACTTGCGTTGAATAAATAAGTACCGGCCTGAATAGAAATCGATTCCTTGTTTATCAATGCCGGTTTCATCTGGGATGCAATGAATCGTTTCCAGATCAGCTGATATAAAGCAAACTGGTCCTTTGAAAGATGGGGTCCAATCTTTTTGGGGGTATTGAAGACCGAGGTTGGACGGATCGCTTCATGGGCATCCTGAGCTTTTTTTCGATTTTTGAAAAATCTGGGCTTTTCTAGGGTATACCGTTCACCAAATTGTTCGCGGATAAATTCCAGGGCTTCTTCAGCCGCTTCTTTTGCAATTCGGGTTGAGTCGGTGCGCATATAGGTAATGAGCCCAAGGGGTTCACCGGGCCCTATGTCGATTCCCTCGTAAAGCTGCTGGGCTATGACCATAGCCTTTTTGGCAGAGAACCTGAGTTTCCAAATGGCTTCCTGCTGGAGTTTGCTGGTGATGAAAGGGGGGAGAGGGTTTTTTTTGGTGGTTTTTTTTAAAACTTTTTTGACCACAAATTTTTCATCGGACAGCGCATTAAGGATGGTAGAGGCGGCTTTTTCATCAGGGATTTTAATCTTCGCGCTTTCTTTTTTTGTCAATTTTGCCGTGAAAGGAGGAGGAGAACCACTCTCAAGGTGAGCAGTTATTGACCAGTATTCCTCTTGTTCAAAGGCCTGTATGGCCCGCTCTCTTTCGCAAATGATCCGGACAGTGACCGATTGAACACGCCCGGCACTGAGACCGTTTTTCACCTTGCGCCATAGCAATGGCGAAATCTCATATCCAACAAGACGGTCGAGAATTCGCCGTGTCTGCTGGGCTTCGTACCGGTTTCGATTGAGATTTTCAGGAGATGCGATCGCCCTTTGAATGCCCTCTTTTGTCAATTCATGAAAAAGAACTCTATAAAACTGTCGCCCCTTTTTTTTCAGCACCTCTGCCGTGTGCCATGCGATCGCTTCGCCTTCGCGGTCCGGGTCCGGTGCAAGATAGATATCAGTGGCATCGCCCGCCGCCTTCTTTAATGAAGTAATGATCTTCTGCTTACCGGGAATGGTTTTGTATTTGGGTTTAAACCCTTCCTCGATATCAATTCCCATCTCTTTTTTGGGGAGATCTTTTATGTGTCCAACGGTTGCAACGATGTGATAGTCTTGTCCCAGGTACTTTCTAATCGTTCTCACTTTTGTGGGAGATTCAACAACAACCAGGGATTTGCTCAACGTCTGTCCTCACTCATCCATTATGGGTTACGGGTTTCAAGTAGTTTAAAATGTCTGTTTCGCCCCATGGCATCTGATTTCAAATTGAACCCTCGCACCGGGTGAAAAGTTTACCAGGGGCCTGTTGTACAATTCCTTGAAGCTCAAGTTTGAGGAGTATACTGGAAAGCTTACCGGGTTCGATTTCCATTTTTCGAATAAGGTTGTCGATGTGAATAGGGTAGGGTCCAAGTGCTTTAAAAACAAGTGCTTCGTCCAAAGACAGCGGAGGGGCGCTTTCAACCGGTTCGTCTGGATTTGTATCGGATTTTCCCCCTTGCGGACTCAATAAAACCGGAAGTTCGTCGAGAATATCCTGAGCATGTTCGACCAGTTTAGCACCTTGTTTGATCAGATTATGGGTGCCCGTGCTCTTGAATGAATGGATACTACCCGGTACGGCAAAGACTTCCCTATTCTGTTCCGCCGCCAAACGTGCCGTAATGAGGGAACCACTCTTTCGGGTGGCTTCCACGATAACAGTTCCTAAGGAGATGCCGCTGATGATGCGGTTTCTTGCAGGAAAGTGGTATGCGTCCGGATCTGCTAAAAGGGAAAATTCAGAGATTACGGCTCCACTCTCAGCAATTTGGTGGAAGAGATTCCGGTTTTCTGATGGATAAATCCGTTCAAGACCACTGCCGAGCACGGCGATGGTTTTCCCTTTTCCTGCCAGTGCACCCTGATGTGCAGCCGTATCGATCCCTTGGGCCATCCCACTGACGATGGTGATTTCCCGGGAAGCCAGGCCGGTACATAAACGTTGTGTTGTGGAGATGCCGTAGGCGGTCGCATTCCTCGAACCCACAACTGAAATGTTCCGGGTATCGATTTCAAGGCTGCCATAAACATACAGATAAGGCGGGGGATCTGGTATTTGAAGCAGAAGAGCCGGGTAATCCGGGTCCGAAAGGGTGACAATTTTATAGTTTTTTCGCGAAACAAGATCTATTTCCCTTTTGATCTGATCCGATATTTTTTGATGTCGAATCGCAGACACCAGCCCCGGAGACATGCCTTCTACCTGGAGAAGGTCATGTGAAGATGCGTTAAAAATGGCATCAGGCGATTGAAAACAGTCCAAAAGCCGTTTACTCAATAGGTTCCCGATCCCAGGGACGTTTTTCAGGGCGAACCAGGGCAGAAGGGATTCCATTATTTTTTCTTTCTAAATTCCTGCCAGGCAATGAGTATGGGACTTGCCACATATATTGAGGAGTAAGTTCCGACCAGGACGCCAACGATCATTGCAAATGCAAAGTCATGGATAATTCCGCCGCCGAGGACAAACAGTGCCACGAGGACGGTCAGAGTGGTGACCGAAGTTAATATGGTCCGACCCAGGGTTTCGTTTACGCTCCTGTTGATGATGGTTTGGATGGAATGTTTATGGTATTTTCTCAGGTTTTCCCGGATTCTGGCAAAGATAATGATCGTATCGTTTAAAGAATAGCCGATAATGGTGAGAAGCGCAGCAATAATCGGGAGGGTAAACTCCTTATCAAATATTGAAAAGATTCCCACGGTAATGATAACATCATGCATCAGGGCAACAATGGCGCCCATCGCATATTTGAGCTCAAGAATCCAAAAGAGCACCAGCGTAACCGCGAGGGCGGATGCGATGAGGAAAGGAATGCTGACATTGAAGAAATTAAGAAAATAAACCGATCCCATCAGACACCCTGCCATGACTCCGCTCAAGATCCACTTCAGTTCAAAACGACCGGATATATATATGGTGATAAAAAGGAGGGCATAGAACATGGCAAAAAGGGCCTTTTCCCTCAAATCCTTGCCTACCTGGGGCCCCACCATCTCGACCCGGCGGATTTCGGTTGGATTGCCTGTTGAAGATTTCAGGGCGGTTTTTATTTTATCAGAAAATCGACTTGTAGTGGTGACCGATTTGTCGGTGCGGATAAGATATTCATTCTCTTTTTTATCTCCGAATGTCTGAACCGATGATTGTTCTAGTCCAATGGAAAAAAGGCCTGATTTGATATCATCAATATTTGTTGGAGAGAGAAATTTTATCTGAATCAAGGTGCCGCCGGAAAAATCGACCCCGTATCGGGGTCCCTTATGAACGATCAGAGAGGTAATGCTGATCAGAACCATTGCAACAGAGATGAGAAAAGCCGTCTTCCTTTTCCCGATAAAATCGATGTTGATGTTGGATTTTATAAACCGCATTGTATTGCTCCGACTATATGCTTAATCTTTTGATTTTTCGGTTGATCAAAAAGAAATCAAATATGGATCGTGTCAGAATGAGAGCTGTAAACAGGCTGGAAAGTACACCGATGCTCAGTGTAACAGCAAAGCCCTTAACCGGACCGGTACCGAACTGAAACAGAACAAGTGCGGCAATGAGGGTAGTGACGTTTGCATCCAGGATGGTAAGTGTCGCCCTCTCATAACCGGCGTAAACCGCCGCTCGCGGTGTTTTCCCAAGATTCATCTCTTCCCGAATGCGTTCGAAAATGAGGACATTTGCATCCACAGCCATACCGATGGTCAGTATGATCCCTGCTATTCCCGGAAGGGTTAAAGTTGCCTGAAATCCGGTAAGGCCTGCTGCGATCAGAACAATGTTCAAAATCAATGCAAAATCTGCAATAAGGCCGGAGCCCTTATAGTAGATAACCATAAACAGGATTACAAGAAGACCCCCTATGCCCATGGAGATGACACCTTTCTTTATGGAATCCGATCCAAGGGAAGGACCAACAGTTCTCTCCTCGATGATTTCGACCGGGGCCGGGAGTGCCCCTGCCCGTAAAACGATGGCCAGGTCCCGTGCCTCTTCTGTGTCGAAGTTTCCCGTGATGCGTGCTTCACCTCCTGAAATTTTTTCCTGTATTACCGGTGCCGAATAGACGCTTTTGTCGAGGACGATCGCAAGACGTTTTCTTACGTTTTCTTCAGTTATCCTGGAAAAGATTCTGGCGCCTTTTTTATCAAATCTGATGGAGACGTAAGGCTCGTTGTACTGTGAGTCTATCTCTACTCTTGCTTCAGTAAGATAGGCGCCTGTCAAAAGGGCCCTCTTTTTAACCAGGTAGGGTGTTTTGATCACCCGCCGGGTTTCCGGATCTTCTTTCACCTGATAGAGCACCTCGCTCCCGGGAGGAATCTTTCCTTTCAACGCTGCATTAAGGTCATGGGTTTCGTCCAGTAGTTTGAATTCCAGCAGGGCTGTTTTTCCGATGAGCTCTTTTGCCCTTTCCGTATCCTTAATACCGGGAAGCTGGATCAGGATTCGGCTTTCTCCCTGGCGTCGAATATCGGGTTCACTGACCCCAAACTGGTCGATCCGGTTTCGAATGGTTTCGAGCGCCTGTTCGGTCGCCAATTTTTTAATGTGTTCGGTCTCCTTCTCAGGCAGGTCCAGGAAGATGGTGTAGACCCCGTCATCGGTCGATTTTGAAAGGAGTCGAAGATCCTTATATTCCAGATTGAGTATCGTCTCAAATCTATCGATGCTGTTTTTGTCATTTATCGTAATCCGTATTTTGGCACCCTCTATCTGTTCCATCCCCACCTGACGGATACGTTCCTTCCTTAAGACGCGCCGAAATTCATAGATAATCCGTTCAATGGTGCTTTCTACGGCTTTTTCAGTGTCTACCTCTAGAACAAGGTGCATCCCGCCTTGTAAATCGAGCCCAAGATTAATTTTTTTATACGGCCACCAATTGGAGTTTACGATAGGAAGCACATAGATCACCGCGACCATTATTACCGCGAGAACCATGATGGGCCTCCATGAAAGTTTTTTCAATAACATGCCCTCCCAATAAATCGAAACAACATGAAAAAAAGCGAAGATTTTCCACAGCTCGTAAAAGCCAGATAAAGAATCCGAACCCTCGTAAAAAAAGCCCCGTCAAACAGGGTCGGTCTTCATCCAAACCTTCTTCCGCCTGCAACATTTCGTGGGGTTTTTTAGCGGTATTCGGTGTTATTTTGGACTATCCTGTTTTCCGGTATCGGTTTTATCGCTTTTTTGTGTCTGTGCCTGGGATGTGGGCTGAACCAGCGAGGTAATGTTCCCTCGGTTAACCTTTACTCGAACCTTGTCTGCGATTTCAACCGTCAGGGTCGTTTCACCCATACCGGTGATGCGGCCGTGGATACCGCCTCCTGTAATGATCCGATCGCCCTTTCTGAGATTCTTAATCATCTCCCGGTGATCTTTCGATTTTTTCTGTTGCGGCCGAATGAGCAGAAAATAGAAAATAACAAACATAAGGATGAGGGGAATAAAGGCTGAAAATCCACCCTGTCCACCCTGTCCTGCTCCTCCACCTGTTCCCAGTGCATATGCTAAATCAATCAAAATAAAACCTCCTTGGATGTCCTTGCAAAAGAATCGATTTTACAAAGACTCCCTTTTAAATAGCGTTATCTGTTCACTATTCCCTGGTGCAACGCCTCTGTTTTTTTGTTCCAGGATTGCCGAATCAAATTTGCTCACGCTTGGTGGGCAGATTCGAGAACCATTGCCGTGCTCTGTCCCTGTTTATCCGAATACACGATTAAAAATGGCGGTGATATACTCCAAATGATGGTTGACGTCAAATATTTCTTCAATTTTTTTTCTGCTTATATACTCGAGGATCTTTTTATCATTGATAATCAATGTCTTGAAATCCTGTTTTTCTTTCCATACCCGCATTGCGTGGGCTTGGACCCTTTCGTATGCATCCTCTCGGCTGATGCCGGCTGCTGCCAAGGCCAGCAGAACCTGTTGTGAAAAGATGAGTCCTTTGAGCAACCCCAAATTTTTTTCCATTGTTTTTGGGTAAACCACAAGGTTTTTGATGATACCGCTGATTCGATTTAACATATAATCCATAAGTATGGTACTATCCGGGGCAATGATCCGCTCAACGGAGGAATGACTGATATCCCGTTCATGCCACAGGGGAATGTTTTCCAGAGCCGCCATGGCATTGGATCTGATTATCCGGGCAAGTCCCGAAAGGTTTTCGGAGCCAATAGGGTTTCGTTTGTGGGGCATGGCGGAAGAGCCTTTTTGGCCTTTTGAGAAAAATTCCTCCGCTTCAAGGACTTCGGTTCTTTGAAGGTGTCTGATCTCTATGGCCATTTTTTCAATCGAAGATCCCATGATCGCAAGGACTGTAAAATATTCGCCATATCTGTCCCGCTGAATGATCTGTGTTGAAGCCGGCGCGGGATTAAGGTTCAGTTTGCGACACACATACGCCTCGACCTCCGGAGGGGTATTGGCAAATGTTCCGACCGCACCTGAGAGCTTTCCAAAGCTGATTGTTTCAACGGCGCGTTCGAATCGTACTTGATTACGTCGCATTTCATCGTACCAGACGGCCAATTTGAGACCAAAGGTTATCGGTTCTGCATGTATCCCGTGGGATCGACCGACCATTACGGTATCTTTGTGCTCAAATGCCCTTTTTCGGATTATACCGAGTAGACGCTCGCAATCTTTAAGTATGAGGGCTCCTGCCTGTTTCATTAAGAATGCCATGCTCGTGTCGAGAACATCGGAGGATGTAAGGCCCATGTGAATGTATCTTGCGTCCGGCCCCACACGTTCGGCTACGGCGGTCAGAAATGCGATAACATCATGCTTTGTTTCGGATTCGATTTCTTCGATCCTTTTAATGGAAAAGCTTGCCCTTTTAATATTTTGAAGGGCCTCTTTAGGGATCTTTCCCATCTTTGCCATCGCTTCACAGGCCAATAATTCAACTTTTAGCCATATTTTATACCGGTTTTCATCGGTCCAGATATCACCCATGGCTTTTCTGGTATATCGTTTAATCATAATGTCTAATCCCGCACTACTGTTCCGCAGGGAGCCAGATCGTCTCCCCATCATATTGAATCTGATTGACATGCTCGTAATCGATCTGGTCCAAAAGCGAAAAAACCTCTCCCATGTTAAAAATAACAATTTTACTCAGTGGATATAGCAGATCCAAATCAATGTCCAGTTTTCGTTCTTTGATGTTATATATGTAGACCATGTATTCGGAAAATTTAAGGATTTTTCCCATGCCCGAGCTCACACCCTTTTTATCGGGTTCATCGGATTGTGGTTCAAGAAGGACCCCTTTTTGTTGAAAATAATCCTTCATGAATGAAAAGTGGATGTTCCAAATATTGTCATTTTCACGAACCACATAAATGCCGTACGCTTCCAATTTTTCAGATATCTCTTTTGGCGCTTGATGGCTGATTGTGGGTAGCGGTTTTAACATCAGATCTTCTATGATGAGATCCCCCCTTTTTAGCCGTATCTTGTCTAAAATTTCTTTCATAGGTACGGTAATCGTACCGACTTTAATCGATTCATTCGGTTTGATAATAATATCAACCCCCTTATCAAGCCCGAATCTTTCCTTGCGCTTTTGCATCAACGCCCTCATTTCCCTATCCGTTTCTATTTTGTTGTAATCAATAGTGCGCCTATGGACAATGATAGGTTTGGTTTTGAGGGGTATTTGTATTTTTCCAATTATATCTTTTGTGATGGGCGTTGGGGTTTTCTCTTCTGTTCCGGGGGACATTTGCGATTTTTCAGTAATATTTTTTGCAACATACTCTATGTCTTTATTTTCGGCTTTGGGAGGTATTTGTGTTTTTTTATTTATATCTTTTGTGATGGGCGCTGGGGTTTTCTCTGCAGCACGCTTAGAGACCGATTTGATTTCGTCGGGTTTAGATGCTATTTCTATCTTACTTTTTATGACCAGAACTTTTTTTTCATCTTCACGAAGGACGATGGCGAAAAGAACAGACAGCCCCGCTACAAGGACGACCAGAATTCCAATTATTTTTTTATAGGGGTTACCTTTTTTAACGGGCATGCTTTCCTCCTGCCATCCTAAAGACCTGTGGACACACTTGATAGATCAGCCAAAAAATTGAGTCAATCCACACTCTTTCCCTCACTAGTGATCCTACTTTCATTCAGGAGCATGCTGTCGTCCCCTTCAATCGTGATGCTGCAATGATGCTTGGCCTCAATATCATAAATTTCCTTCCGTTTTTTATTTAAAAGATAGTCTGCCACATTTACAGGCACGGCCCCCTTTAAGTTGGCATCTCGATTTTTCAGGATTTCAAGATGGAGTTTCCGTAAAAAACTGAGCCCGAGGGTTTCAGTCGATGGAATCATTCCTTTACCTTGGCAACGTTTACAGGGTTCAAAACTACTGAACTCGATCGATGGCCTGATCCGTTGCCTGGACATTTCCATAAGTCCGAATTTTGAAATTTTGCCGATTGTTGTTCTGGCTTTGTCACCCTTGATATGGGTTCTCAATGTTCTCTCAACAGCTGATTTATTTCGCAGGTCTCGAAGGTCAATAAAATCTATGACAATCAGACCACCCAGGTCTCTTAATCGGAGCTGGCGGGCAACCTCCTCTGCCGCCTCAAGGTTTGTGACCAGTGCGGTTTGTTCGACCGATTTTTTATGAGCGGTACGACCTGAATTAACATCGATGGCAACCAGCGCCTCGGTCTGCTCGATGACAATTGAACCCCCTGATTTCAAATCAACCCGGCTTTCAAAAATGGATGAAAGTTGATTTTCTAACTCGTATTTTGCAAATATCGGTTTCGGATCCTTGTAATACTTGACGATTTTGGTGTGTTTGGCCGATATGATCTTGATGAAGTCTTTGACTTCATTGTATACCGCCTCATCATCAACAAGGATTTCCGTCACATCGGATGTAAAATAGTCGCGAATGGATCTTAAAACCAAGGTCCTTTCTTTGTAAAGATTTGCGGGCGCTTTCGCCTTGATTCCCTTTTTTTTGATGTTTTTCCACAGCCGAAGAAGATATTTTATATCCCTGGACAGCAGGGCCTTGCTACAGTCATTGCCGACTGTACGAACAATTATGCCGAATCCTTCTGGGACGTTGAGCTTGTCTATGAGTACTTTCAGACGGGTTCGCTCCTCTTCAGCTTCTATTTTCCTCGAAATCCCACGATTGTTGCTGCCCGGCATAAGCACCAGGTATCTTCCAGGAAGCGATATATACGTCGTCAGCATCGCTCCCTTTTGTTGGGACGGGTCTTTTGTGACCTGCACAAGTAGTTCTTGGCCCTTTTTGACCAGATGATCGATGGAACGTTCCCCTAACTGGGTGTCTTGAAAGTAGTCACTATGAATTTCGTGTTTTTGTAAAAAACCGTTTCGTTCTGCACCATAATCAACAAATACGGCCTGAAGACTCGGGACTATTCGGAAGATAACCCCTTTGTATATGTTACCTTGAATAATTTCACGTGAGGCATTTTCGATGTGAAACTCTTCCAGCTTGCCCTCCTTTATCTTTGCAATTCTGCATTCATCACGGTCAATGGCATTGATTAGGATTTTATTGCTCATCTATTATCCGTCCTTATCTTCCTTATCGATCATCATCTGGGTACAAAAGCGTCGAAAAGATGGATATGTTTTTGGTTGTCTGTTGCTAAATGGCCTTGAAGTCCCTTTTCGGGGATCAGGATCACGGCTTAAACTTTTTACTAGATATGAAACCGTTAAATAAGTCAAACCATTTCTGATCCATCAAAATTAACCCTTGCTCTAAAAGCGCTCTATATCCGTTACGAATAACATCAAGGATAAATCTCTGTCTAAAAGAAAAACCATATCCCGGATAAAATGTTTCATCCGCCTCATCACAACATTGATCAGACCCCGCAAGTCCTAAACGGATCGCCATAGACGACAATTTTTTTTGTTGACTTCATCGCACCATTTTTATAGTTACATTATAGTTAGAATGTGATTAAAAAATGACTTTTAATTCGTATTTCGTATCTAACATAGAACGAATAATCGATGAAACTTCCGACGATCTATTTGCTCTGAAAACAGGGAGATCCCAGATGAAATTAAAGCAGATTGTCATCCCCATCGAAAATTCACCCGGCCGTTTATACGAAGTGACACAGCTTCTGGGTGAGGCGGGAATCAACCTCCGTGCGCTGAATCTTGTTGAAACTGAAAACGATTTTGGTTTGCTCCGGCTTCTGGTATCGGATATGGCGACTACACGGCGGATTTTGATGGAGAAACATATCCCTGCCCAGGTCAATGAGGTAGTTGCCGCTGTAATTGAGGATAAGCCGGGAAGTCTCGCTAAATTGTTGAAGTATCTTCGAGATGTGAAAATCAATGTGAGTTACACCTATGCCTTTGCAGGATTCTCACCAGGAAAGGCGGTGATGATCTTTAGATTCAGCGATAATGATAAAGCGATTGAGGTTCTGCAGCGTGAGGGTGTTCACCTCCTGGATGCGGAATCTTTTGGAATGCTGGAGACAGAAAGCTGATGGTTTCGTAAAACCCGGGTTTTTACGCGGTGACCGAAGCGGTGTAACACACTGCTGTTTAGAGGAGAGAGTTCCAAATGAAAGATCAACAGGAATTTAACCCCCAATCCTTTGCCGTGGTGGGAGCCGGTCCGGTAGGATGTATTGTTGCGGCATTTCTCGCAAAGGGCGGGTATGATGTGACGCTTTGCGATGTTGTACCTGAATTGATCGAGCCTGCTCAAAATCGCGGAATCATCATCGAGGGTGCGGAACACCTTACTCAGGTGGTTTCGAGGACCTGTACCAGTGTCGATGAGCTCGCAAATTATCATCCGGATGTGGTTTTTATTACGGTTAAGGCCAATGCGCTCTCTCTTATAGCCTCCGCCATCGAAGATTTTTATAGGGATGGGATGTATGTGGTCAGCTGGCAAAACGGTATAGATACGGAAAAGGAAATTGCCAAAACCCTGGGTCCTGGGCCGGTCATGCGGGCTGTGGTCAATTATGGATGCAGCCTTTTGGAACCTGCCCGGGTCCGCATGCCGTTCCACCATTTTCCTCACTTTATCCAAGAACTTGACCCGGAATCAAGACATGCAGCGGGCCCCATCGCAGAAGTACTGACCAAAAGCGGATTGGTCACACACCACACAGACCGGATTGTTTCGATGGTTTGGCGCAAAAGTATTATGAATGCTGCAATGAACCCTGTATGTGCGGTGACCGGTCTAACCATGGCGCAGGCCATGAACGATCCAATAGTTTTTCAGGTTGTTGATGCACTGGTCAAAGAATGTATTGAAGTGGCTCGGGGAAATGAGATCAGCTTGGGGTGGGACTATTATTCCGAAGCCGTGATGTACATGGAGAATGCAGGGGATCACAAACCGTCCATGCTCGTGGATATTGAGAACAAAAACAGGACAGAAATCGATTATATCAATGGAAAATTTATTGAATATGGTGACCGGGCAGGCATAAAAACACCGTATAATATATCGCTCCGATCTTTGGTAAAAGGATTGGAGTCAAGGTTATGATACCGAATATTTTCGTCGGTATCGATGTTGGCGCATCAAGAACCAAAGTCGCCATTTTGGATTACGAAAAGAATTTGGTCGGCCATGCAGTAAAGAAGTCGGGTACGGATTTTTCAAATTCAGCCGAAACGTGTCTTTCGGTCTCTTTGAAGATGGCTGATTCTTCCAAAAGAGATATTGTCAGCGCTGTCTCAACCGGATATGGAAGGAAAAACGTTTATTTTACGAAAGAGACTAAAACCGAAATCGGTTGCCATGCAATGGGTTGTTACCTTTATTTCCCAATTGCCACCACCATCATTGATATCGGGGGCCAGGATAACAAGATTATCAAGCTCAATGAGGAAGGTCGCCGTACCAGTTTCAAGATGAATCGAAAGTGCGCTGCTGGGACCGGTGCTTTTCTGGAAGAAATATCCGCCCGCTTGGATATCCCTATAGAGAAGATGGATGGGTTAGCGGGACAATCCGAAAATATGGTCAAGCTAGGCAGTTTTTGTACGGTTTTTTCAGCAACGGAAGTATTGGAAAACATTCGAAAAGGCAAAAAAATACCTGATATTGTCAAAGGCGTATTCTTTTCGGTAATTCGCCGGGTGCTAGAAATGGATTCCCTAACGGACAATGTGGTCATGACAGGAGGTGTGGTCGCCCATAACCGCAATATGGTCAAGATGACTGAAGAGATCATCAGAAGAGAAGTCCTTGTTCCGAAACATCCACAGCTGACCGGCGCTATTGGGGCAGCCCTTTATGCCATGGAAGACAGCCTTTGATATCGGTTATTTTATCTGTTCAACACTTACTGGTGATTTGTTAAAACGAAAGAAACTATGGCTGAGGGAGAGAAGGTTACCCGAAAAAAACTGAAATCCGCCAAAGTTTTGGAAAAGTTCATGGCTGATTATTATCATGAACTCGACCGGGCGTCTAAAACAGGTGAGAAAAAGATCGCGTGGTGTACGAGCGTCGGACCTGCTGAAATTTTGAGAGCGATGGGTTTTGTAATTTATTTTCCTGAAACCCACTCGGCAATGCTCGGATCTTCACGTATGGCCAGTGATCTTATTCCAAAAGCAAATGCTATCGGCTATTCACCGGACATCTGTTCCTACCTGACCGCGGATATCGGGGCTTATCTGGAGGGGGTGACCCCATTGTCGAAGGCCTTTGAGGGAATCACTGCCGTACCCAAACCGGATGTGTTGGTGTTTAACACAAACCAGTGCAGGGATGTTCAGGACTGGTTTAGTTGGTACGGTAGAGAGTACAATGCGCCGGTGATCGGGGTACACACCCATAGAGGTGTAGGTAAGCTTACCGAAAGTCATATTACATCGATTACCAGGCAACTAGAAGCGTTGATTGAACCGTTGGAAAAAATCTCGGGTCGTAAGTTCGAAATCGAAGATTTAAAAAAAATCGTAGCGCTTTCCAGGGAATGCTCTAATCTATGGAAAAAGGTGCTCGATACCGCATCTGCAGTTCCAGCACCCCTGACCTTTTTTGATGGGACCACACTGATGGGGGCTGCGGTGGTTGGCCGGGGAACCTCGGCCGCCAATGACTGTTACAGGATATTGCTGGCAGAGCTAGAGGAAAGAGTCTTAAACAAGGTGGGTGCAATCGAAGATGAGCAGTTCAGGATCTATTGGGAAGGAATGCCGGTCTGGGGAAGACTCAGCGCTCATTTTCAGTTATTCGCAGGTCTAAAGGCAAATGTTCTCGCATCTACCTATTGCAACAGCTGGATATTTTCCGACCTCGATCCAACAGATCCATTTACAAGTATGGCGCGGGCGTACACAAAATTGTTTATCGTCCGCTCTGACTCGTATAAAGAAAAATATATCAAGAAAATGTTGGATTTTTTCAAGGTTGACGGTATTGTCTACCATGATGCGAAAACCTGTCCCAATAATTCCAACTGCCGTTACGGCATGCCGCAACGGATAGAAAAAGAGACCGGTCTTCCCAGCCTCGTTATTAACGGAGACCTCAACGATTTAAGGCTCCTTTCTGATGAACAGACCAGAACCAATGTGGAGGCGTTTATCGAACAGCTGGAGGAGAACAAATAAATGGACTCTACTACGAATAGGCATTTGATGGAGGGGGTGATATGGCCTGCTGGTTAAATTTGGGCCAAATTCTGAAAATAAATGCAAAGAAATTTCCGGACACCATTGCATTAAAGGATAAAGACAGAAAATTTACCTATCCGGAGGTCAACAGACGGGTGAATAAGCTGGCCCACGGTCTATTGTCCCTGGGTTTAAAAAAGGGAGACAAAATTGCGGTTTTGCTCGAGAACAGTATTGAGATTGTCGAAGTATATCTTGCAACGGCAAAAATCGGGTTGGTGATCGTTCCGATTAACTTTCGCCTGGTGGGAGCGGAAATAGAATACATTGCAAACAACTCGGACGCTGTAGCCTTTATCGTTCAGGACGAATTAATTTCGACAGTGGATGACATCAAACCGAATCTGAATCTTGTTCATCCAGATCGGTATATTGCTGTAGGTGAAGAAACGAAAGGGTACCGGTCGTACGAAGGATTGATGGCGGAT
>Ga0255053_10000690_pt1 | contig 18685 bp, 23 predicted proteins | sample JV7_2_22_MG_FD_188635 | JGI IMG/M metagenome (GOLD analysis project Ga0255053, IMG submission 188635) | Seawater microbial communities from Jervis Inlet, British Columbia, Canada - JV7_2_22 | ecosystem: Environmental > Aquatic > Marine > Inlet | place: Canada: British Columbia | collected...
CGCCGAGAAGACTCATGGCAAGCTGGCCGATAGGCCATTGCAACAGCATGACGGTCGCGGCGATGAATAACGCAACGATGAGCGCCTGGCCGAGCGACACGCGTAGCCCGTCGTTGTCGTTGGCACCAAAACGCTGCGCGGCGATACCGGTCGTGCCCATGCGCAGAAAATTCATGCCGGTATAGAGGAAACTGAAGATTGTGGCGCCAATGGCCACGGCGCCGAGATAGACCGGGCTATCCAAATGACCGACGACACCGGTATCGACCATGCCGAGTAACGGCACCGACACATTGGAGAGAATCATCGGCGCGGCGATGCGCCAGACATCGCGATCCCGTGGCAGTTGCCCCCCGGTCACTAATGAGCGCTCAGAAGGGAATGCCCAGTCGGCGGTACAGTTCGGACAATAGCCATGCGGGGCCGATCATCATCAACTGCAGGTCGGTAAGCACGGGTCGGAGTCCGGGCTCGCGGCGGTGACCCAGCCATAGTCCTATCGTACCGGCCACGAACAAACCGCCTGACACATGCGGGTGTGAGTACAGCGACTGCTCGAGCCACAGTTGTATCGCGGCAATTCCCAGGATAAAAGGCAGCATGCCAATCGCTATGGATAACGAAATAATGAAGTAATAAACGGCCGCCGCCATCAGAAACGCGCTGCCCCAGTTCAGTAGCGGCGATATTTCGTAGAACTGCATCGGGATGGGCAACGACCAGAGCAGTCCGACAGTCCCGATCACGACCATCGGCACGGACGTCCAGTAGACGACCGGGTAGGTCAGATCGTTGTGGCCTGTGGCGTAGCGCTCGAGCCAGCCATCACTGTCCGTCATCGGTGTTCTCGAAACAGGGGGGCATTATTTGAACACAAAAGCGACGATTAAGTGTGTGTTCAGCAAGGGTGGCGCTACAATTCGGGTTACTGACTTGGGCATTTCAGGGAGATTTCGTGATGAACATAAGATCGCTGCAAATCGTATTCGCGATTACAGGTATGGCCGTTCTTCTTGGCGGCTGTGAGACGTTGGATGCGTATACCGGAGAGTCGAAAACCAGTAGCGCGACAAAAGGTGCGTTGATTGGAGCGGCGGCAGGTGCGGCTGTCGGCTTGATGTCCGGCGACGATGCGGTCGAGCGCCGGCAGCAGGCGCTCATCGGCGCGGGCGTCGGTGCACTCGCGGGTGGCGCCATCGGCTATTACATGGACCAGCAGGAAGCAAAACTGCGGGCTGAACTCGAAGGGACGGGTGTGAGCGTTACGCGTATGGGCGACAACATCACGCTGAACATGCCGGGTAACGTCACATTTGCCACTGACAGCTCGGACTTGCGCCCGGCGTTCTTTGGCGTATTGAATTCGGTCGGCACGGTCCTGAATGAATTCGATCAGACGGTCGTCGAGGTCGCCGGACATACCGACAGCACGGGCAGTGATGAGCATAACCAGGGGCTGTCGCAACGACGTGCCAATACCGTGGGTGAGTACCTGTATTCTCAGAAAATCATGGACGAGCGCATCATTATGGTAGGCATGGGCGAGCATTACCCGGTTGCTGACAACGGTACGCCAGAAGGCAGGCAAATGAATCGACGCGTCGAGATCACGCTGGTGCCGGTTACCACAGGTTAGACTATGCTGTAAGAACAAAGCTGTGGGAGCGCGCCCCGGCGCGCGACTTGGTTGATGGCGCCCGCTGAGCGGGCGTCGCCGGCCGGGGCCTGCTGTCACGGTTAGCAATCCGCCCAACAAAAACAACAAGGGCACACATGAACCCAGCCTACGCAAAAGGTGATACGGGCAACTGGATCGAAGACTCGGGCTTCGTGCGGCGCCTGCTATCGGACGACAATGACGGTTCCCGTCATCAACGCTTCGTCATTCAGTTACGCGCTGGCCAAAGCTTGCTCATCGCCCACAATATAGACCTCGCCAAACGCATTCCCCTCGGGCTCGGGGATCGAATCTATTTCCGTGGAATGTACGAATGGAACGATCTCGGTGGTCTCGTACACTGGACGCATCACGATCCGCAGCGTGTCGAAGACGGTGGCCACGTTCGCTATCGCACACGAACGTACGAGTGAGGGGTCTATGAGCAAGAATTACGACGCGATTATCATCGGTGCCGGCATCATTGGTGCAAGCATTGCGTTCGAGCTCGCGAAGAAGGGCTACAGAACGCTCAACGTCGACAAATTGAACGCGGCGGGCGCCGGGTCGACGGCCAATACCTGCGCCATCATCCGTACGCATTACTCGACGCTCGAGGGCACGGCGATAGCCTACGAAAGTTACCTGCACTGGAAGCGCTGGCCCGAGTACCTGGGCGTCGAAGATGAGCTTGGCTACGCTGAATTTCGTGAGACAGGGCTTTTGATTCTGCACGGTGGGGAGCACGACATGACCGTGCACATCGATAATCACCGCAAACTGGGAATCCCGGTCGAGGAGTGGGACCTCGATATGCTCAGGGAAAAACTGCCGTTTATCGACGTCAACGCTTTCTATCCGCCGCGCAGACCAGATGATGAAAAATTCGGCAGTCGTTCGGGAAAGCAATTACGCGGCGCGATATTCATTCCCGGTGGTGGCTACGTCAACGATCCGCAACTCTCGGTCCACAATGTGCAACGCGCGGCGCAGGCGCATGGCGCGGAATTCAGGTTCAAGGCAGAGGTTTCGGAAATTCGTCAGGATGCCGGCCATGTAATTGGTATTACATTACAGGGTGATGAGCAGATCGATGCCCCGGTCATCGTCAACGCGGCCGGTCCACACTCGTTCATCGTCAATCGCATGGCTGGTGTCGTTGATAAAATGAAGATATCCACTCGTGCATTGCGTCACGAGGTTCATTTTGTGCCGGCGCCCGATGACTACGATCTCGACAGGGACGGGCGCGTTATGTCGGACGACGATATCTCGGGTTACTCGCGCCCGGAGACCGGCAACCTCCTGTTGATCGGTAGTCAGGACCCTGACTGTGATCCTAAAGAGTGGGTCGACGATCCGGATAACTACAATCGGCAGGTCAGCGACGAGCAGTGGCATGCGCAGGTGCTGCGGATGGCACAGCGTATTCCGAGCTTGCCGGTACCGGGTCAGGCGACAGGTATTGTCGATCTGTACGATGTAAGCGATGACTGGATTCCGGTCTACGACAAGTCGGATCTTGGTGGTTTCTACATGGCTGTCGGCACCAGCGGCAATCAGTACAAGAACGGGCCGATGGCGGGCCTGTTGATGGCGGAGCTGATCGATGCCTGTGAGCACGGACATGATCACGACGCGGATCCCGTGACCGTCGAGTGCCCGATTACGGGGTTCCCGTTGAACGCCGGCTTTTATTCACGAAATCGCGAAATCGTGGAAGACAGCAGTTTCTCGGTTCTGGGTTAACCGCCTGACAATAGAAAAACCGCTCCGAGGAGCGGTTTTATCGGTCACGGAACGTGGCGTATCAGAGCGTCATCTGGTTGCTGAGCTTCTTGATCGCGTTGGCTTCGACCTGGCGCACACGCTCGGCGGATATGCCGTAGTGATCGGCCAGTTCGTGCAGCGTCATCTTCTTCTCAGCAAGCCAGCGGCTTTCGATAATATGGCGGCTGCGATCGTCAAGTGTCTTGATCGCGGCGCTCATGCGGTCCGAAGCGTCGTTGTTGAAGTCCGCGGTTTCGACGAGCTTTGCCGGATCGGAATTCGGACTCGGTAAATACGCGGCAGGTGTAAACGCTCTTTCGTCGTCAGCATCCGGCGCCGGATCGAAGATGGCGTCTCGCGCGTGCAGGCGTTTCTCCATCTCGGTGACTTCCTTCGGGCTGACGCCGAGGTCCTTCGCAACCGCCTGAGTTTCGGCATACGTAAGCCAGGCGAGGTTCTTTTTCGCTTTGCGAAGATTGAAAAACAGCTTGCGTTGCGCCTTGGTGGTTGCGACTTTGACGATACGCCAGTTACGCAGCACGAATTCGTGAATCTCGGCGCGTATCCAGTGCACGGCGAACGACACGAGGCGCACGTCGTATTCGGGATCGAAGCGTTTGACGGCCTTCATGAGGCCGACGTTACCTTCCTGAATCAGGTCGCCAAGAGGCAGGCCATAGCCGGTGTAACCTTTTGCGATATGCACGACGAAACGCAGGTGCGCCATAACGAGTTCGCGCGCCGCGTCGAGGTCCTCGTGCTCGCGAAATTGGTTGGCCAGTGCCTGTTCATCTTCCTTGCTGAGCACGGAAACGGCGCCGACGGCCTGAATGTAGGCGTCGAGGCTGCCGACCGGGCCGGCCAGAATCAGGTCCTGGTTACGAAGGGCTATTGCTTTGCTCACTCGATCCTCCTCTTGGGCTTACAATTTTAGCACTCGGCCCCTTAGAGTGCTAACAGGCAGGAGTGGTTCCTGCGCTAAAGAGGAATAATCGCACCTAAAACAGTGATTTAGCTATTCCAGGACCCTCGAATTTATGTCCAATTCCAGCACTATCAGGAACTTACAGGGGTCCGACCCCTACTCCCTACTTGGGCTCGATTGCCCGCATGTGCCGTGCGGCTGCGAACCAAGAGCCGACGAGGCCGAGCACGACGCCGATGCCGATGATGCTCAGGCTGTCTCGCAGGTCGAGGGTGAGCACCGTCAGTCCGCTCTGATACAGACCCGCCAGGCGGGCGACTGTTGGTTGCAGTAGATATAGACCGTATTGGACTAGTCCCAGGGCGAGCAGGGAGCCGAACAGCCCGAACCAGAATCCGCTCCAGAGAAAAGGCCGTCGTACGAATGCGTTGCTCGCACCGATGAGTTTGGTCACCTCGATCTCGTCACGACGGTTCTGGATTTCCAGGCGAATCGTGTTGCCGATGACGACAATGATCGCAAGCCCCAGCAAGCCGGCGCCGATCAATATGGCCCGCTGCATGATCTCCAGTATCGCGTGAAAACGCTGAACCCATTCGGTGTCGACCTGCACGATGTCAGTCTCGGGCAGGCTCGTGAGTTCCTCTCTCAACAGGATCATCGACTGTGCCGTATTCGCGGGGCTCGGTCTGACGACAAGCGTGTGCGGCAACGGATTTTGTGACAGGTGATCGAGCGCGTCACCGAATCCCGACTGCTGTTTGAATTCCACCAGCGCTGCGTCGGCCGTGATCAACTGCACGTCCGCAACATCGGCGCGCTGCCCGATCAGTCGGGCGATACCTTCTGCTTCGCTAACGGTCAGGCCCGTATCGAGGAACACGGAAAAGTCGAGCGCGTCATCCCAGCTGCCGCTGATAGCCGCAAAGTTTTTGATGACGAGGTTCATTGCGGCAGGTAGCGCCAGTGTGACTGCGATGACGAGAATGATCATCAAGCTCGCAAATGGTTGGCGCACAAGCCGACCGAACGAAGCAGCCGCAGTAGCCGTATGCCGTGACAACCAAATGGTCACCGGACCTGCAGAACGCACAGGTGCGACGGCGTCGGAATGGCGCGTTACCGCCACTGGTCAAGGCCTCCCTGCGGCAGCGGGACTTCAGTGTAGTCCTCGACGAATTCGTCATGGCCCGGTTGTTGCAACCGGCCGTCTTCGAGCTCGATGCGACGACAACCAAGTTTGTCGATCAGGGCGATGTCGTGACTCGCGATCAGCAGCGTCACGCCCACTTCATTAAAACGTCGAAAAATACGCATGACCTCGAGCGACAGGTCGGGATCAAGGTTGCCCGTTGGCTCGTCCGCGATTAGCAGCTTCGGCCGGGTTACGATAGCGCGCGCAATGCCGACACGCTGCTGCTCGCCGGCAGACAGTGTCTGCGGGTTCTGCTTTTCCTTGCGCAGTAACCCGACCTGATCGAGAGCGGCACGCACTCGCCTGCTTGCCTCTCTGTGACCGACGCCGGCGATGATGAGCGGCAGGGCGACGTTGTCCGCGACGGGACGGTCGTATAACAGCTTGTGATCCTGGAACACCATGCCGATCTGGCGGCGATACTTTGGAATCTTGCGGCGTCGTACCTGCCCCGTATTCTGGCCATCGACCAGGACCTGGCCGCTGGTCGGTCGCTCGATGAGCGCAATGAGTTTCAGCAGCGTGCTTTTACCTGCACCCGAATGACCGGTTACGAAGACCATCTCGCCCTTGTCGATCGACACGGTAAGCCCGGACAAGGCCTCGTGACCGCCGGGAAATTGCTTGGTGACATTATCGAGCTGGATCATCACTTGCTTGCTTCAGCCTTTTCCACCACTTGCCAGGAGTGCGTCGACAAATTCCGCCGCCACGAACGGTTGCATGTCATCGAGAGACTCACCGATGCCGATGTAGCGCACCGGCACCTGCAGGGCATTCGCGATAGCGAGCAGAATGCCACCCTTCGCGCTGCCGTCCAACTTGGTAACCGTAATTCCTGTCAGCCCGAGTGCATCGTGGAACTTCTGTGCCTGCACGAGCGCGTTCTGGCCCTGGCTCGCGTCCAGCACCAGCATAATCTCGTGCGGTGCATGTTCGTCGCGACGCGCGATGACGCGCTTCACCTTGGCGAGCTCGTCCATCAGGCCCTGCTGATTTTGCAGGCGTCCGGCCGTATCGGCGAGTAACACGTCAATACCGCGGGCCCGCGCAGCCTCCCACGCATCGAAAATAACGGCGGCCGGGTCGGCCCCACTCTGCTGTGAGATGACCGCAACATCGTTGCGTTCGCCCCAGGCCTGCAACTGTTCCACCGCCGCCGCACGAAACGTGTCGCCTGCGGCGAGCATGACCGACATGCCCTGGTCCCTGAAGCGCCGTGCCAGCTTGCCAATTGTCGTGGTTTTGCCTGCGCCGTTTACGCCAACCATCAGGATAACGAACGGTTGATGCTCCGCGCCGATTTCCAGCGGGCGTTCAACAGGGTCGAGAATATCGACGAGGGAGTGCCGCAGCCCCTGCCGCAGCGACTCGATGTCTTTGAGTTCCTTGCGGGCTAGACGGCCCTGTAAGTCTTCTATGATGCGGGCTGTCGTGTCGATGCCGACATCCGCCATCACGAGCAGCGACTCCAGTTCATCGAGGGCGTCTTCATCGATCGTGCCGCCCGGTGCAAGATTGGCGAGATCATAGGTTAGCCAGCTGTCGCCACGATTGATGCGAGCACGCAGCCGCTTGATGAAGCCCTCGCGCTCGGCGGGTTTTTCCTTTTTCCCAAACATTGCGTCTTGAATCACCCGGGGCTCGAAATCGCCTAAACTGTGCGGATCCGGCCCACACCGCCATGGGGAAAAAATGACGAAACGGCCCGGCACCGGAAACAAAAAGTCCCTACCGGGACGGCTGCGTATTGTAGCGGGAAACTGGCGCAGCCGTCTGTTGGAGATCGCTGACGTACCGGGTCTGCGACCGACGTCGGAGCGAGTTCGGGAGACGCTTTTCAACTGGCTTGCACCGCGTATCGAGGGTGCGCGGTGTCTGGACCTGTTCGCGGGAACCGGGGCCCTCGGTCTCGAAGCGTTGTCGCGGCATGCGGCAGAATGCGTATTCGTCGAAAACTCGTCGAGCGCAGTCCATGTGCTTGAGCGAAATGTGAAGACACTGGATGCAGGCGGCGCGACCATAATCGAGGGCGACGCAAAGTCATTCCTTGGGAGCGCAAGTCCGCATTCATTCGACATCATCTTCCTCGACCCACCGTTCTCAGCGGATCTGCTCGACGAATTGTGTAGACTCGTTGCCGAGTCGGGAGTGCTTGCAGCGGATGCGCGCGTGTACCTCGAGCAGGACAGGGCGCAGCAGCCGCCGGAATTGCCGCCCGGCTGGAACGTGTTCAGGGAAAAGACGACGGGTCAGGTGCGATACTCACTTGTAGAGGTTTCTGTGTAAATCTATGGTGTGCGCCGTGCGATACTCGCTGATTGAAACTGGCCAATAAGCACAGGGGGGGAGATGACTGTTTCGGCGATGTACCCGGGGACGTTCGACCCGATTACGCTGGGCCATGAGGACCTGGTGCGCCGGTCCGTCAGGGTGTTCGACAGGGTCGTTATTGCCATTGCTGCTGACACCATGAGCAAGGCTCCGATGTTCAATCTTGAAGAGCGCGTCGATCTGGCCAAAGCCGCCGTCGGCGATATTGATAGCGTTGAAGTTATGGGGTACGAAGGACTCACTGTCGATTTTGCGCGCGACAACGACTTGTCGGTGATCATTCGGGGGTTGCGCGCAGTATCCGACTTCGAGTACGAATTTCAGCTCGCGACGATGAACCGGCACCTGACCGAAGATGTCGAAACCGTTTTCCTGACGCCGACGGACAAGTACACCTTCATTTCATCGAGCCTGGTGAGGGAAATCGCCTCGCTTGGCGGCGACGTGTCCGAGTTTGTGTCGGCGAAAGTGAAGCTTGCGCTGATGGAGCGTTGTGGCCAGACCTAGCTCTGGCAGTTCTTGCAATAATACGTCGCGCGCTGCCCCTGGACGATGGCCGTTACCGGCCGCTCGCAGTGCAAACACGGTGCGCCTTCGCGGCCGTAAACGGTGAGTTCCTGCTGGAAGTAACCGGCTTCTCCATCACCCCCGTAGAAATCGCGTAGCGTCGTGCCGCCCGCGCGAATCGCTTTTTGCAGGACCGTGCGAATCGTATCCGCGAGTGCTTCGTAACGAGGCAACGCGATGCGCCCTGCTGCACGCTTCGGATTGATTCCGGCGAGGAACAATGATTCGCTGGCGTAGATGTTGCCCACGCCGACGACGATGCCGGCATTCATGATGAACTGCTTCACGGCGACTCGCCGACCGCGGGAACGATTCCACAAATACTTCCCATCGAACTCGTCGCCGAGCGGTTCGGGGCCCAGGTTTCTTAGAAGCCAGTGATTGTGGGGATCGTCACTCCAGTGCAACGAGCCAAAGCGCCGCGGATCCCGGAGGCGCAGCGCACGCCCGGATTCGAGTTCGATGTCGACGTGGTCGTGTACACTCGCCGGCGTATCGTTCTCGACGATACATACACTGCCGGACATGCCCAGGTGCAGAATGGCGGTGCCATTCGTCGTGTTGATCAACAGGTACTTGGCGCGACGTTCGACGGATGTCACGGTCTGCCCCGGCAGATGCCTGTCTACGTCCTCGCTGACGGGCCACCGTAAGCGGCGCTCGCGGATCCGCACGTCGGCAATTCTCTGACCGAGGATATGCGGCTCGATGCCGCGGCGACTGGTTTCGACTTCAGGTAATTCCGGCATAAATATCAGAGCCATGCCCTTGCAACTTTCGCTACGAGGCCTACAGTGGGCCACGCAGCTTGCGCTCTTCAGGGGATGCAAAATGAAACCACATACAATCATGTTTGTCGCGATTTTGCTTGTTGCCGGTTGCGAGACCACGCCAAGCAACGTAAAGCAGCTCGATCACCTTGAATCGGTCGGTGATGACCCGCGTATCGTTCTTATGCCTCCGGATATTCGTTATTACCTCGTAACCACCGGCGGCATTTCCGAGCCGAATGCGGAGTGGACGAACGCGGCCCAGGAGAATTTCGCGGTAGCAATGGTCGATTACGCGGAGTCGATCGGGGCAGACCTCTCGGTCGTGCACAAGGACGATCTCAGTCCCGACGAGATTCGCTACGAGACGCTGCACTCCGCTGTCGGCATGACGATCCTGACCCACCATTTCGGTATGACCAAGTTACCCAGCAAGGCTGGCGCTTTCGACTGGTCGCTGGGGCCGGAGATCAACTCAATCGCCAGAGACCATAACGCGGAATATGGCCTGTTTGTCTATTACAGGGACTACCAGGCATCAGGGGGTCGAGTGGCGTTCGCGATACTGGCCGCTGCTGCGGGTGTTGGTGTTGGCACCGGGTCCGAACATGGCTTTGCATCGCTCGTGGATCTGAACACCGGTGACATTGTCTGGTTCAATGTCGTCGTCGCGGGTAGCGGAGAACTGCGCAACGAGGATGGCGCAGCGAAGGCGGTCGCGAAGCTCTTCAAGGACATACCGGCAAGCCGGGCAAGTACCGAATAGTAGTGACTGTCAGACGCCTGACATTCCTCATTACCACGACGTTCATCGTATGTGGGGTGGCTCTTGCCGCGGTCGAAGAAGCGGAAGAGCTGACACACAAGATACCGCCGGGCTACGTCCCGGAGGAGGCGCGTGACGAGCAGGGCCTGTGGCTCGAGCTGGAGGAAGCGGAACGGAGTCTCAACAAATCGGCGTTGCTGATTCGTAATACAGATATCAATGCCTACATAAACGCAATCGTGTGTCGGGTGGCTGGGGCGTACTGCAACGATTTTCGCGTCTATGTCATTCGCAATCCGCACTTCAACGCGTCGATGACGGCGACCGGCATGATGCAAATCTGGACCGGGCTCATTGTCAGGGCGGGTTCCACCGATGAGATTGCAGCCGTCGTTGGCCACGAAATTGCCCATTACACGCGCCTGCACTCGCTGCAACGTCTGCGTGATATCAAAAAGAAGATGGCGGCTGGTGCCTTTTTTGACGTTGCACTGATCGCGCTTTCGGGCGTAAGTGCGCCGGTAGGCCAGATGACCGCAATGATGAGCGCCCTGGCGTTCAATCGGGAGCAGGAATCGGAAGCCGATGTTCTCGGCGTCATGATGGTCGTGGACGCGAGCTACAATCCGCATGCGAGCTATACGGTTTGGGAAAACATCATCGCCGAGGAGGAAGCAGCGGTAGCGAAGCGCGAGGAGCCCGGGATGTTTGCGAAAACGCATCCGGCAGCGGAGGAACGGGCACGCTACCTGAAAGCCCTGGTCACTGCTCGCTATGGGCCACCTGATCAGGATGCGGTGCACGATCAAAAATTGCTGAGTGTGCTGAACAGCAATTACGCCATGTTGATGGAAGACCAGCTCGATACCAATCGTTTCGGCCGCACCCTGGATCTCCTGGAGCGACATGGCGAAATGGGGGTTAATCCGAGCCTGGTGCGATTCTTCTATGGCGAGATGTTTCGCCAACGGGGCGAAGACGGTGACCGTGAGCTCGCGAAATCTGCCTATCGGCACTCCATTGAAGGCGCCGATGCGCCACCGGAGGCCTACAAGAATCTCGGTTACCTGCTTTTGAAAGACGGCGACATTGATGCCGCAAAGGATAATTTTCGTATGTACCTCGAACTCCATCCCGACGCGTCGGATCGCGCAATGATCGAGTTCTATCTCGAGGAGTGATCATGAAATCAATCAAGAACCTGTTGTTGGTGTCTACAGCCATTTGCTTTGCCGGCTGTGTAACCGGATATACGCTGGTTGCCACGGGCGTCAACTCGATCGACACGCTGCAGGTCTCTGCCGGTCCCGGCTGGAATCTTGCGCCCAACTACGCGGGGACAGGTCGCCGCAAGAATTCGCAGACCTGGACACAGGACGGCATGTTGCTGGACCGTCTCGTGTTCGTGCCCGCCGTTGCCGATGGTGAGGCTTTACTTGTCGTTGCCGACGAGAGCGCGGCGTTACCCGTGTTTCGGAAGGACATGTTGCCAAATGAGATTGAGGAGCTGGCCGAATCGACGTTCGTAAAGATCTATGGTGAAGGCAATGCGATCTTCAGTACATCGAACCTGCGACCGCAGACCTTCGGAGACCATCGCGGCATCATGTTCGACGTGGAGGCGCAAGTAACTGAGAGTCCCGATTACCGGGGTATGGTCGGAGCGTTCGTCGTCGACGAGAAACTGTATTTCATGTATTACCTGGCGGCGCATCCGCACTACTACGTCAAGCATCGCGATGAAGCGGAGGCGATCATCAAGAGCGCCACGCTGGCGGTAGTGGCCGAGCAGGCTTGACAGGGCGCAGGCGCAGCACATAAAAAAACCCGCCAGACGGCGGGTTTTTTTGTGTTCTTGAGGATGCCGCTTACTTGATCTTGGCTTCCTTGTAGATGACGTGCTTGCGAATCGTCGGGTCGTACTTTTTCGTCTGCAACTTTTCGGGATGCAGGCGCTTGTTCTTCGTCACCGTGTAATAGTGGCCGGTGCCGGCACTGGATACGAGTTTGATTTTGTCACGCATGGTCTCTACCTCCAGCGCCTAGACGCGCTGTCCCTGGGCACGCAGGTCGGTGACGACCTTCTCGATACCGTGCTTGTCGATGATGCGCAAGCCCTTGTGCGATACACGCAGCCGCACGTAGCGCTTCTCGGATTCGAGCCAGAATCGCTTGCTTTGTAGATTCGGCAAAAAGCGCCGACGCGTCCTGTTATTGGCGTGAGAAACATTATTGCCGCTCTGCGGCCGCTTCCCAGTCACCTGGCACACTTTGGACATAACCTTAAGTCCCTGATTTTTTTCTGTATTAATACAAAAGTTGCCCGCGACAGGCGGGCAGAGAGCGGGACTTTATACCAGCCTCGCGGGGGCAATTCAAGCGCTGTCAGGGCGGTCTCGGGGACGCGCTTCAGACGAGGCCCCGGCTGGCCAGCGAGGTGGCCCGGCCGTCGCCGATAATCAGGTGATCCAGCAGCCGAATATCGACCAGTTCGAGGGCCGATTTGAGGCGCCGGGTGATGCGTTCATCGGCCTGGCTGGGTTCGGCCACGCCAGACGGATGGTTGTGGGCCAGGATGACGGCCGCGGCGTTCACAGAGAGCGCCTCTTTCACGACTTCTCTCGGATACACGCTGGTGCCGTCGATCGTGCCACGAAACATCTCGTCAAAGCGCAACACCCGGTGGCGGTTGTCGAGGTACAGGCAGCAGAAGAGTTCATGCCCCAAATGCCGCATTTTCGAGAGCAGGAAAGACTCGGTGTCGGCCGGGCTTTTAATCGCCACCCCGGCCGGTAGCGACTCCTCGTAATAGCGCCGCGCGAGTTCGGGCATCGCCCGCAGTATCGCAAGCCGTGCGTCGCCGATGTCCTTCTCTGCGAGAAGCAGCTCGCTGTCGGCGTGCAGCAGTTGCCGAAGGGTGCCGAAGCGATCCAGCAGGCGTGCCGCCAGGTCGAGGGCTGCGCTGCTGCGGCTGCCGCCGTGGATGAGCGCGGCAAGCAACTCGACGTCGCCCGGCGCGTGCTTGGTTTGTCGGCCCATGAACGATCCCTGTTTCCTGTGCCTCGTTGATGCCCCGATAGTGCCCTACGGGAATTTCCATACAAGCAAACAATCTAGGCCGGAATGCCCGATTCGCAGGCATTTCTGTGGAAATGCCGGGGAGTGACAGGCTAAGCTCGACACCATGAATATTGTGCTCGGCATCAGCGGCGGCATCGCCGCCTACAAGACACCGGAACTCGTGCGCCGCCTGCGCGAGCGCGACGCCGATGTGCAGATCGTGATGACGGCCTCGGCCGAGGAGTTCGTGACGCCAACGTCGCTGCAGGCTGTTTCGGGGCGTCCGATACGCACGAATCTCTGGGACAAGGAAGCCGAAGCGTCGATGAGCCATATCGAACTTGCTCGCTGGGCCGATCTCGTCCTCATTGCACCCGCGACCGCGGAAATCATGGCGCGTCTGGCCGGTGGCGGCGGACCAGATCTCCTGACGACGCTCTGCCTTGCGACCGAGGCGCCAATCGCGATAGCGCCGGCGATGAACCGGGTGATGTGGGCAAACCCGGCCGTGCAGGCGAATCGCGATGTGCTGGAGGAACGCGGCGTGCGGATTCTGGGGCCCGATGTCGGTTCGCAGGCTTGTGGCGAGGAAGGAGCGGGCCGCATGCTCGATCCCGACGACATCGCAGCGGCCGTGTGTGATGCGGAATTCGCGGGGGCCGTCGTCGGCGGTCCGCTGGCCGGCAAGACCGTGCTCGTGACCGCGGGCCCGACACGCGAGCCGATCGATCCCGTTCGATACATCACTAATCGTAGTTCCGGCAAGATGGGCTATGCGATCGCAGCCGCTGCGCATGCCAAAGGTGCGCGAGTCATCCTGGTCAGCGGGCCGGTCATGTTGCAGGAGCCGAATGGCGTCGAGGTACAGCGCGTCGAGACGGCCGAAGATATGCATGCCGCGACGCATGAACGAATCGGCGAAGTCGACATCTTGATCGCTGCTGCGGCGGTGTCGGATTACCGTCCGGCCGACCGGGCCGAACAGAAGATAAAAAAGACAAAAGACACGATGAGCCTGGAGCTCGTCCGTTCTCCCGATATCCTGGCTTCCGTTGCTGCACTCGATGGCGCGCCGTTCACGGTCGGCTTCGCGGCGGAGACGGAGCGTGTTCGCGACTATGCGCTAGGCAAGCTCGAAAACAAGAAGCTCGACATGATCGTCGCGAATCGCGTGGGCAGCGACTGCGGATTCGATTACGATGACAACTCTGCAGAAGTCCTGTGGGCCGGTGGCGAGAAAGTCTTCCCAAAAATGGCAAAGACGGAACTGGCACACGAACTCATGGACCTGATTGCCGAACGTTTCACATCGATGCGCGGGGCGGATACGCAGCCGGCGCTTTCGATCGTCTCCATTAAAGACTGAAAGAAAAGACGGGGGGCCAGCAGTTGCGCCTGATTGAACTCAAGGTTCTGGATTCACGCCTCGGCGACTCGATACCGCTGCCGCATTACGCGACCGACGGTTCCGCCGGGCTCGACATGCGTGCCTGCATTGACGAGCCGTTGACAGTCGAGCCGGGCGAGACCGAGCTGATTCCAACGGGCCTTGCCATTCATATCGCCGACTCCGGCCTCGCTGCCGTGCTGTTGCCGCGCTCCGGACTGGGACACAAACACGGTCTCGTGCTCGGCAACCTGACCGGTCTGATCGACTCCGACTACCAGGGGCAGGTATTCATCTCATGCTGGAATCGCAGCTCGAAAAGCTACGACGTACAGCCGGGTGAGCGTATCGCGCAGATGATGTTTGTGCCGGTCGAGCAGGTGCGCTTCGAGATCGTCGAAGAGTTCGACGACAGTGATCGTGGTGATGGAGGTTTCGGGCACTCAGGCACAGCCTGAGCAGGGCTCACCTAGTTCCGCACGCCCTTGAGCGATTTGAAACGATTGATGTCGCCTTCGAAGCGCGTGACCATCAGCCGCTCGTCTTCCTGGAACTTCATCAGGTTTCGCTGATGGCGAGCGATCGTATCCTGGGTCTCGGTAATATCGGCAACGAGGTCAGGATCGATCAGCGGCGCTTCCGGATCCGTGCTGTAAGGACGGTAGCGGGACGCATCGCGTTTCAGCTTCGTCAGGCGACGCTCGAGATTGCGAAGATAAAGTTCCGTGACGCGTGACTGAGCCTGGAACAACTCGATCCGGCGGTCACGATGCATGACGATCTCGTCGACGTTGAGGTAGGTTGCGAGCAGCGCCCTGTCGGCCTGCATCTGCAGTTCCTTTTGTAGCTTCAGGTCGGCTGCCTTGCGCTCGGCCTCGATTTGTTCTTCCGTCTTCCTGCCGTCGAGGTGATCGACCGTTACGCCGAAGTCATTGAGCACCTGTTTCGGCAAATCCGAGTACTCTGGCGGGATGCTGTCGCCGTAATGCACTTGGCCGTCTTCGTCCACCCACTTGTATACACGCTCGACCTCGCCGGCGGCGATCAGCGGTAGAAGTGAGAGGAGAGCTGCAGCAGTTATGGCGGTTGTGCGCATGGTCCCAAATATGCCATGGAGGTGATCGCAAATTTGCGACCCAGTTCGCTTTTCTGAGCTTAGTCCGTACAGGGTATTCTGTAAACAAACGCCGGCGGCGGTCGACAGGGCCCCTAGCCTATCACGCCGTACTTGCGGCGATACGCCAGTACGGGGTCCAGATGCTCGGCGTAATCCTTTGATTCTTCAAGAATATCTATCAAATCGTCCAGCTGTACGATACTAACCACCGGGATGCCCAGCGACGACTTCAGTTCCTGCACAGCAGAGAGCGTCCCCTGGCCGCGCTCCTGGCGATCCAGGGAGATCACGAGGCCCGCAATGTCGGCTCCGCTTGACGTAATCACCCGGTAGACCTCCCTGACGGCGGTCCCTGCTGTGATGACATCGTCGACAATCAGGACGCGACCCTGCAGTGGGGCGCCGACAATGCTGCCACCTTCACCGTGCGCCTTCGCTTCTTTGCGGTTGTAGCAGTAGGGCACATCGATGTCGTATTGCTCGGCGAGCGAGGCTGCCGCCAATGCGGCAAGCGGGATGCCTTTGTAAGCGGGTCCGAAGATCAAGTCGAATTCGATGCCGGATTCGGAGATCGCAGCGGCATAGAAGCGCCCGAGTTTCGCGGCCGCATAGCCGCTGCTGAAAAGTCCGGCATTAAAAAAGTAGGGGCTGACGCGGCCGGACTTTAGCGTGAACTTGCCGAAGCGCAAAACACCGAGTTCCAGTGCCAGGTCGATAAATTCCCTTTTGTAAGCTCGCATTCGCTTGGTCTTGGTCGAGGCTTCTGTATCATGGCCGCCTGCAGCGGGGCTCGCGGCGACGCGGAGTATGACATACAGAGTGAATGTTATGACGGCCCGATTCAAACAACGCCACATATGGTAGGAAATCTGGGAGGAGACTCTTGTTTCGTGTTATCAGCCTGAATGCGAACGGTATTCGCGCGGCCGCGCGCAAGGGCTTTTTTGACTGGATGGCGACCCAGGACGCCGATGTCGTTTGCATTCAGGAAACCAAAGCGCAGGTACATCAGCTGACCGACGAGTGCTTCATGCCGGCGGGCTATCACTGCTATTACGAGGATGCGATCAAGAAAGGCTACAGCGGCGTTGCCATCTACACGCGCCACGAGCCGAAAAAGATTATTCGCGGCTATGGCGACAAGGAGTTCGACGACGAGGGGCGCTATCTCGAGGTGCAACTCGGGGGAATCAACGTGGTGTCGCTGTACCTGCCCTCGGGGTCCTCGAGCGAGGAGCGCCAGGAGGCGAAGTACCGCTGCATGGATTCGTTCACGGAACACCTGACGAAGTTGCAGCGCCGGCGTTCGGAAACCGTGATCTGCGGTGACTGGAATATCGCACACAAGGAAGAGGACCTGAAAAACTGGCGGGGGAACCGCAAGAACTCCGGCTTTCTGCCCGAGGAACGCGCCTGGATGGACAAGGTGTTCGGCGACTATCGTTATGTCGACGCGTTTCGCGCCATCGAGCAGGAGCCCGATCAGTACACGTGGTGGTCGAACCGCGGCCGCGCCTGGGACAACAACGTCGGATGGCGTATCGACTACCATGTCGTCACGCAGGGACTTGGCGAAAAGGTACTCCGAACCGAGATCTACAAGAACGAACGATTTTCGGATCACGCACCGCTGATCATGGACTACGACTGGCCGAACGCCCGCTGATGCAAACACAGTCCTTCAAGGAAGCCATCCTGAATCAGCGCATGCTGATTTGCGTGTTTACGGGCTTTACCTCCGGGCTGCCGCTCTACGTACTCATTCAGCTGGTCCCGGCCTGGTTGCGCGTTGAAGGCGTCGGGCTTGCCGAGATTGGCTTTTTCGCCCTGGTCGGATTTCCATACACGTGGAAGTTTCTGTGGTCGCCGGTCATGGACCGCTACACGCTACCGTTCCTCGGCCGTCGCCGCGGGTGGATGCTGGTCACGCAGCTGGCGTTGCTGGCTTCGATTGCATCGATGGGTTTCATCAAGCCCGATCTTTCTATCTGGACGGTTGCATTCCTGGCTGCGGCCGTCGCGTTCTTCAGCGCGAGCCAGGATATCGTTCTGGACGCGTATCGGCGGGAATTGTTGCCGGACATCGAACTCGGCCTGGGCAATGCCATTCACGTTCAGACATACCGGCTCGCCGGGCTGGTACCGGGATCGCTGGCGCTCATACTCGCGGACTTCCTGCCCTGGCACACCGTATTCGTGGTCGTGGCGATGTTCATGGGCGTCGGGCTCATTATGACGCTGGTCATTCAGGAAGCGATTGCTGATCCGAGTCCTCCAAAGACGATGCGCGATGCGGTCGTCGAGCCGTTTCGTGAATTCGTCGAGCGCAAGGGCGTCGGCGCTGCAGGGCTCATCCTGGCGTTTCTCTTTCTTTACAAGCTCGGCGACAACATGGCCACTGCGTTGCAGACGCCATTTTTCGTGGACGTCGGCTTTAGCCTGATCCAGATCGGTTCGATTGCCAAGTTTGCATCATTGATCGCCGCGATCGTCGGTGGCCTGGTCGGCGGTGTCATGATGATCAAGTTGGGGATCAATCGTGCGTTGTGGTCGTTCGGTGTGGTGCAGGTCATCAGCATCCTCGGTTTCGCGTTGTTATCGGAAGTGGGCACGAACCCCTGGATGCTCGGTACGGTCGTGGTGCTGGAGTACCTCGGAGTCGGCCTCGGCACTGCAGCGTTCACGGCGTTCATCGCACGTACGACAAACCCTGTGTTCGCCGCAACCCAGTTCGCCCTGTTTACGGCGCTGACCGCAGTGCCCAGGACGCTCGCTAATGCTGTTACCGGTGTCATTGTCGAGCAAGTCGGCTGGACCAACTTTTTTCTGCTCTGCACCGTGCTTGCCATCCCGGGCATGTTGCTGCTGTTCAAGGTCGCGCCGTGGAACGAAGTCGAGGACTCGACATGACGCAACGGGCCGAAGTCGCTGTCGGGGCCCTGGCTGAAATAGACGACCCCGGCTGCCGCGAATTCATGATTGGTGACGGCGACTGGCCGTTGCGGGGTTTCGTCGTCAGGCAAGGCGTGGACATATTTGCGTACGAGAATGTCTGCAGGCACGTCGGGCATCAGCTGAACTGGAAGCCGGACGAGTTCCTGACCAAAGACAGGTCGGCAATCATGTGTGCGTCGCAT
>Ga0255053_10000692_pt1 | contig 18675 bp, 14 predicted proteins | sample JV7_2_22_MG_FD_188635 | JGI IMG/M metagenome (GOLD analysis project Ga0255053, IMG submission 188635) | Seawater microbial communities from Jervis Inlet, British Columbia, Canada - JV7_2_22 | ecosystem: Environmental > Aquatic > Marine > Inlet | place: Canada: British Columbia | collected...
ATGATCCGTTGGCCCAAAATCGTCAGGGACGGCACGTTTTGTTGCGCGCAATTCTCCGTTCGCGCCCCCGGTGGGAGCGAGGCGCCCCCGCGGGGCGAGGTTCCACCCGCCCGGCATGCGAGACGCATGCCCCACAAAACGCATCCGATCAGGGCTTGTGGGGCAGCCGTCCCGGCTGCCGGGTGGGTGGGCAGATCGAGCATCGAGTATCCAGCATCGAGTATCGGGTAGACGGGTGGTGCGGTACCATTCGCCGATGCCGAACGCCTTCTCCGACGCCGATCGCCTCACCGCCTTCCACGAGGCCGGGCACGCGGTGATGGCCGAGCTCTGCGGGCGGCTTCTGACCGAGGTCGAGATCGTCGGCGACCGCGAGCACACCGGAAGCGTGCAGTCGCTCGCCTTTCTCCCAAATCCAGATGCCGAAGCCGAAGATATCGAACGCCACCTCAAAATCGTTCTCGCCGGGACGGTCGCCGAGACGATCATCTCGGGCCGCCAGGGTTGGGACGAAACGAGCGAGGACCTCGATGCAGCGGTGCGGCTCGGCATGCGGCTGGTCGACGACTGCGAGGACGTGCTGCCATTGCTCCAGGACATCGGGGCCGACGTCAAACAGGATCTTGATCGACACTGGCCGGCAGTGGAGATGTTGGCAACCGAGCTCCTCGACCGCAAGACGCTGACCGGTTCCGAGGTGCGCAACTTGCTGAAGCAGCATCTCACCTAACCCATAGGGAAAGATCCGACGCGCAGAATTGCCTCATCGCGCCCAACCCGAGCCCCCTCGCTGCCTCGATCTCGCCATCGTTGCGGTCTTTCATTGATGTGAGGGCACACGAGGAGGTCAGTATGCGTTCTTTTTCTCCAGCCACGATGCTCACAGTCAAGCTCGTCGTGATCGGTGTTCTCGGGCTCGCCCTGTGGGTTCCGACCTCGATCATCGGTCTACTCGTCAAGGAGCGCGCCGACCGCAGGGACGAAGTCGTCGGCGAGGTCTCGGCGACCTGGGGCAGGTCCCAGACAGTCGAAGGCCCGGTGCTGTCGATTCCGGTACTCAGATGGGGTCAGGACGCCAACGGAAGGGCCGTCAAGCGGACCGCTTGGATCCATCAGCTCCCGGAAAGCCTGGAGATCAGCGGCAAGCTCGAGCCGGAGGTCCGTTACCGCTCGATCTACGAGGTCGTTCTCTACCGTGGCGATCTCAGTCTCCGGGGCGCCTTCCCGCTCGACACGTCTCGGTGGGGGGTGAGATCGGAGGATGTCCAGTGGGACCGTGCCGTACTGACGTTCGGCGTCTCGGATCCCAAGGGCCTGCGCGAGGTGCCGAGCCTGGTGTTTGACGGTTCCGTAACACCGCTCGAACCGGGTGCCGGCAGGGGCCCTTTCCAGGATGGGTTGGCCGCAGAGTTGAACCTCGTGCCTCCGACCGGCGGCGATGGTGCGGCCATCGGGTTCGAGATCGGTGTGGAGCTTGCTGGCAGCGAAAGCCTCCATTTCCTTCCGGTGGCGCGGGCAACGGATGTGAGGCTCGACGCCCCATGGCCCGACCCGAGCTTCGATGGGGCCTTTCTGCCGGCGGAACGAACCGTCACCGAGAATGGGTTCGAAGCAACCTGGAGGGTCCTCTCGCTCCACCGGGAGGTCCCACAGCACTGGCTTGTGGAGGATGGGTTCGACGTTTACCACGGCGAGACCCTGAAGGGTGCCGCCTTCGGCGTGCGGTTGCTCTTTCCCGTGGATGCTTACCAGCGAACCACCCGCACCGTGAAGTACTCGGTGCTCTTTTCGCTGCTGACGCTGCTCGGCTTTTTCGCCGTCGAGGTCGGGGGCAAGACCTCGATCCACCCAGTGCAGTACATGGTGATTGGTTTTGCCCTGTGTCTGTTCTACACCCTGCTCCTGTCGCTGTCGGAGCTTGTCGGATTCAACCCAGCGTACGCCTTGGCCAGTGTTGTCATCGTCACTTTGATCTCAGCGTATATTCACGCCATCGTCCGGAGGAGACAGCTGACCGCGCTCTGCGCTGCCGTGTTGGCGGCGGTTTACGGAAGCCTTTTCGTCATGCTTCAGCTCGAGGAGCTGGCACTGTTGATGGGGACCGTGTTATTGCTCGTCCTGTGTGCAGTAGTGATGGCACTCACCCACCGCCTGAACCGGAATGGGGCATGAGGATCTCGGCGACAGCGTCGAGCAACAGTCGTGCTCCTTCTGAAAAATGCTCGACCGGCGGCAGGAGGCTTATCACCAGCCAACTCTCGCTGGGAAAGCCGAAGAAACGGCCGGGATGGACTCCGACCCTCTGCTGTTCCAACAAGCGCAAGCACAGCTCATCTTCGGCGATGACGGTGGGAACCTGCAGGACCGCGCTCCACCCGCCGCCGACGGGAATCAGGGATATGGCCGGGTGTTCCGAAACCAGGCTGCGCAGACCGGCGAGATTCGAGCGGCAACGGTCAGCGATGGCCTCGCGAATGGGCCTTCCACCGTCCAGCAATTGCGGCGCCGCCAGAGCCATCGGGGTCGAGACTGAAAGATAGGCGTCGGCGACGTAGTCGAGCCCTGCGAGGGCGTGCTCGACGAGCTCCCCGGGGCCTGTCACCACGACCCACGCGAGTTTAACCTGCGGCAGACCGAGGCTCTTGGAGAGACCGCCGAGGGTGCAGCAGAGACAGTCCTCGACCGCGGCAAAGGTCGTTCCCTCCCCTGGCCCGCCGTCGAGCGGGTAGGGGAGGAAGACCTCGTCGGCGATCAGCGCCCAGTTGCGGTCGCGGCAGAGCGCGACCAGCCGCTCGCGGTCGTCAGGGTGGACAAAAGAGCCGGTGGGGTTGTTGGGGTGGACCACCACCACCGCCCGCACCTGCGCAGGACAGCTTTCGAGGGTCGAGAAGTCAATGCGCCAGCCGGCGTCGCCGTCAAGAGCGTAGGTTGCGGCCTCGATGCCCTCGAGCCGGGCAAGATGCTCGAAGAGCGGATATGAGGGCGAAGGCACGAGAACGGCGTCGCCCGGGTCGCAGAAGAGGCGAAAGAGAAAACCGTAGGCCTCGCTGGTGGAGGCCGTGAGCACGATCTGCCCGGGGTCTGGTGTGGCGCCCCAGCGTTCGTACTCGGCCGCCACCGCGTTGCGTGCCGCCGCTGGACCGCGGGGATCCGGCTCGTAGGTGAGGCCCCGCAGGTCGGCGAGCCCTGCGAGAAGGTCGGGTGGGTAGTTGATGCCGCACGTGGTCGGGTTGCTGATGGTGAGGTCGTACGGAATTGTCCCGATCTGCTCCCGAGCCTCGGCCAGCCGGTTGAGGGAGAGATCTTCGGGAACACGACTTGAGCGGTAGGACATGGACGAATTGTACCGTCCGCTTGGCACCTGATACTCGATGCTGGATACTCGATCCTCGATCAGCCCACCCCCCCGGTGGTAATTCTGCGATGATCGAGCATCGAGAATCGAGTATCGAGCATCATGCACGGATAGAATCGTCAAGTGAGCGATCTGACAACCGCGCAGAAACGAGCACTCGAGGCTTCGGGCTGTGAGGTGCGCACCGATATGCTCACCCGCTGTCTGTACGCGGTTGACGCTTCGATCTACCGCGTCGAGCCGGCCGCGGTCGCCTTCCCGCGCTCGGCGGTTGAAGCGGCCAATCTCCTGAGGGTGGCCGCCGAAAACGGCGTCGAGATCACTCCGCGTGGTGCCGGCACCGGTCTCGCCGGCGGTGCTCTCGGCAGCGGATTGGTCGTCGATTTCGCGCGCCACAACAGTCGGGTTTCAGACTTCGATCCCGATCGTCAGACGGTGCGGGTCGGGGCGGGGGTGGTGCTCGATCAGCTCAATAACGAGCTCGCGCCGCACGGGCTGTGGTTCGGGCCCGACGTCGCGACCTCCTCGCGCGCCACCCTCGGCGGGATGATCGCAAACAACTCGTCCGGCGCGCACGCACCGGTCTACGGCACGACCGCCGACCACGTGGCGGCGCTGGAGGTAGTGCTGGCCGACGGAACCGTGGCGGTAGTGGGCAACGAGGACAGCGGTCTCCCCGAGATTCGGGAAGCGGCCGAGGGCATCGTCGCTGAGTACGCCGATGAGATTGCCGAACGCCTGCCCGAGGGGCTGGTCAAAAGCTGGCCCGGCTACGGCCTCGATCGCGCCTTGCGATCTCCGGGCGATCTGACCCAGTTGGTGGCGGGCAGCGAGGGAACGTTGGTGGGCATCACATCGGCAATTCTCCACGTGGTGCCGAGACCACGTGAACGTTTCCTCGGCATCCTCTTCTACCAGTCGGTCATGGAGGCGCTGCAGTCGACGGTCGAGTTCGCCGATCTCGGCGCCGCGGCGATCGAACACCTCGACCGCGCGGCCCTCGACCAGACGGTTGGGAAACGCGCTTTCGCCTCCGCCCGCGAACTGCTGCGGCTCGACGAAGCCCCGTGCGAAGCGATCCTGCTGGTGGAGTTCTTCGACGACGATGCCGGTTTGATCGAGCTCGATCGGCGAGACCCGGGCGTGCGTCGCCAACTGTGCCGCGATCCCGCCGAGCAGGAGTTGGCTTGGGAGCTGCGGCGCGCCGGGCTGTCGCTGCTGACCAGTCGCGCCGGCCCGGCAAAGCCGTGGGGATTCATTGAAGACGTGTGCGTGCGGCCGGAGCGGCTCCCCGAGTACGTTGCTGGTCTGCAGGAAATTCTCGAACCTCTCGGCCTCGAGGCCTCGTTCTACGGCCACGCGGCGTCGGGCGAGCTCCATGTCCGGCCGGTGCTTGATCTGCATCGAGCCGAGGACGTCGCGAAACTGCGGCAGGTGGCCGACCAGGTGTCGGATCTGTGCCGCCGTTTCAGCGGATCGCTGACCGCCGAGCACGGAGTCGGTCTGGCGCGCACCGAGTACGTCGAGGCGCAGCTCGGTCCTGAGCTCGTCGAAGCTACTCGCCACATCAAGGCCCTCTTCGATCCCGCAGGGGCCATGAACCCGGGCAAGATCATCGATGACGGCCGTTATCGGATCGACCGTGACCTCCGCCTCGGCGATGGATCGGATATCGCCCTGCCGTTCGAACAGGCCTTCGCCTGGGTCGGACGGGACGACGGCTTTGTCGCCAACCTCGAGCAGTGCAACGGCTGCGGTGGATGCCGCAAGGCGGCGCCAACAATGTGCCCGACTTTTTCAGTCACCGGAGATGAGGCGCTGTCGACCCGCGGCCGGGCCAACACCATTCGCGCCGCCCTCGAAGGCCGGTTCGAAAGCGCCTCCTCCCTGGTGGCGGCCGAGCTTTCGGAGGTCCTCTCGAGCTGCCTCGCCTGCAAGGCGTGCGTCACCGAATGTCCGTCCAACGTTGATATGGCGCATCTCAAGGCGGAACTCATCCATGCCCGGCACCGCGAGCAGGGCGCGCGGGTGATCGATCGGATGATCTCAGCTTCCGACCTGCTCGGCCGTCTCGGCACTCTCATGCCGGGTCTGGCCAACGCCATGCTCGGTTGGCGCCCGCTGCGGCTCCTGGCGGAACGTGTCCTCGGTCTCGACGCCGGTGCGCCGGTCCCGCCCTTAGCCCGCCAACGATTCGACAGGTGGTTCCGAGATCGGACGCCCGCGGCAGAGGGCAGGCGGGGGCGAGTGGTTTTGTGGGATGACACCTGGGTTCGCTACCACGAGCCGTCGGTCGGTCACGCAGCGGTGGCGGTGCTCGAGGCTGCCGGTCTGGAGGTTTCGCTGGTGGCCGATCGTGTCTGCTGCGGCCGGCCGGCCGCGAGCCTCGGGATGCTCGACGATCTCCAATGCGCGGCCGAGCACAACCTGGAGCTCCTCCGCGGAACGAGCGAGCCGATTGTTTTCCTCGAGCCCTCGTGCTGGTCGGTCTTTGTCGACGAGTACCGACAGCTCGGGATCGAGGGCGCCGACGAGGTGGCGGATCGATGCCAGCTCTTCGAAGATTTCGTGGCCGTTCTCCTCGAGGACGGTGCGTTGAGCTCGGCGATGACCGGTCCGGTTGGAGAGGTGGCGGTGCACGGTCACTGCCACGCCAAGGCCCTTTCGGATCCGAAGACGGTCCTCTCGGTGCTCGAGCGGTTGCCCGGGGCCTCTCCGCGCTTCCTCGACACCAGCTGCTGCGGGATGGCGGGCGCCTTCGGAATGCTCAGTGACCACCGTGAGCTTTCACACCGGGTCGCGGGTCCGCTGGTTGCCGCGATCGAGGCCTTGCCGCGCGACACCGCTGTGGTCGCGTCGGGTACCAGCTGCCGGCATCAGATTGCCGACCTCACCGATGTCCGCCCGCTCCACCTCGCCGAGTTCCTCGCTAGCTGCCTTCGCGATCCGGATTAGGCTCTTCCAAAAAGAAGAACCACCAAGGCACCAAGGACACCAAGAACCCACCAGGGATATTCATCAGTATTCCCTTGCTCATTGGAATCCGCTGGCCGGAAACGTAGTGGATTCCGGCTTGAACGGGCATTCGCATTGTGATGGATAAACAATTACTTGGTGCTCTTGGTGTCTTGGTGGTGAATCGGGTGGGCGCGTGGGTGTTTGACGAAGCATTGACAGCAATCGAGAACCGAAACCGCCTCTTTCCCGTTTGAAGGGTTGGACAACGCCCCCGTGGGCGGGTCCGATGAACTGATCGGACCCATCGGAGAGCCGCTCCGGCTACAATCGGTGGGACGCCGACTGGAGGACCGATGAGGATTGCGTATTTCGAGCCGTTGAGCCGGGCCTGGGAGAGGATGAAACACATCCTGTGGCGCCCGTTCGATCTCGCGAAATGGCTCGTGCTCGGATTTTCGTGCTGGCTGGCTGGTCTGGCCGACAGCGCCAGCGGTGGCGGCTGGAAGTGGATCGTCGACGAGAACGATTTTCCGGGTCGGCACAAAATCTACAGCGACACCGGGTCTTTCGAGGAGCTCGGCGGTGCCCTCATCTGGCTGCCGTTGATCTTCATCGTAATCATGGCGATAGCGGCCATCCTGGTCCTGGTGCTGTGGCTCTCTTCGCGGGCCAAGCTCATCTACCTCGACAATGTCGTCCACAACCGTGCTCAGATCGTGGAGCCCTGGCATCGGCTGCGAAACCTCGGCAACTCCCTCTTCTTGTGGCGTCTTGGATTCATTATCGCCTGCGGGCTGGTGGCGCTGGTGCTGCTGATGCTCTTCTTCGCGCCGGCGGCAACCCTGTCGTTCTCCGATGCCCTCTCCGGCCTATCGTATGCGGCGATGGTCTTCGGGGTCCTCATCATGATCTGCTTCGGTTTCGTGGCGGCCTTCGTCGCGCTGATGCTCGAGGCCTTCGTGATCCCGATCATGTACAAGTTCGATATCAAGGCGACCGAAGCCTGGAGCTACTTCCTGCCCTGGCTCAAGGCCCGTCCCTGGCAGTTTGTGCTCTACGCCATCTTCGTGCTGGCACTGGTCTTCGTCTTTCTCTGCATTTTCGCGCTGGTCTGCGTGCTCACCTGTTGCATCGTCGGTCTGCCGTATGTCGGGACAGTCATCCTGCTCCCGTTCTATGTCACCTACCGGCTATTCAGCATCGAGTTCCTGGCCCAGTTCGACCCCGGCTTCGACCTCTTCACTCCGGCGGAGATCCCGGCCGAAACCGAGTAGCGCCGAACACGGCACAGGCAACAAGAGCCGCGAACAGCGCCAGCATCAGCGTCCTGAGCTGACCCTCGCTCACCCGGGTAATGAGGTGTGCCCCGGCCCGGCTGACGAAGAAGACGTCCGGATCCTGGGCGGCTTCGGTCTCTTTCCTTCGGAGAGGCCCCCATCGGAAGGCCGACTGCTCGAGGGTGCTGCCGAAGAAATTTTCGAGGATCAGGTTCTCGCGCCATGCGGTGGTCATGTGCCGGCGATGGCCGGAAGATCCTGGTTCGCGAGCGAGAGCCTTGTGCAGGTTCCGATTGCGGGCGAAGAGGTGGATCCGGATTTCGTAACCAAACGGGTCACTGGTCGGGGAAATGCCTGACCGCGTGAAACCGCCACGCCCTCGTGAAGCATCGAGATCGAGGGCGAGATCAAGAGCGCGATCGCGGTCGGACCGCATGAGTTCGGCCAAGGTGAGGCGGGACCGGAAGAGGGTCCGATCATCGACGGAGTGGCGGTATCCGTACTCGCAGATCGTATCGACGCCGGTTGCCAGTCGATCCGGCAATGGGAGGTGGTCCGCAATGCGATTCAACCGCTGCGGTGTGGCCGCCATGCAGAGGATGAACAGAAGGACCTGGGCTGCAGCAAGACGGCACAACAAGCGCAGGGATGACCAGGTGACGGTCTTCGTTGGTCGTTTGAGCAGCCGCCAGATCGCGATTTGGACCAGCGCCACGGCGCCACCGTTGAGGACGATGTCGCGGAGATCCCAAAAGCGGCCCGGGACGAGCCACTGGATGATTTCGTCAACGGTTCCGACCAGAAGACCGGTCAAGGTCGCGGCCACATACACGGTTGGATCCGGTACGCGGGTCTCGAAGGTGCGGAAGAGCAGAACGCCGAGTACCCCGTACTCGAGGAAGTGGACGGCCTCTTCAGGCTGACCCATCAGACGGCGGGTCCAGAGTACGATGACGGCGGCCACGCCGACCAGCCACAGGAGGTCGGCGCTGCCGATTCTTAGCTGCCGCCTTCGCAGAATGATGATGGCAGCCACCGCGGCGCCGAGCGCCACGGCGATGACTGCATAGGCGATGAGCTCGGCCGGCCAGCGGGCTGCAAATGCCTCGCGTGCTCTCCTCACGAATGGGATGGTGGTGTAGATCAGCACGATCCACAGTGTCGCGGCGATCCGGGGGTCGAGCCTTCGCGGGGTCATGGCAGGCATCGTACAGGAGCACCACAGAGAGGCTATGAGCTCAGCTATAAGCTATAGGCTATAGGCTATAGGCTGAGGAGTTCAATCGATCCTTGCAGGACAGCGTGGCCTCCCATAGCCCGTACCCCATAGCCTGTGCCGGCGTGACTCGGCTATAGTCCGTAGCGATGCCTTCAGTCGTCCACATCGACACTTCTCGCACCTGGCGCGGCGGTCAGCTTCAGGTCTTCCTCCTGCATCGAGAGCTGATTCGACTGGGTGTCGGGAGCCGGTTGCTGGCCCGCAAGGGTGGCGCGCTCCACCTGCGCTGCGAAGAGGCCGGGGTGCCGGTGGAGCCCGTCCCATTCTTGCGGCTGTGGCATCCGCCGGCGGTGTTCGCAGTCTGGCGGAGAACGCTTCGGTCACAAATCGTGCACGCCCACGATTCGCATGCGGTGGTCCTGGCGGCGGTTGCGCGTACCGTCAATCCGCGGTTCGCGGTGGTATGCCACCGCCGCATCGCCTACCCACCGACCGGGGCATTGTCCGACCGCTGGAAATACCGCCACGTCGATCGCTGGATTGCCGTCAGTACCGAGATTGCCGAGGGGTTGCGTCGGGTGGGCGTGGACGAGCTCCGAATCGTACCTTCGGCTGTCGACATCGAGGATCTGCAACAGCAGGCGACCGAGAATGCGGCCGACCGACTCCGGTCAGAGCTCGGCATCAGGGCTGGTTCGCCGGTGGTCGGATTGGTGGGCGCCCTGGCCCCTCAAAAGGGACACGAGGCGCTGATCGCCGCGGCGCCCTCGATCCTGGCGGCGGCGCCCGATACGGTCTTTCTCTGCGTTGGCGAGGGACAGCTTCGAGGGCGCTTGCAGCGTCGAGTCCGTCGCCGCGGGATGGGAAGCGCCTTTCGCTTCACCGGCTTTCGCCGAGACGTAGCTTCGCTGATGGGTCTGTGCACTGTGATTGCCGCGCCGAGCCTCGACGGTGAGGGTTCGAGTGCGGTCATCAAAGAGGCAATGATGCTCGGTACTCCGGTTGTCGCATCCGATCTGCCGGGCAACATCGAAGTGCTCGATGGCGCCGGGGTCGCCATCCCTGTGGCGGATGCCGCCACTCTGGCGGATGCGGTTGTGACGATGCTCCAGGATTCGAATCGCCGCGTTGATTGCGGTGCGATTGGCCGGAGGAGATGTGAGCAGTGGTTTCCCGGCACAATGGCAGCCGGGGTCCTTGCTGCATACGACGGCCTCGGGCAGTCGGTCTCGCTGGCGTCGGAGGCCGTTTGAGTCGGACGGCGCCGCTCTCCGCGATTCTGATCACCAAGAACGCCGAGGAACACCTCGACCGCGTGCTGGGCGCGCTTGGATGCTGCGGTGAGATCGTGGTCCTCGACTCGGGATCTACCGACCGCACCCGCAAAATCGCTCTCGAGCATGGCGCGAGCTGGTATGAGCGACCGTTCGATGGGTATGGGCCGCAGAAGCGCCACGCCGTTCTTCGGGCCGGCTACGACTGGATCCTGGCGGTCGACGCCGACGAGGTGCTCGATGACGAGGCCGGCGCGGCGGTGACGGCCATTGACTGGGATCGACAGGACCCGTCGCTGTGCTGGCGCCTGAGGCGGCGGCCGTTCGTCGGTCAGCGCGAGATCCGGTTTGGCCATTGGAACCCGGACTGGGTGATACGCCTTTTTCACCGCGGCCACCACGACTTCTCCAGCGCGCCGATCCACGAATCCGTCACGCCGACCGGTGCAATCCGAACCCTCCCGGGCAGCCTGATTCACTACAGCTACCGGGACCTCGGCGAGATCATTCGGATGGACTATCACCGACTCAAAGCTGACCGGTATCGCGATCAAGGGCGGCGCGCGAGCGGTCCAACGCTCGCTGCGCGTGCGGCGTGGGCGTTCTTCTATTCGTACATGATTCGCCGCGGTTTTCTCGATGGCCCCGCCGGGGTCGTTGTCGCCTTGGCTGGAGCGCTCAACGCCGTCATGGGCCTCGCGTTGGCAAGCGAAGACAACGAGCAGAAAGGCTATAAGCTATAGGCTATAAGCTATAGAAGTAATGACCCTTCATCGTTTTCATTCTCGTGGTGGACTCGGTGTTTTGAACGCTACGGTGCAAAACCTCAAATTCATGGCCTATAGCCTATAGCCTATAGCCTATAGCTTATAGCCTGTAGCCTCTTGCGTGATCGCGACTCATTCCCTACTTTGCTATGCTATGGCCCTCTCTTCGAGGAGGCGCAACATGGGCGAGAAGAAAGGCAAGGTTTCCGGACTCGGAATCGTCGGCTACGACGCCTACGAGTTCGTGGTTGCTGATGTCGAACGGAGCAGAAGGTTCTACAGCGAGATGATGGACGTTCCCGAGGTCGCCCGGCTCGACGAGCGTGAGGCGGCGAGGCGGGGGGAGAACGCGGTCATCTTCGGTGCCGGCAAGGCACAGTGCATCTGTGTGACCCCTCGGGAGCGCGGGTCTTCCGCCGACCGTTGGCTCAAGCGCCACCCGGATGGAGTGCGAGTCGTCGGCTTCAGGGTCCGTGACGTTGATGCAACGCGAGGTGTCCTTACCGAGCGCAACGCCACACTGACCTCGGACGTGATTTCCACTACCGACGGTGAGGGACGCCCGTACCGCTTCTTTGAAATTGCCACCCCTCTGGGAGACGTCCGTTTCCGATTTGTCGAGCGTGCGGCGGACGCTTTGCCGCCCGGTTTCTCACCCGTCGAGCCGGGCGAGGAGAAAAACGTCAACGGCTTCCAGATCGTCGACCACATCACCTCCAACTTCCTGACCCTCGAGCCGCACATCACATGGCTGCGTGATGTGATGGGCTTCGACGAGTACTGGCGCGTCCACTTCCACACCGCCGACATCAACCCGAATTCGGGCGGTTCGGGGCTCGCTTCGATCGTCATGTGGGACGCCGAGTCGGGAATCAAACTAGCCAACAACGAGCCGGTGACGCCGCACTACGAATCGAGCCAGATTTTCAATTTCGTCGAGGCCAACCATGGACCAGGGGTCCAGCACGTCGCATTTCACGTGCCCGCCATCTCGGAAGCCGTCGGCCGGCTGCGGGGTTCGGGGATCGAGTTTCTCGATACCCCGGCCACCTACTACGACATGCTCCCCGAGCGTCTGGTGCGCCAGAAGGTGAGCAACTTCGACCACGAAGTCGACAGGCTCAAACGCCTCGGCATCCTGGTCGATGGCGAAGACGACCGCTACCTGCTCCAGATCTTCATGGTCGAGGGCGGCCTGCTCTACGACGACTCCGCCGCCGGACCGTTTTTCTACGAGGTCATCCAGCGATTTGGTGCGCGTGGATTCGGCGAGGGCAACTTCCGCGCTCTCTTCGAGTCGATCGAACGTGACCAGCTCGAGCGAGTGGCGGCGGAAATGCAGCTCGAAGCTGGCGCGGGCTCATAAAACGAATGAGGAATGAGGATTTAGGAATGAGGAATTCCCAACCCGCACCTCCAGAGAACGGGAGGGTGGGTGGCATTCCTAATTCCTGATTCAGCGCTCTGAGGAGGCTACAACCGTGATTCATCGCATCACGCGTGGCGAGATCCCGAACAAGCCCCATACGGTTTTCGAGGTCGATGGCAAGCTGACCTACGAGCATTGCTTCACCCGCGCCGGTTTTGAGTCGATCTACACGATTCTCTGGCACCGCCGGCCGCCGCACTGGGTGGAGCAGGAAAATGACCTCGGTCGACATCCCGGCTGGGCGGAGGGCGTCCGTTCGAAACCGCTGCGACGCAGCCATTACCTGAGCGCCAAGGAAGGTGGGGGCGGCAGTCCATTGCTGGCCCGGCAGCTGTTCTTTTCAAACCCGGATATCGGAGTGTGGGTGGGTTGCCCGACTGAGAGCGAACCGACGCTGGTGGCCAATGCCGACGGCGACGAATTGACCTTTGTCCACCGGGGATCCGGCCGCATCGAGTCTCCGCTGGGTGTGGTTCCGTTTCAGGAGAAGGACTACGTCTATGTGCCGCAGAGCCTGCCCCATCGTTGGATGATCGACGGGCCGTCCCTGCTGTTGACCATGGAGGCGCGCTCTCCACTGCGGGTGCCGAAGCAGTACCGTGCCCCGGAGGGTCAGCTGTCGATGTATGCGCCCTATTGCCACCACGACTTCGTCGAGCCCACGTGGCCCAACGGAGGTGCGGAAAGCCTCGAGGCGCCAAAAAGGCTGATCGTCCAGTCAGACGGGATGCTGACCGCATTCGAGTTGTCCCACGACCCATTCGATGTCGTCGGCTGGGACGGCCAGGTGTGGCCGTTTGCCTTCCCGATCCTCGCCTTCCAGCCCAGGACCGGCTCCGTTCATCTGCCGCCGACAATTCACACTACCTTTGCCGGCAACGGATACGTGGTCTGCTCCTTCGTGCCGCGGGTGGTGGATTTCGGAGAAGGTGCGATTCCGTGCCCCTATCCCCACTCTTCACCGGACTGCGACGAGATCCTGTTCTATGTTGACGGCAACTTCACCTCACGCAAAGGGGTCGGACCGGCCTCCTTGACCCTTCACCCGAGAGGCCTGCCGCACGGGCCGCACCCGGGAACGTATGAAGCCTCGATCGGCAGCGACCGCACCGATGAGCTGGCGGTGATGATTGACACTTTCAAACCGCTCCTGCCGACGCCCTTTGCCGAAGCGGTCGAGGATATGAACTACAACCAAAGTTGGGTGAGGTAGGAATTCGGAATGAGGAATTCCGCCCGCCCACCCATGGAGGCGGGATACGCGTCCGCGCCCGCGTCCGATCAAACCGTTCAACATACGGGGGGAGTGTGATGATCTCCATCAGACCAGAAGAGCCCAACGACCACTCCGCAGTGCACGCGATCAACCTGGCCGCCTTCGAAGGCGGCCCCGAGGCCGTTCTGGTCGACACCCTGAGGTTGTCGTGCCCCGACTATCTTTCGCTGGTGGCTGAAGACGGTAGGAAGGTCGTGGGTCACATCCTGTTCACCCCGGTCATGGTCGAGAGCCCCGACGGTGTGGTCGAAGGCATGGGTCTGGCGCCGATGGCGGTATCGCCCGACCGCCAACGGAGCGGCATTGGCTCGCTGCTCGTGCGCCATGGTCTCGAGGTGTTGCAGAAACGACCCTGTCCGTTCGTCGTTGTGCTGGGGCATCCGGAGTACTACCCGCGCTTTGGCTTTGAACGAGCATCGAGCTACGGTCTTCAGAGTCAATGGGAGGGAGTGCCAGACGAGGCTTTAATGGTTTTGGTCTTCGACCCCACCGTTCTGCTCGACGGAGGCGGCGTTGCGAGGTATCGGGACGAGTTCGACGCCGCGATGTGACGGACTTTTTCCAAACCGAAAGAGTGGTCGGAGCCGTCTCATCGGTGTGGAGCATGAAAAATTATTGCGACCTTGTCGCGAACAAGTTGGTCTCTGGGAGCGTATGATGTGTTGATGCAGCGATCACAGCGGCGTCTGACACTGGCGTTAGCGCCCGGAATTCTCGCTTTCCTCATCGCCGCCCTCTCGGTTGCGGATATGTTCCTTCCGCATCCCTACGACGGCGTCATTTTGGAAGCGGACGTCCCGGGTGCGCGGGTCGTGCGAGCGGTCGTGCCGGGCTCCGGTGCCGACCGTGCTGGTATCCGACCCGGTGATGTGATCGTCGGCATCGATCGGACATTCCTCGACTCGGAGATCCACGCTCAGGTGCTCCTGAACCAGCACGATATCGGAGAATCGGTAGGGTACCTGGTTCGTTCCGGCGGCAGCATCTTCGAGGTCGAGGTCGAGCTCGGCCGGCGACGCATCGGTGACACCAGTTACCTCTATGTTGCGCTGCTCGGTTTCCTTTTTTTCGGGGTAGGGATCTTTGTTGTCTTCAGGCAACCTCGGATGCCAGCTGCGCGGGTCTTCTACACCATGTCGAGTCTTTTCATGCTCTTCCTGGTGTGCCGGCTGAGGCCGGCGTCCTACTCTTGGGTTGATAACTTCACAGTCATCACCGGCACCATGGCGCTGCTCTTTTTGCCGGCCGCGTTCCTCCACTTCTTTCTGATCTTTCCGCGATCGATCTGGGAGTGGCGCCGGGACCCGATCGCCGATTTTCTAGGCTGGATCGCCCGCATCAGCGCCAAGATGCTGCCGCTCTACCTGCTGCCGCCGATGGTCTACCTCGGAACGAACCTGTGGGCTGGGTACTCGGGCAACTCGCTGGCTCTGATCAGTGGTGCGCCGATGACCAACTGGTGGGTGATGGTCGGCTACATGATGCTGGGCCTTGGCGCCCTCTACCTCTCCGCTCGCCACCTCCCGGATGCGGCCCAGCGGCGGGGCGCGGGGCTGGTCTTCGTAGGAACCCTGTTCGGCGTGGCGCCCTTCATTGTGCTCGCTGTCGGCTTCCCCACCCTCTTCAACACCGAGCGATTCCTCTTCTACGGCGTCGTGCCTCTGATCCTGGTGCCGATCACCTTCGCCTACGCGATCATTCGTTTCGGTCTCCTCGACATCCGCGTGATCCTGCGCAAGAGCCTGCTCTACACGGTGACCACCGCCATGGTGACCGCTGTCTATGCTCTCGGCATCGCGTCGTTCAATCTCCTCTTCAGCGGTACCAAGCTCGCGGCGTCGCCCTATTTCCCGGTGATCTTTGCCCTCGCCATCGTGCTCCTCTTCGAGCCTCTCCGGCAGCGTCTCCAGGGCCCGGTCGACAGATTTTTCTTTGCTGAAAGGCTGAAGCTGCAGCGAGCGATGGTGGAGATGGGGGAGGCCTTTACCAGGGAGGTCGAGATCGGTCCGGTTGTGGCGCAGCTCGTTGATCGGCTGCCCGAGCTCCTGGGTCTGCACTTTTCGGCCCTTTACCTGATGTCGGACGGGAGGCTCATCCGTCAGGCGGGACCCAACGCCTTGCCCGAGGAACTGCCCATCATCGGCATCCTCCACGACCAGCTCAAGCGCCAGGGCTCGCTGGTGAGGCTGGAAGAGCTCGCGCCGCTGCGCCTACTGTCACCCGAGGTGGAGACGCTCAGTTCGGCCCTGGGCGGAGTCGGCGTGGAGCTTGCGGCGCTTCTGGCGACGACGCGCCGGTCGGTGGGCGTGATTCTGCTCTCCGGCAAGGCCGGCCAGACTGCTTTCGAGAAGGAGGAGCTGCAACTCCTCCGCGGCCTCCTCAATCAGGCGTCGATCGCGCTCGAGACCAGCATCCTGCTCGACGAGCGTGCGCGGCAGGCGGAGCTCGAACGCGAGCTCAAGATCGCGGCCTCGATCCAGGCCTCGCTACTGCCGGAATCTTTGAGTGCGCCCGACGGCTGGCGTCTGGCGGCTGTCTGCAGACCGGCGCAGGAGGTCGGTGGGGACTTCTACACCGAGCTGCCGGGTCGGAACGATGGCGAGCATGTGGTGGTCTACGGGGATGTGTCCGGTAAGTCCATTTCCGGCGCACTCATGATGATGGCGGCGCACGAAGTGCTCAACTCGGTGGCGCTCGCCAATCCCGAGCCCGAAAAGCTGCTCCATCTCGCGAACGAGCGGTTGTACGCCCTGCGCAGCGCCCGCAAGCGGACGGCAATTCAGGGCGGCAGCTTCGTCGCCCTTGGATATCTCGGCTTTCGCGCCGGTGAGGGGGTCTTTTCCTACACCCTGGCCGGGCAGCCGCCGCCGATGGTGCGCCGGCGGTCCGGAGACGTCGAGTGTCTGGAAATGCCGGATCACAGGCTGCCGCTGGGAGCACTGCGGGTTGGTGGCTACCGGATCATGGAGGGTGATCTGGAGGTCGGAGACCTGATTGTCGCGTATTCAGACGGGGTCGTCGAAGCCCAGTCTCCGACCGGCGACTTTTTCGGTGAGGAGCGTCTCGCTCGCTCCCTGGCCGAGTCACCGGTGGACCCACAGGAGGCCGTCAACTTCCTCCTCGGAGAGATTGAGGCCTTCACCTGTGGTCACACGCCGTATGACGATGTCACCCTGCTCGCCGCCTCCTGGTCACCCGAAGGAAGCATCGCGTGATCTGATTCCGACCGCTCTCCGCCTCAGGAGATTGGTGGGGGACAGGTCGTGCCGAATCAGTTTTGAATTTTGGTTTATGAGTTTTGAGTTCACCCTAAAAGCCCAGTCCCGGGTGGGTGGGCGGGAACTCAAAACTCAAAAACTGAGAACTCAAAACTCTGTGCTGTGTTCTGCCTGACGCGGGATGGCTACCGCTGCATCCTCTCCATGAAGTCGAAGGGCTTTTCGGTGTAGCCCGCGGGCGGGTCGTAGGTTCCAGCGGGGGCGTCGATATTGTCGATGGAGATGGTCTTCTCCGAAGTTGCGACCTCGGTGCCCATCATGGTCATGGCACCTTGCTGCTCGACCACGAGTCCCTCGATTTTGCTCATTTCTTTGACCGCGTCGGCCATGCCGGGTTGGAGGCTGTTGAGGTGGACGTACATCGAGTTGAAGGCTTGCGGATCATAACCCGCCACCTTGGTCACCCACATGGTCGAGTTCATCGAGAACATTTGCGAAGTCATTGCCATGTCGTACCGGCGCGCGTTCCACTCTCCGACCTGTTTGTGCTCTTCAGTCGGGGTCACCGTCACGTCGAACTGCATCATCGCCAGCATCGGCTGCATTTCAGGCGGCACGAGAGCGCTGAGATCGACCGGAAGATCAAGCACGTGGTAACTCTGGTCTGTGTGGTTGATGACGTAGAGTTTCATGGTGTCGACGCGCACGATGGTCGCGCTATCGCCCTGGTCCATATACATCATGTCCTTGCCGATCCACGTCGTCTGCTCCCTGTCCTCCGGTGGCTGGGTCTGACCCATGATGGTGAATCCGTCCTGGTGGGTCTGTTTGACGACCTTGATATCCGCCACGGCGAGGCCGGCGGACAGAAGCACCACGAACAGGACGGCGAGAGTTTTGCGGACGAGCATGCGTACCTCCAACGAGTTCAATTATCTTTAACCCTGGCATGGTAGCCCGGGCAGGTGTTCAGGTCTACTCCTGATCGGCACCCAGATTCCTGCAAAAGCGTGCGAAGTCCAGGGCCGTTTTCTTCAGCCTTTCGGCGACATCGGGATCAGTGAGCCGGCCGTTCTCGTCGAGGATTCGACCGACGCCTGGAATGAAGCAGCGTCGTCCGAACAGGTGGGCGTGGCGGTACTGAAAGACCATCTCGAGGTGCTCGACCGCCCGCAACCCACCCCACCGACCGGAGGAGATGCCCACAAAAGCCGCGGGCTTTTCGTACAGGCTCTCCGGGAAGCTCAGCATGTCGATGAAGTACTTGAAAACACCGGGGAAGGAGCCGTTGTACTCGGGGATCACCGTGAGCACGCCGTCGGTTTCGATCATCTGCTCCTGAAATGCAGCGAATGACCCGGGTTTCGAGGCGTAGCTGGAGTCGGCGAAGATCTCGGTCGGCAATTCAGCAAGATCGAGGAGCGTGACCTCCTCGCCGGTCCCCTCGAGCATTTCCTGGATCAGAACGGCGATCTTGCGGGTGTTCGAGCCGGGGCGATTGGTGCCGGAAATGACGGTGATCATGGGTCCCCCTGATGACTGCGGCGCACACATTCTACGCCAACTCTCCCCACGACAACGTTGGAGGGCACAACGCCCTTGTGTCGAAGTTGTAGAATGACCGCCGGAGGCGACATGAGCTTTAGAAATACAGGTTTCCTGACCATGGTCGTGATCCTATGCATTGCGTCCACCTGGGCGGCTGCGGACACCGTGCACCACGATCTGGAGGTTCGCATCGAACCGGACCAGAACAGCCTGCAGGTGGTAGACCGGGTGAGTTTCGTCGATGCAGTCGCGATCGACGAAAACGGCGCCTATCGATTCGTACTCCACGCGGGGCTCGAGCCGAGGGTGGCGACCCCCGGCTGGCGGTTGCGACCGCAGGACGGGCCGGCCGAG